>MTKX01000484.1_pt1 | contig 102985 bp, 113 predicted proteins | sample 1042771 | NCBI WGS metagenome assembly MTKX01 (sample SAMN06212183, study PRJNA360534) | anaerobic digester metagenome | biome: Wastewater treatment plant; material: sludge; isolation source: anaerobic digester fed with sludge from wastewater treatment plant | place: Denmark: WWTP Randers ...
ATGATTCATAATCATGAGGTCACGAGTTCAATTCTCGTCCTCGCTACACAAAAAAGCACTTACAGTATTGTGAGTGCTTTTTTTTGCAGGGGCTTCTCCTTCTTTTGCTGTTTGCAGTCGCAGGCACCACAAGATCGGGAAGCTTTTTCTTTAAGCCGAGGCTTCCCTTATCTTATGGTGCCTGCGACTGCCTTCTGGCACACGTGGAACCTCAGTGCACCATTTTTCATGGTCAAATTGTAAGCGCCAGAAATACAGGTAATTAAATATTTGGATGCGATTTTGGCGCACTGTGGTTCCACCTCTTTGTATTCCATCCACAAAAAAGCCCCTATTTGTGGATGGAATAGTGTTTTTGAAAAATCGGTACGCAAAAACAGCTCTTTCTGTGGATGGACGAGTGTTTTTTTGTCACTCATCCACAAAAACAGCCTTTTTTGTGGACGGAATTTTGTTTTTGGGCAATCGGTGCGCAAAAAGGGCCCTTTTTGTGGATGGACGTGTTATTCAAGGCAAAAGAGTCAGGCAAAATTGATGATTCCTGAAAATCGTTGATCTTGTCAATGCATAATAACTGTTACAAGTTGACTTCAGTCAGGTTATCCCTAAATTATATTTACTAACCAAGGCATAATCCTTATTGGGGTTGTGGTTAGCTGGAGGATGATAAGTCGTGAAAACGCGAACGCACCTCTAACACACACATAAACAGCGTTTTGTGCATTTTTATAACAGGGTCGCTACTTACTACCCTCCTTAAGGCAACCGGAAAAAATGAATGTTGCTGCAGAACAGCGCCTAACATATGCGCCAAAGGCTTTTGGCGCACCGCCTTGAAGACCACGGGCAGCCGTTGGTGCATCAACCCGCATTAACGGCAAGGTCGCTGCCATCACTTGGAACTGAGAGCCTCAGCGTATCAAAAAAAGCTCTCAGTTCCAAGTGATGGCAACAACTACCAGTAAAAACAGCTGAAGCCCCGGCTTAAGGAAAAAGCTTCCCGATCTTGTGATGGCAGCAACCGATGTAACAGACTGCTCATGCAAGCAGTTGCAGCCCCGGCACGTTACTCCAGGAAGGTGATCCCCTGGATCCCGTTACGTGATACAATAACTTTGTAGGCGTGGAAGGAAGATCTCCCTTCCGATTGCACCTGCATGACTATATGCAGGAAATATGTTTTGGCGCAATTCAAGGTTACAAGGTCCCCCGTTTCTTCATCGATTTTTAGCAGGGGAATTTCCGGGTTATCCATTTTCTGGGTATAGCGGTTCACGTGAAAGCGGACTATGTCGTTAATGCCGCTGATATGATAGATATTGTTTTCGGCCAGTTTGTGGCTGTCAATATTGACCAGCTTCCTGTACAGGATGATCTTTTCGTCCAGGATGGCAAATTCAGAGCCCATCAGGTTATTTTTGTTGCGCAGGTTCATCACTTCCTGAGGGATCTTGCCCGGGGAAATGAAGTCCATCCCTTCCTTTATCCAGCCTATCTCCTCGTCTTTTATCCGCACGACGGCCTTATGATCAAAATACTTGAATTTACGTTTGTAAGCAAAATAATACCGCATCAGTTCCTTGATCCGGTCTTTCAGCATGTAACTGACCACCAGGGCAACGAACAAGGGAATGGATACGCTCCCGAAACGGCGCTGAAATATGAAGGCCACCACCGTGGCAAAGATCATGGCCACGCCGGCGGCAATGCTGTAATAGATCTGTTCAATGGCCACCCCGTCACGCTTTTTTTTCAATGTCACAAAAAGATCGCTTTCTATGTACTTCTTAAGGAGGCCGTACCGGAACACCAGGTCCCGGTTGTTTTCCCGGTCCCTGGCATCCAGTACGTTGTAACCTGCCTCTCGTTTATAGGCATATTCATCAATAACAAGGTCGTGTATGCGTTGCTCTTCCTCCTTATACTTGCTTTTTCCCTTAAGGAATTTCAATATCCGAAGGGCGTAAAGCACCACCACCTGGCTGAGCGCCTCGTCGCCAAAGCGGTAATGGTCCTGCAGTTCGTCCGGCACGGTAGGTACGGTTATGATGCTCTTCAGATTGCGGTAACGGGCCAGGATGGCCTTTGCCGAATCTGCGTACTGGGAGCAGAGCCACGAGGTATTGTCCGGCGCCTGACCCCTGAGTATCATCTTGGCATGGTCTCGCAAGGCACTTTTAATGATGGCCGAGACCATTTTTATCTGGTAAATGTACTCCGAGGCATTTTTCCTCAGGGGCGAAGAGGCCACATCGTGGAATGACTGTTCCAGGAAACGGAAAGGAACGGCGTTTGCTTCCGACAGGTCCCTTAAAATGTAAACGGGAGTGATCATCCTGACATTGGATTTCACGTCCCGGTAGAATTGATCTTTTCCATAGGTTTGAGGGTTGATATCCAGGCTGTTGGGCACAAAAAACCAGGTATTTACCGCAAAAATGTTCTTTTGTACTTTACGGCGTACCAGGAACCGCTGTTTAAATTCAACGGCAAATTCATCGTGTATCTTGTACTGGATCTCAACCATAGGCTAACTGTTAAAAAAAGACACCGTTTGTATATCCCAGCCATCTCAAAACGGTCTCTCCCCACAAGATAATAACAATCCAGCTGATAAGCATCATGGTAATACCGAATTTGAAAGTGTCGCTCCAGCTGTAATGGTTTGTGGTATACAAAAGTGCCGCAGGTTTTGAATTGAAGGGCAGGACATAAACGTGTCCTACCAGCATGGCCACCGGAAAAGCCAGTGACATGACAGGGTACCCGAATTGCTGCGCCACACTGATGGCAATGGGCACAAAAATAAGCGTCTGCATGGTTTTTGACTGGAACAACAGGGCGCTGAATAACATGGTGCCGGTAAGCAGCAGGTAAAGCACCCAGAAGGGGGTCTGTGCCGTAATCCCGATGGCGGCAAAAGCCTCGGCAACGAGAATTCCGGGAAGACCCGAGGCATCCAGTCCGGCCCCCAGGGTGTACGCGCCGGCCGAGAAGAGCAGCAGGTGCCAGGGTATGTCCACGTCGTTCCATTTGACCACACCGAATTTTGGGATGAGTGCCACAACCGCCCCGATAAAGGCGACCGAAGTGGGGCTGATGCCGTGCAGTGTCTCGGTTGCCCACATGCCCAACACACAGACAAAAATGGCCACGGCTTTGTACTCTTCGGTTTTCATGGGCCCCAGGCTGTGCAGTTCCTGCCGCAGCCGTTCCATACCCCCGTCTATGCAGGGTTTCTTTTCTTCGGGTTTCAGGCGGAAAATCAGGCGGGTTCCTACAAACCAGGCGATTAGGATCAGCAATATGCTCATGGGCAGGGCCGGTACCAGCCATTTGGTATACCCGAACGAGTTCTCACCCAGGGCACCGGCTATGAGGGAAGCGGCCAGCAAGGTTGCCCCGGATCCGGTCATGAATCCATTGGCCCCCAGGTTTATCTGGAACAGGTTCTGCAGCACCAGGTTACGTCCGAAATTATTCCGGTTTTCACCGCCGGTGGCCCCGTATATGGCTGCCACGACCATGAATATGGGAAGCAGGATGGCAGCTTTGGCCGTTGTGGCCGAGATGAAAGCCGATAAAACCAGGTTGATGACAATAAAACTGATCATCACCCCAAAGGAATTTTTCCCGAACCGCAATACAAACCAAAGGGCAAAACGTTTGGCCACCTGTGTCTTGACCAGCATGCTGGCCAGGATGAAAGACAGGATGTTGAGCCACATGACAGGGTGTCCCAACTGGGCAAATGCGGTTTTTTCCGTGGTTACCCCGGTAAGTACTATGGACAGGATCACCAGCAGGGAAGTCAGGTAGTTGGGAATAGCCTCGGTGATCCACAAAATGATGGCGGCCACAAAAATGGCCAGCATCGCATAATTGATCCGGGAGAACCCGTCCGCCCCGAGCGACTGCAGTCGCTGCAGGGCCGTGGCGGACAAGCCTTCCGAAGAAATTTCGTTCAGGAAAGAAATGTCTGAGAACCAATAGATAAACACAAACATTACCACAGAAAGAGGACCCCCTAAAATGGACATCCATCGTTCAAAGCCCGACTTCTGCATTTTAGGGAGCTTCTCGATCCTGTAGTTATTCATGTCCAGCGGATCGAATGTCATGTCATTTCCAGTTTTTAAATGGATTCTTCATCAACATGGAATTGTAATACCGGGTATCGCCCGTGACTTCCGCACCCAGCCAGGAAGGTTTTTCAAAAGCTTCGTTCTCGGAACCAAGCTCAATCTCGGCCAGGGTGAGGCCCTCGTTTTCACCATAGAATTCGTCCACCTCAAACGTGTGGGGTCCCGCCTTTACAAGGTACCGCGTTTTGTCAATCACACCGGGCTCGCACAGTTCCAGGAGCGAACGGACATCTTCCACCGGGATTTCTTTTTCCCATTCAAACCGGCTGGCCCCGCTCTTGTTGCCAATGCCCTTGACGGTGATGAATCCCTTGTCTCCTTTTACCCGGACCCTTACAGTCCTTTCGGGGACAGAACTCAGGTATCCCTGGGTAATGCGGGTGGACTTGACGGCTAACGGCTTATACGGGCCGGTCACCAAGAATTTGCGTTCTATTTCCTGTGCCATATCATTCGTTTGCCAAAGGTTTGGGACTCATTCCGATAACGCGCTTGATGGCCTGCAGGTAATTGATGTTTTCAACGCCTTCCAGTCCCACCTCTCTGACGGTTTTCAGGATGTCTTCAATCTCGGTGGATTCCGAGTTGATGGTGACCACTTTGGCTCCGTTGATAAGGACATTACCCACTTCGCAAATGGTGTCATTCACCATATAACCAAAGCGTTGTTTGTGCACTCTGACGGCAGCCAAAAGGGGATGCTTCCGGACCATTTCAATGAATTCGTCGTACGTATAGCTGTCTTTAGTCAGCGGGGGCATCTCTACCATGAAGGCAGGAAACACCTCATCCCTGAGGACCTTTGCGGAAATGGGGAACTCGCCTTTCATGAGCGGATTCCATTGTTCCAGTCCCTGTACAGTCTGTACGTAGGTTTTAATGTCCATTTTACCGTCGCGGATCTTGGTGTTGTTGATATCGTTGGCTGCCGATATGATATACACCTCATCGCTGGAACGTTCCCATACTTTTTCAGGAACAGGGACTGAAAACCTGGCCATACGCTGGTGCGCCCGGTCAAAATTTTGCCCGAAGGAACGGAACTCGAATCTAGGCTTTGATATGGCGCCTATCTCCATTTTTTCTTTTGACATATATTTACTGGCAATGTTCTATTGCAGCCCTGTTACATAATCTGTACTTTCCTGGTTTGCGGCACCGGGAGTTGCCGGGGCGTATGCCCATTTCTTATCAGTATTGCGGCTGTAGGATGCCGGGGCAGTCTTGGCAATGGCCGTAAGGTTGAAATCGTCAATGCTGCTACCGGCCGGGTTGAACAGCTGGATCCTTACATTCTTCTTGGCCGAGAGCCCGCTGTGGAATATCAGGGCTTCCGGCTGGGCCGGATGGTCTGCCTGAACGTCTTCGCTATAGAGCAGCAGGAACTGACCCGGAGCAAGCGTACGATCGTCGCAAACCCAGACGGGTTCATCATTCTCACTGTCTTTGCAAATATAAACGCCTTCCAGGGGAATATCCTTGGTGCCCCTGTTCTGCAATTCCATGAATTTATCATTCCCGTTCAGCTCGTTCAGGGTTAGTCCCGAGTAATCCACTACAACAGCAGCAACGGTATAGGATTTATCGGCCGATTTGGCGATATACCCTTTTTCGTTCACGGCTTCAACATGGAAAGTTACCACAGCCTTGTCGGCCTGTGCGGGGATCACCCCGGAATATACGTCACCCGAGGCCGTCATGTTAACCGATTGGGCCGAGCCCCCACCGATAGAATATTTCAGGACAGCAGAGGAAACGCTGCGCAGGTCTGTGATGGTGGCAGAAACGGTTACTGCATCTTTAGGCGTAACGGCTTCGGGGTTGAATTTCAGGTTGGAAATGGATGCGGGCCCGTCGTACAGGTCGTCCTTGACACAGGAGGTCGTAAAACCTGCAACCAGAAGAAGCGCGGCAAAAAGTATCTTTTTCATAGTTGTTCTTTTTTGAAGGTTAAAAGTCAATTTCAAAACGGACCGACAGGGTATGATAATCAACACCGGCTGTGCGCGGGGAATCCACAACTTTTGTATAGTCCTTTGTGGGGGCTCCTGAGGCATCGTGTCCCACAAGCAGTTTTCCCTTGCCGTTTGCAAAGCGGTCGTGGTCTGAATACATATAATTGAGCATGATCTTGATATTGTTGTTTATATAATAATTCAAACCTGCGGAATAGTTCTGTCCGGAACCGCCGTAAATGGGAGCGCTGTTCAGGGTCAGGTAATCGTAGCGGAACAGGATCTCTATATCGCCCCAGTTACGTCCGCGCGAAGGCTGGGTAAATTCACCGTCATTGGTGTTATAGCGTTGTTTTCCTCCAAAGAGAAGGTATCCCACGTGGGCATACCATCCGCTGAAGTACAGACGGGAAGTTTCACCGCTGACAGTAGCCACGGGTTTGTTCAGGGAGGTTATATTCCCTATGTATTCACCCTGCATGCGCAACCCTCCGAAATAAGCAGCCAGCTCGGCTCCGTAGAGCAGGTCGTGATGAACGTCCTTGATGACATCGGTGTCTATGTATTTTTTACGGTTAATGGAGGTGGCTGTGCGTGTGCTGTAGCGGACGCCGCCGAATTCGCTGGTAGCCATGTCCGATTTTGGGGTCCGGTAAGAACCGGCCAGCCCTATGTGCAAGCCTTTATTGCTGTCCTGGTAGAAAGGCATGGCAACCACTTTGGCGGTTACGGAATAGCCGGTACTTCGTCCGTAATCTTTGTTGTTATCTTCCACGTTGGTGCGGATCTCAGCGTCTTCCACAGCCTGGAAGAATACACCGGCAGAGGCCATGAACCAGTTCAGGTTTGTTTTCAACTGAGCGCCTATATGGCGGGACGGGGCAAAAGTCTGCACTACCATGGGCCGCTCCATGAACGGCAGGTAACGCGAAGTGGTGGTGGATTCCATGGAAAATCCTTCCTTAAAGTTACCAGCCTGGATTTCCAGATTTTTTATACCGCTATACATCAGGTAGGCATCTTTCAGTTCCAGAATGCCGTTTGCGAAATCAAGGTCAACTTCTCCGTACCAGTCTTCCGTTACCTGGGCTTTGACGGCAAACCTTGCCCGGCGTATGGAAACGCCGTTGCCAATGGGATCGTAATCTTTGTTTTCCCCAAAGAATGCGGCCCCGTCTACCTGAACCCGGCTGTCAAACCAGATCTTGTAGTCTTCATTCCTGGATTCAAATACCAGGACACCGTTGCGCTCTTCTGAAAACAACGGTTTACGGTTAACTGGTACCCCGTACTGATTGTAGCGGACCTGCTCTTTACCGGTAGAATCCGCAACCTGGGCAAAAGCTGCGGAGGCAAGCAGGAAAGCCAGTGTTGTCAATAGAATATGTTTCATAGATTAAATAATTAATTAGGTTAAAATCTCTATAAAAGTAATAAATAATTGTGTTTTTATTAAGCCCCATCAACAAAAAGGCCAATATAACACACGAAAGAGGTTCCAACGTAGTATATTTGTGTATGGAATTTTCGGAATTGATCAAATTACGCCAGAGTGTCCGTAAATATACGGACCAGAGCGTTGAAAGGGAAAAAATCACTGCGTGCCTGGAAGCAGCCCGGCTTGCCCCCTCGGCCAACAACTCCCAGCCCTGGAAATTTATTGTGGTGGATGATCCGGAACTGAAGAACCGGGTAGCTGATTGTACGGCCAGCCTTGGCATGAACAAATTCACGTACCAGGCGCCTGTGATAGTGGTGGTGGTCCTGGAGAAAGAGAATCTGTTTTCCTCTTTAGGGGGGAAGGTGAAAGACAAGATTTTCTGTCATTATGATGTAGGCCTGGCAGTAGGCCAGTTTTGCCTGCAGGCGGCTGAACTTGGCCTGGGAACGTGCATCATCGGGTGGTTTCATGAAAAAAAGATCAGGAAATTGCTGAACATCAGCAAAAACAGGCGCATACCACTGATAATTTCGCTCGGCTACTCTGAAGCTTCGGTAAGAGAAAAGAATCGCAAGCCGATCGATGAGATCAGCAGCTGGAATGCGTACAAAAACTAAAAAGCACTTTTAGTCGACGCCCTTGATCAGGTTGTCCAACAGATCCTCTACGTGCTCCTTGCTCACATCCCAGGAGGCCCTCCAGCCTCCGTCAATTTCTTCGTCTTCTGATTTATAGATTGTTTCACCATCACGTGTTTCAATCACATAATAGTGATGTATTTCATCGTCGTCGTATCTTACCACGTAATAGAGTATGATTTCGGCTTCGTATTCGGTATCGGCCAGTTTCCAGAAATCGGCGTGGTCCTCTTCAAGCATTTTACGGGTGTTGATGCAACCCATGATCTCCCAGCGGCTTTCCCCATAATTGAGTGGCACATAAACCTTTGCGCCATTTTCCAGCAATTTTTCCGGGTCCCGGCGTGATATCCGTTGCAGGTATTCATCATAGATGTCGTGGTCATTTTTCCTGTAATTATAATATACCACTTTGCCGTCGTACTCCAAAAATTCCACCTCGCTTAAAGGAATTGTTTTTTTCACTCCGAACGAATTTTCGTATTCGATGGTGGTGGATGAAACATTTAAAACAGTTATGTATTCTCCCTGCCTTCCGGATATTTTGATGTGGTCAAAATTTGTTTGTGCGACAAGACACAGGGGAAAGGCAAACAAAACAGATGCAATAATCAGATTCTTCATAATGCTTTCATTGAGTTGATTAACATGTAGTAAATATATGAAAAAAAATGACATGTCATACCTGCCAATACTTTTGTATCTTTATCATGTCATTAGATTGTATTAAAACATATTATTGTTATGAAAAATCTGATATTATTCAGTATTGCTTTATCAGGCTTTCTGTTCACTTCAGGCTGTACCATCCAGGAAACAGCCTTTAATTACACAGCTGCCCAAACCATGATACTGGACAGATTGCAGGACAATGTTTATATTGCGCAGGACCCTGACGATCAGGCTCATACCGCGACGATGGTCCTTGATACCCTTTATGTGCCTCCCCGCTGGTTTTTCGTCTATGACCGGGGATATAACGTATACGGGATAATGGAGTTCAGTAAGTTAACAAGCGGAGTTATTGATGAGGGGTATCCCCTGCAGATGTTTTTTAACCTGAGCAAAGACGGGGAGCATATGACTATGGCTCTTTCTCCCGATTTTGAAATGCTGGGGGAAATGTTCCTGTATTTTCCAACAGAAACGACCCTCAGGCTTGTCATGCCGGAAGGAGAGATGATCTTTACGCTAGATGAATAAAATCACACGGCCGGACAATATGAAATCCCGCGAATACTACCTGGATCTGCTCCACCGCAACATTGCCAATCCCAAAATGATAGCCCACAGCCTTGCTTCCGAGGCCGTATTAAGAGCTTTGGCACGCAGGCTGGGCGAAGATGAAGATGCCTGGGGCATGGCCGGATTGCTGCACGATATTGATGTTGAAATTACCGGTGCCCATCCGTTGAGGCACGGCCCGGAAGGTGCCCTTATGCTGCAGGATGAAGACCTGCCTGCAGCAGTAACGGATGCTATTGGCATGCACAATGAAAAAGCCACCGGGAGCAGGAAGCGCTCTACTTTGTTCCAGCACGCCCTGGCGGCAGGGGAGACCATTACCGGGATGATCTTTGCCGTGGCGCTGGTCTACCCGGACAAAAAGATTTCCAGTGTCAAACCCAAATCGGTTACAAAACGCATGAAAGAGAAAATCTTTGCCGCCTCGGTTAACCGCGATGCGATCCTGGAGGGCGAACAGATGGGCGTTCCCCTGGATGAGTTTGTCTCCCTGGCACTTGCTGCCCTGGCTCCCATTGAAAAGGAACTCGGCTTTTAATCTCCGGCTTCAGCCCTGTATCAGAACAGGATCAGGACCAGGGAGAATATGACCAGACCCACAAGCATATAGGGAAGCGAATAACGGAAGATCTGCCCTGCTTTCAGTCCGGTGATCCCCAACAGGGGCAACGCCCAGAACGGTTGCAACATATTGGTAAGCTGGTCTCCGTAAGCCAGGGCAATGACTTCTTTGGCGTAATCAACTCCTACAAGCCCGGCTGCCTGTATCAGCACGGGCCCCTGTACTGCCCATTGACCGCCGCCGCTGGGAACGAACAGGTTCACCAGGCTGGCGCTCAGGAATGAAAGGAGCGGCAGTGTTTGCGGCGTTGAAATGGAAACGAACCAATTTGTCATCACCACCAGCAATCCCGAATATCTCATGATCCCCATGATGCCGGCATAAAGCGGGAACTGGATAATGATCCCGGTGGTGCTCTTGACCGCCTTGTCTGCAGCCTGTCCCAACGCACCGGCATTGGGGAAAGCCAGGAGAACCAGCGCAAACAGGATGATATTCACCTGATCAAGCCCAAAAGTGCTATCGCTGCGGAGGATGGCATATGCCACGGATCCTGCCAGCAGGAGCGCTCCGGACAATGGCATCCAGAAAGAACGGGAGACTGGTGTCTGCAGATTCCCGGGTGCCGGGCTGTTCGCAGATGTTCCAGGAAGTTCCGTGGCGGGCTCCCCGGCAATAATTGCCGGTACCGCACCTTTATGTTTGCGTGCGTAAAACCATGTGGCAAGCGGTATCAGGACGGCCAGTCCTCCCCAGGCTGCCAGGTTCATGGGCGAAAATATGGTTGAGGTCAGGGGAATGATACCCGTAACATCCATCAGAAAATGGCCCTGACCGGCCACCGAAAGCGGCGCCGAACCGGACAGCCCGCCATGCCAGACCATCATGCAAACGTAGGCCGAGGCTCCCAGCAGTGGATAATTGATGGCAGAGCCGGTGTGCGAGGCGTGCTCGGCAATCTTTTTGACCAGAATGGCTCCGAACACCAGGGCGAGGCCCCAGTTGAGCCAGCCGAAAAACAACGAGATGACCGTCACAAGAACTGTTCCGCGCACCGGATTCCGGGTCAGCCCGCTCAGCCGGGAAGAAAGACGGTCCAGGGCAGGGGACAGGGCCAGCATGTATCCCAGCAGCAGGATAAGCACCATTTGCATGGAAAAAGCCAGCAGTTCCCAGAATCCTTCAGTCCAGCATACCAGCACATCCGCCACTCCGGCCAGCCCGGGCCTCAGTGCGTCACCAAAAACAAGGGCCAGAATCATGGTAATCCCTGTCAGGCCCAAGGCAAGGATTAAAGGATCCGGTACGGACAATCTGTGCTTTTTCATAAGGGTGTGGTTTCAGGTTTGAACTTATTGGAGTATGAAAGTAAGCGTTTTTTTTGATATTTAAAAAAGTTACTATATTTACAATTAATTACTAAATAAGTAACATTGATTAATAACAGTAACAATTATGAAGGTGTCGGGAAAAACAACAACACTGGACAGATTATTGGAATCGGGACGGATGCTTTTCTGGAAATACGGTTTTAGTAAAGTGAGCGTTGAGGAAATCTGCCGGGGTGCCGGGGTCAGCAAGATGACTTTCTACCGGTATTTTAGCAGCAAGACGATATTGGCAAAGCAGATACTGGAACGGGCTGTTGAGGAAGGCATTACTCGTTTCATGGGAATCATGGAGAGTGATGTGCCAACCGAGGAAAAAATGCGCAGGATCATACTTATGAAAATGGAAGGCACGGCTGACATCAGCCGTGAATTCATAGAAGATATTTACAGTAGCCGGGGGGAAGAATTGCAGCACTATATGATGCAGCTCACAGGGAAAACAGCAGGGATGATTGTCGAGGCTTTCCGGCAGGCACAGGAAAAAGGTTTTTTCCGGAAGGATTTCCGCCCCGAGATGCTCATTGCCATGAGTATGAAGATGATAGATCTGTTGACCGACGAACACTTGAATAAGCTTTATTCCAATGCCAACGAAATGATTGTGGAAATGACCCGGATCATAACATGCGGTATTGGAGCCGGCAAGGAAAAATAAAAGGATGAAAACCCCGGGGATCATATGCATGGTGTTAGCCTTGAGCCTATATAAGGCAGTCTGGGCACAACCGGTGACCGGACAGGTGTCTGTCGGTGCCGATACCGTTCAGACCGGAAAAAAGGATACATTGCCCGGGGAGTTGATCTTTCGGGGACAGTTGAGCGGGTGGGCGGGTGCCGGGATCCAGTCTGTTTCTGCCGGACTGCGTTACCTTCCCCAGCTTACTTTCCGGATCGGGAATCCTCCCGGAAGCAGGGGGGTAAGGTTTGAAGGGGAACTTGCAGGGAACCTGTATGCTCATCTTAACAGACAAAAGGGTGTCACAGGGAAGGATTTTCAGGCGAGGCTCTACAGGGGATGGGTACGTATTGCCGGATCCCGTTCGGAGTTGAGGCTGGGTCTGCAGAAGATCAATTTTGGGCCTGCCCTGATGTTGCGTCCCCTCATGTGGTTTGATTCCATGGACCCGAGGGATCCGCTTCAATTGACCGACGGTGTGTGGGGGGCGCTGGGCCGGTATTATTTCAGAAACAATGTAAACCTGTGGATTTGGGGTCTTTTGGGAAACGACAGGCCACGTCCCCTGGACGTCGGTCTTTCTTCTGCACGGGTCCCGGAATTCGGTGCCCGTCTGCAAATCCCCATTGCTACCGGATCTGCGGGTTTTTCTTTTCATCGCAGAAAGACCCAGTGGCAGGAGCTTTATGAGAACCGGTATGGCCTGGACCTGAGGCTTGATTACTTCATTGGATTCTGGGCCGAGGCCACCTGGATCAATAAAAGGGGAGCGGCCGGTGACAAGACAAACCAGCAACTGTGGATGGTGGGAGCCGATTATACAGTTGGCCTGGGGAACGGTTTGAACGTGATAGTGGAACATATGCTGGCAAGCAATAGCGAAAAACCTTTTGACCTAGACAACAGACGCCACATGAGTGCCCTTTCCATAAATTATCCCCTTGGTTTGTGGGATAATGTTGGTTACATTTTTTATTTGGACTGGAAAGAAAAAAGGACGTACCATTTTGTGCGTTGGAAACACGTCATGGGATTCGGGGACCTGTATGTTATGGCCTATGCCAATCCCGACGTTCCTGTGCTGCCCGACTCTGGCAGTACAGCAGGCAGCCTGCCGGGCAAGGGGATCCGTATCATGTTGGTGCTGAGTCACCAGACAAAACTGTAAGAATCATTATTTAATATCACAGGATATGACAGACAATGAAATTGTAACACTCCGCGATCTCTATAAGAGGTTCTCTGCGGGAAAAGGGTTGTTGACCGCCCTCAGGGATATTAACCTGACGTTCGGCAAAGGAGAGTTTTCCGGCATCGTGGGACCCAGCGGATCGGGGAAAACCACACTTTTGAACATAATAGGTTCCCTGGATACTCCCACAGAAGGGACGGCTACTGTTCTGGGCAAACAGACAGGAGATCTGTCTCAGAAAGAAGCCGCCGCATTGCGGAACCATGGCATAGGATTTATATTCCAGACCTATAACCTGTTACCGGTCTATTCCATTTACGAGAATGTGGAATTCGCCCTCTTGCTTCAAAAGACACCTGCCAGGGAACGAAAGGAGCGTGTTATGGAATCCCTGCAATGGGTGGGGCTCGCAGACAGGGCACAATCCCGGCCGGCCACCCTTTCGGGCGGAGAATGCCAGCGCGTAGCCATTGCCCGTTCCATAGTCAAGCGGCCGGCGCTTATTCTGGCAGATGAACCTTCGGCTAACCTGGATTCTGTCAACACCCACCACATTCTAAAAACCATGAAGCAATTAAACCGGGAACTGGGAACCACTTTTTTGTTCTCAACCCATGACGAAAAGGTAATGCAACACCTTGACCGTATTATCTATTTGAAAGACGGCTCCGTAGAAAAAGATGAGTTATGCTGACATTTACATTATCATTCAAGAACCTGATGGGAAACGGGAAAAGGACCTGGCTCAACGTTTCGGTCCTTTCCGTTGCTTTTGTCGTCATTGTCTTCTTTAACGGATTGCTTGACGGCTGGAACAAACAGGCAGAAACAGATACCATAGCCTGGGAAACAGGATACGGACGGTTGAGTCACCCCCTGTACGATCCCTACGACCCATATACCTTAGCCGATGCTCACGGTATTCCCGGTCTTCCTCAGGAGGTCATTGCCGGGGAACAGGCTTTGCCAATACTCGTTGCCCAGGCCTCGGCTTACCCTAACGGCCGGCTGGTGAATATTATGCTCAAAGGGATTGATCCCGCCCAATCCTTGCTGGCGCTCCCTTCCCGGTGGCTTGATTCTTTACCTGAGGGAATACGTGAAACGACCATACCTGCCATTATCGGAAAAAGGATGGCAGAATCGGCAGGATTGGAGGCAGGGGACCGGACGGTCATCCGCTGGAGGGATGTGAACGGGACATTTGATGCCAGGGAGGTGACTATTGCGGGGATATTCAGGACCAATGTACCAACTGTCGATGCAGGACAGCTTTGGATCCCCCTGGAAACGCTACGCCAAATGACCGGGATGTACAAAGAGACAACGTATTTTGTTATTGGAGAGGAACTGGCCGGATCTTCCCTATGGATTGGAGACAAAGCAGGGTATGGAAAATGGGATTACACGCCGCTTGAAGTGTTGATGGAAGATATTGAAAACGTAGTAGAGGCCAAAAAAGGGGGCATGATGGTCATCTCGGCCCTGTTGCTGTGCATTGCCCTGCTGGCCATATTCGATACCCAGGTATTATCCATATTCCGCCGACAAAAAGAGATCGGGACTTACATGGCCCTGGGAATGACAAGGGCAAAGGTCATTACCGTATTTACCATAGAAGGGACCATTCACGCCTTGTTGGCCATTTTGCTGGGTGCGGTTTGGGGGATCCCTCTTCTGGCCCTCCTGCGCAACTACGGGATCCCCATGCCCGATATGAGCGACCAGGCAGGACTGGCTATTGGGGACAGGGTCATTCCTGCCTACAGTATGCTCATGATCCTTTCCACCGTGCTTCTTGTAGTTATTACTTCGCTGATCGTGAGTTATATGCCTGCCCGTAAAATTGCAAAAATGCAACCTACGCAGGCACTTAAAGGGAAACTGGTATGAAAAGGTTTTTATTGAAAGGTATCCTTAAAGACAAAGGCAGGAGCCTGTTGCCCGTCATAGTGGTTTCCCTGGGAGCTATGCTTACGGTATTTCTATACAGCTGGGTCAAAGGGGTCATGGGGGATTCCATTGAGATGAGTTCCAATTTCGACACCGGGGACGTGAAAGTGGTCACTAAGGCTTATTCCCTGCAGGAAGGCCAGTACCCGAATGATCTGGCGTTACTTGATGTTGAACAGCTTCTGAAAAAATTGAAAGCAGAGTTTCCGGACATGGACTGGGCCCCGCGCATCCGTTTTGGTGCGCTTGCCGATTTTCCCGACAGCCTGGGAGAAACCCGTGCTCAGGGACCGGTTGCCGGGTGGGCTGTGGATCTGTTGTCAAAAGATTCGGGGGAGCCGGAACGCTTCAACCTGCCGGCTGCCATTGTCAGGGGGCGGATGCCTGAAAAGAGAGGGGAAGTGCTTTTGGCGGAAAACCTGGCTACCCGGTTTGATGCCGGAGCTGGAGATACCTTTACCCTGTTCGGGACAACCATGGAAGGCGGTTTTACATTCGTGAATTATACAGTATCCGGAACCATTCGCTTTGGCACCACAGGGCTGGACCGTGGCGCCATCCTGATGGATCTGCAGGATGCCCGTGCGGCTTTCGGCATGGAAGACGCTGCGGGAGAGATCCTGGGATTTCTCCCGGTATTCCATTATGATGACCGCATGGCACAGGAGGTGGTGTCACGTTTTGACACACTTCTGGAGAGTGAGAACAGCCTTTTGGATCAGGACCCGGAATATTCGCCTGTCATGCTTACCCTGGGCCGGCAGGCAGGGATGGCCGAAATGCTGGTCTATGCCGAGGCAATAAGCGGAATGCTCATCTTCCTGTTTGTGCTGGCCATGTCCATTGTATTGTGGAACGCCGGCCTGCTGGGAGGCTTGAGACGGTATACGGAATTTGGGGTCAGGATCGCGCTTGGAGAAGACAAGGGACACATTTACAGGTCTTTGTTATGGGAGGCACTGATGATTGGTAGTATTGGCTCGGTTGTGGGAACGTTTGTGGGAGTGGCCTTAGTATACATTTTCCATAATATCGGGTTCAATTTCTCTGCCCTGTTGCAGAATGCCAGCATTCTCATGCCGGGGATCGTGCGACCGGCCATCACGCCTGCTATTTATTACATAGGATTTATTCCCGGAGTTGTTTCCATGTTGCTGGGCAATGCACTGGCCGGCCGGGGTATATACAAACGTCAGACATCCAGGTTGTTCAACGAACTGGAAGTGTAAAAAATGATTATGAAAACATCAGTATTATTATTTACCCTGATCTCGTTTACAGGAATATTTTCTTTGCAGGCACAGGAGTCAAACGAAGCTGCAACGATCCTGGAAAAAGTGGACAAGAATCTTTCCGCTCAAAACAGGATCTTTGAATCTTCCATGACCATTCACGGCAGAAGGACCTCCCGTACCATAACTTCCAAAAGCCGGACCCGGGGAGAGAAAGAGGCTTTGACCGAATACCTATCCCCGGCTTCCGAAGCCGGAACAAAAATGTTGAAACTGGAAAACCAGTTGTGGATCTATACCCCCTCGGCTGACAGGACCATACAGATATCCGGCCACATGTTGCGTCAGTCGGTTATGGGTTCTGACCTGTCCTATGAAGACATGATGGACGACCGCAAACTGACCGAAGTCTATAGCGCGGAAGTTATTGCCCGGGACACCCTCCGGGGGGAACGGGTGGTGTTACTGCAATTGACAGCCCGTTCGAGTGATGTGGCCTATCCCGTTCAAAAGATGTGGATCGATGCGGAAAAGTTCGTGCCCTTACGACAGGAAATGTATGCCCGTAGCGGGCAATTGCTCAAAAGGGTGGACTTGTTTGACGTAAGGCGTATACAGAACCGGTGGTTTCCCATGCGAATGGTTTACAGGGACATGCTCAAAACAGGCGGTGGTACCGAATTCACCGTTACTTCCATTGCTTTTGACACACTCATCCCGGAACACATCTTCAGTAAGGCCAGCCTAAGGTAAAAGGCCGGCAGGGTGCTTTCAGCCGGTCTTTTTCAATTTGATTACTAGCAGCCTGAACATTTCGCTATCCTCGTTAAAAGGCCGGTGGGGTATGTCTTTGGGGCTGTCAATAAGCATGTCTTTGGACACTTTCCTGATTTCATCCCCAATTTCAATGGATCCTTCACCCTCCAGAATGTAGAAAAAAACATCTATCGGGGTGGTGTGGAGTTTCAGTCCTTCCCCTTTCCCGATGGCAATATGGACTACCTGTACGGCGTCTGTGTTGAAAATGATCCGGGCGTCCACGCCATGCGGATTTTTTGAAGTTTCCAGATCTTTGTAGGAATATATCTTCATAGTATAGTGTTTTTTGTTGATTTTTGAATAAAGATAAAAAAAATGTCCTAATTTTGTTATAGTTCAAAAACCAAGACCATTCAAATGAGCATTCCAGACATCAGGCTTGTATATATGAATCTTGTTACCGCATTGTTGGTACTGATTGCCGGCATATTGTGTTTATTTACTCCTGTTCCCCAAAACCATGTAGTCATACTGGCTTTGTTGTTCATTGTGGGCAGAGAAGCTGCCTTTGTGACCTGGGGCATGGACAGGGTACATCATCCGGAAGCAGGAAAAAGGCCTCTGAAATTTTTACTTTATATTGGGCTCTCTGCTATGATCCTGGCGCTGATCATATTATTTCTGAGACCGTACCTGGAGCTTTTTACGGTTCAACTTACAGCAATGTTGCTGATCCTGGCCTATATTATGCAATTGATCCTTGCCGTCAAGATTTACCGGACTATTAAAAGCCTGGGCTCTATGGTACTGATTATCATCTCTGCCGTTTTACTGGCAGTGACCCTGCCATTTATGATTTATCCTCCATTTACAGCAGAAATCCGTTTCACCTGGATGGCAGTTCTCAGTTTTCTATGCACAGCAACCGTCCTTGGCTGTTTTACCCTGGCACGCATGACGGTCTTGCGATCTGCGAGCCGATAACTCTGATTACCTGGCCCGTGAATCATAACCGGTCGGTTAAAAAGTCACTTCAAGACGCAGGGAAACGGTGTGGAAATCAACCCCTGCCTTCCTTGCAACTTCAATAATCTGGGAATAGTCCTTTGAAGGGTATCCGTAAGCGTCATGCCCTATGAAAAAATCTCCCGCCCCGTTGGCGTACCGGTCATTGTCCGTGTAGATGTAATTGACCATGAGTTTCACATGGTCGTTTATATAATAGTTGATGCCGGCCGTATAGTTTTGTGAGGCACCTCCTTTTATGGGATCATAATTCAGGTCCAGGTGATCGTACCGGACCAGCACTTCCACGTCTCCCCAAGTGCGCCCCCGGGAAGGATTCATGAACAGGCCGGTCGTGTTATCGTAGCGCTGCCTGCCACCAAAGAGCAGCATACCGGCCTGGGCATAAAAGCCCTTGAAGTGCAACGCAGATACCGGACCTTCTACACCGGAGAGGGGTTTTGAAAGGTTGGTCATATTGTAAAGATATTCTCCCTGTATCCGCAGGCCTTTATAATAAAAGCCGGCCTGTCCGTTGAAAAGGTATTGGCTTTTAACGTTATTGATTACATAGGTATCCAGGTATTGGTTCCGGTTGATATACGCCACATTGCCAAGGCGGTAGCGTATGGACGGGTATGATCCGGTAACCGGGTCCTTTGCGGGAAATTTATAGGAAGCCGCCACGCCTACATGGAGTCCCAGGTCCTTGTTGTTCACAAAGGGCATGGCTACAACCTTTGCCATAACCGTACGCGAGTCAAAGGATGTGGTCAGTATGGAATCCGCTTCGGGATTCTGCCGCTTGTAACTTGTCTTGTCAAAAGAAACCCCAAGAGAGCCTAAAAACCAGTACTGGTTGGTGCTGACCTGGATACCCAACAGATCCACCGGGACCATGGCCGATATTACCATGGGTTTTTCATGGAAAGCCTGTTCCCGGGGCCGGGCAGCGCCTTCCATAGAAAAGAGGCTTTCAAAATGTCCGGCTTTGATATGCAGGTTAGGGATCCCGGAATATTGGATGAAAGCTTCCGTGATGCGGGGCTTGAGTTTGGAAAAATCTGCCTCGAACAAGGCAGACCAACCGTCTGCAAACGTTGTTTTCAGTGCCAGTCGGGCATTGCGAACTGCACCGCCATGGGGAATTGGATCGTAATCCTCGTAATACCCGAAAAACATACTTCCATCAAGGTGCACAAAGCCGTCCAACCATAATGTAAATTTTTCATCGGCGGTTGTAAAAACACGGATTCCCGAAGGTTCCGGTTCCGTTGACGTGCGGTACTGGCCCGCTGCCTGCAGGATACAAAGACAACTAACGATGAACAAACACGTTTTCTTCATTCTGGCTATTATAAGAGAGCGAAAAGGTATTGAGGCTGGAGGGCTGGTTATTCGTAAACAACAGTAAAGGTAAGGTTTCCGGTATAAATTCCTCCTGGATTGGTCAGGTAGTCTGCAAGCTGTATGGTTCCACCCATATAAACGGTAACGCCTTTTTTAATGCTATAATAGGGGGGGGAAGGCCAGGCTGTTATATTGTATATAGTCCTGGTCTGGCTGCCGCCTTGCCTGGTAAGGGTTACCTCACCCGGAAGAACGAGCTGTAGTACATCGAAATTTTTAGTGGGAGAGTAAAATTTCAATGTTGCAGGACTATAATTGCCCAGGTTTTTAAGCTCCACAGATCCTGTCGCTACGCGGTTAAAAGCCCCATTGGCTACTTCTATTGACACAGACCCCGACCAGCCGCTTATGGCCACCTTGCCAAAGTTGAAATTGTTAAGGATGTCTACTTGTATCTCGGATTGCGCCTTGACTGTTTGCACTGCCAACAGAACCAGAAGAAAAACCGGCAATATGTATTTAAATCTCATAAAACCTGGTTAACAAGAGATTCAGCGCAATTCCAGCTGTGCAGTCGCGTATGTTTCCGGCTTGACGTCTGATTGGGCGGTGTAGGTGATCAATAATTTGCCCGATTTAAAATCCACCCCCGACTGATTGTCAAGTGATATGCGGAAATTCCTTATGGTATTGGGGGTGTAAACCGCTATCCCGTTGACCACGCCCACCGGTGTTTCCTTGCCGTCAGCCCCTACATGGGTTACATTCAGATCACCGTAAACAGACATGTTTCCGGAACGGTTGAAACTCATCTTCAGAAACAGGGCTTCATTTTCTCCCTTTTCCAGGGCCAGATCTGACAGGAACACCTCTGTGGCGGATTCTCCCACCCGGATGATCACCGGGATGGTAATCCCAAAGATGGGTATCAGCCTGACGCTTACCGAGGTGGTATCCCGGTTGGGATCTTCCTCGCCCAGGGCCACTTCATTGGGAACAGCTCTAAAATAAACGTGGGAACGGTATTCGCCCGGTTCCATGCCCTCCCTTCCTACCACCTGCATGCGAACCGTCTGGGCCTCATTGGGAGCCAGGGTTACTGAACGCGGGAAAAAACGAAGGTGCTTGTCGGCAAAAAACTGACCCGGATCCGGTTCTGTAATTTCTTCAAAAGTCCCTTCTGTGGTCATCCTGTACTGGATGAAAGAAATATTATACCGGGCCGTATCTTGTCCTGTATTGGCCAGATTCAATTCCATAACCCTGCGGGATCCGTCAAACACCACGCGCCGTGGTGTGACAAGCAAATTCCCCTGGGCAAAGGCCCGGGGCATTAAAGTGCCGGTAAAAATGAAAAATACCAGCAAAAAGATGAGTTTTCCAGATTTATGCATGATCCCTTAATTTATTCGTTTACATTAACCACAAATATAATAAAAAAATAAAACGTAACTGATCAACTGAAAAAGAGACCACTAATTGTAATCAAAAGTAACAGCGTAAGTTCCGGAATATACCCCCACCGGATTTTGAGACAAATTCTGCACACGCAGTACGGCGCCCATGTAAAAAGTCATTTGACCGTTCACATCCAATCTGCCCGTATGGGACGGATAGACCTCCCAGTTGTCTACCGTCATACGGTGGGCCGGATTGGTGCTATGTGTGAGAGTTGACTCGCCGGGAAGGGTAATAGTTACGTTGTAATTAGGTAAACCAAGCACTTCGTAGATGGCCGGGCCGGGATTTCCTCCCGATGCCAGGTGTACGGAAGACCCTGTAGATGTTCTCACCACAGAAGACGCAGCTTCTATGATTATGGTACCGCCGCCTTCTCCGTCAATAAAAAAGCGTCCGAAACTTAAAGGAGATGTTTCGCTGGCCGAAAGCGCATCTGCCAGTTCTGCAACAACTTTGCCGGTGACTTCCGGATCAGGGTCAATTGCCCGTAAGGGCTTCAGGGAGGCGCCCAGGAACAGCACTGCTGTCAGAACCGGTATATGTTGAATTAATTTCATGACAGGAGGCCAGGTTCTTTTATCAAAAACGCCTCTCTCAAAGGGAGAAGCGTTTTGTTGTGTTTTTTGGGTAGTTTACCAGATCCTACTGGTAGGCGAAAGTCACGTTATAGGTCCCGGTGTAAACGCCTCTGGCTATGCTGGTGTTGGGGACAGTCAGTGTACCGCCCACGTATACGGTGGCTTCTCCTGAAGCATTCAGCAGGGGGCTTGCATCGGAAACTGAAAATGTGGCCACGTTCATCACATCTGCGGTTGTGGCATGGGTAAGATTGATTGCACCATCGGCCGGCAGGGTAACGGTTACTTCCTGGCTGGCATGTCCGGAAATGTCAAACGCTGCTGAACTGGGGCTCCCGCCGCCAATAATGGATACGGTCCCGGTAATGTTCATGGTCCCGGCAGCGGTGTTGGCAATAACAACGGTCCCTCCACTGGCGCCGGCCGTAAAACGACCGAAATTCAACTGGGCTTCTTCAGAGGCAGCAAGTGCCTCAACCAGTTCTGCTGTTGCGGTGGCAGTGACTACGGGATCGGGGTCAATTGCGAAGGTGCTCACAGAGAAACCGGTGAAGAGCAGGGCAATGAGTAACATTTGGAAGTGCTTTTTCATGGTCGTTTGTTTTGGTTTTCTTTTTTTAATTTTCCCCGGAACGCTCCATCCATGAGGAAGGAGCGACCGAGGAAATATATTTTATATAGTGTGGAGCTATTATTATTCGTAAGCTACGGTTACATCAAAGGTACCTGTGTATACACCAGCAACCTGACCGGCTGGAATTGTAAATGATCCACCTACGTAGAGAACAGCTACGCCATCTTCCAAAACGTTGCCAGCGTTAAGTAAATTTTTTGTAAGAGTTACTGTTATAGCATCTCCATCTCCTGCCATATCAACTGTATCGTCAAGATCAATAGAAAAGGTTGCATCAGGATCACCTTCGATATCAAACTGTGCTGAAGTACGAGTAGCAGAGGTAATCGCTAAGGGATTTCCCGTGGTTGCCCCTGTAGTGGTTACAACTGTACTTTCAACAGCAGTTGCAGTTACAACGATATCCTCTGTGCTTGAAGACACAATACTACCAAACTGTAAATCCCTAGCTTTATCAATAGTTATGGGTTTAATAATAGTAACACTACTAGAGGCAGTTTCTGTTGCGGTGTTTTGTCCGAAGGAAATGTTGGAGATTCCGAAGAGGGCTACTGAGAGGGCGAAGACTTTGAGAGTTGTTTTCATAATGAATATTTTTTTGATTGTTTTTTAAACTAATTTTTCAAACGCGGCACAAAAGTATGCCCTGGGTTTTAAATGAAAAAACGATTTCAATATAAGGATGAAAACAATCTACGAAAAGGCTTTTTTTTTCAACGACCCATAGAATCACTGGTACGAAACGGTCACTGTAAAGGTGCCGGTGTACTGGCCCAGGGCCTGCCCCCACCACATGGTGACGGTACCACCCACATAAAATACAGCCTCGCCCGCAGGGCTCAGTTGGAGGGTGGCAGAGGGGGTTGTCAATTCAAGATTCAGGTTCGCGGAGCCACTGCTATGGATCAGCGTATGGATCCATGTGGGGACAGTAACATTGACTGATGCATTAGGGCCTCCCGTCACCCTGAATTTGCCGGCATAAACCGCTCCGGGACTGGGTAAAAGCGTAGCCACACCGGAAGTTGTCCTTTGCGGATTCTCAGAGGCGGTGAGCGTCACATACCCCGTTCCCTGTCCGGGAGAAGCATACCCAAATGAAAGATTGGATTCTTTTGCAATGGACAGGGGAATGATCACTTCAATCTCAAGAACAGAAGGAATGGACACCACCTTGGTCCGGGACTGTCCATACACCCTGGAGAAGCCCGGGAAGAACAGGCATGCCAGAAGTAAGAATGAGAATGCACGAGCCTTCATGATGCCCCAAAGATACATAAAAATATTTTTTACATTTGTACTTATGATTAAAATACTGATCATTGAGGACGACGCCGCCTTCAACGCCCTGTTGAAAACATGGCTTACCAAAGCCGGGTTCCGGGCAGAAGGCGTTCTGTCTGCGGGAGAAGCCATGAAGGCCGTGCAGGGACAAGTGTATGACATTGTCCTTTCTGACTTGAGGCTGCCCGACACCGATGGACTGACCCTGCTAAAATGGATCCGGGAAACATCGCCGAACAGCGCTGTGTTCATCATGACCGGATATGCCGACATCCAGACTGCAGTACAGGCCATCCGCCTGGGAGCGGCTGATTACCTGGAAAAACCTGTGGATCCTGTAATTCTTAGGGAGAAAATTGACGAGGTACTCAGGAAAAAAGACCGGCCGCATGAACGCATACCTTTTATTAAGGGAGAAAGTCCCGCTTCCCTGAAAATGTACGACTACATGATGCTGGTGGCTCCGACGCTTCTTTCTGTGCTCATCTCCGGGGAAAGCGGCACGGGAAAGGAATATGTGGCCAATCACATACACCAGAACAGTTCCCGCAGGGACGGGCCTTTTGTGGCCCTGGACTGTGGTGCCATTCCCAGGGATCTGGCGTCGAGCGAGCTGTTCGGGCACCTGAAAGGGTCTTTCACCTCGGCCATAAGTGACAAAAAAGGAGCTTTCGAAATGGCAGACGGGGGAACGCTGTTCCTGGACGAGGTGGGGAACCTGTCGCACGATGTGCAGATGCAGCTCCTCCGGGCACTTCAGGAGGGGGTAATCAAGCCCGTGGGAAGTTCCCGGATCATTGAGGTCAACATCCGCATTATCACAGCCACCAACGTGGATCTGAAACAAATGATAGAACAGGGAAGGTTCAGGGAAGACCTTTACCACCGTATCAATGAATTTCAGCTCCATATTCCGCGCCTGCAGGAACGGGGACAGGATGTGATGCTGTTTGCCCGTCATTTCCTGGAATATGCCAACCGCCAGATGAACCGCAAGATCACTGGATTTACCCCCGGAGCAGAACAATTGATGATGGCCTACAGCTGGAGGGGCAACCTGCGCGAATTGCTCAATGTGGTCAAACGCACCGTGCTCTTGAGCGAAGGGCCCGAGATCCAGGCCACCGACCTGCCCGAAGAGGTTCGCGGTTTTCAGTCTGTTCGCGAAGGACAGGATGCCCACACCCTGAAAGAACAGCATGAACGGCAAATGATCACAGACGCCCTTGCGCGTACAAGGAACAACCGCACCCGCGCGGCACGCCTGCTGGGCATTGACCGCAAGACCTTATATAATAAAATGAAGCTCTATAACCTGGAGTAATGCCCGGGCCTGCCTGATCATACGTTTCACGGTGGCGGGATCTTCCTTGCCGGATCGCTCCAGGGTGGCCAGGTCTTTGACCAGGGGCGACTGCAGCTGCCTGAACATGGGGAGCATTTTGTGGGCTACAGAAGCGATCCTTCCGTAATCGCCATGTTCCAGGGATTCTTCCATGATTTTAAGGCTTTCCCCTGCGGCGGCATGAAAAACACGCAATACCTGTGTCACCGCATCCAGGTCTGCTTCTACCATGCGTCCCATTTCCGCCAGTGAGAATAGATCATAGGGAACCGCAGATTTTATGTTGGCAAGTGCCTGGTTCAGCTGTGCTTTCACAAAAGGCTTTGCCAGGTGACCGGTAAATCCCTTACCTATATAATGACGGTCTGTATAGAGGCTGTCTGCCGTTACGGCAATAACCGGAATTTCCCGGCAACTGCGTATCTGTTCCAGCAAATGGAATCCGTCCCCGTTAGGCATCTGGATATCTGTAAGTACCAGGTCAACCGGTAAACTTTGCAAAAGGGCCATGGCGGCCTGTGATCCCTGTGCCGTTGCTACCAGGTGGCCCGAAAGGCGGAGCATCTCCGCAGATAGAGCCAGTTGTGCCGGATCGTCGTCCACCACAAGAACCCGGAGTGGAACGGGAGACGGTTCCATTGAAACAGGTTTGGCTTCAGGGGAAATGTCCGGGGCCTGGGCGCTGGTTGGTTCCACGGGGATGGAAACGCAGAAAGTGCTTCCTGAGTCTTCGTTCCTGAAGAGGGTAATGTTGCCTTTGAAAAGGTCCACCGTGCGTTTGACTATGGATAAACCCAGTCCCACGCCTTCTTTTTCCGGGGTACGGGATGTTTCCTCACGCATGAATTCATCAAAGATGCGTTGTTGCGCTTCCGGGGCAATACCCGTTCCCGTGTCGTATACAGAAAAGAATAATTCCGGGCCATCGAGCGATGCGTGCAGGTCTATGTGCCCCTTGTCGGTAAATTTGACGGCGTTGGACAACAGGTTCATCACCACCTGCCGAAGTCGCATGGGATCGGTTATAACGCAGGTTTGCGGGGAGATGGCGGTACGCAGGTTCAGGGTCACGCCCTTTTTGCCGGCCGTGGGGGCAAATACGTCTATAGCCTCTTCAAACAGCTTCCTTACAGGGGTTACTGTGGGATTGAGCTGCGTTTTATGCGCATCCAGGCGGTAGTATTCCAACAAGTTGCCCAGCAGCTCCATCACATGTCCCGCAGAGTGCATCATGGGATCCAGGTATTCTTTGAGTTGCTGTCCGGGGCTTTTGTCCGAGGGGTGCCGAAGCAGGTCCAGGTATCCTATGATGGCACTCAGGGGTGCCTTGATGTCATGGGTCACGGTGAGCAACAATTTTTCCCGGCTTTTCATCAATTCTTCGGCCCTGTTCCTGGCAACCTCCAGGTCCCGGCGGTATCTCCTGCTTTTGTTCAGGTCAGTGAATATGAGCAGGGTAGAGAGCAAGATGATGAGCAGAGCGGCTGCCCCCAATATGGATAGAGAGTTTCCGGCTTCCTCCAGAGAGGCCCTGCGCGTCTCCAGTGCTGTGAGCGTGGTGCTGAACCACTCCTGGTTCAGTTCTTCCAGCAACTTGTTTATCTCCAGGTTCAGGGCCCGGTCTGTATCAATAAGCTGTTCCAACTGTACCGAGATGGACCTGAGCTGGCGCTGCCTTTCTGCTTCCACATCGTCCAGAACCTTCATCACCGCCTGGACGACGGTATCCCGGTCTGTGGTCTGAACAGCCAAGGGCTGCGGGGTTCCCGGGATGATACGGACAAGAGAATCGGTAATGGTGCGGCGTATCTGTTTGATCTCGGTAATGCTGTCCTGCATGCGGGAAGGAACGAAAGCATTTCCCAGGCGTTCAAAGAAATTTTGTCTGGGCCGGCGTACAGCCGTTGTTATGGTGTCGTAGATAACCTCTTCCCGGATGACCACCGATGGCATGGGTCTTGAAGTGACTTCTGTCAATTTCGGGGCCTGTGTCATGGCGGGAACCTGGGGCAGAGCCCTGTCTACCTTTTGTGCCACACCCTGATTGCTGCGCCGGCTGAGTTCCTTTTGCTGGCGCGCGATATCCTGGATGTTGATGTTGCGGAAAACCAGCAGGCTGTCAATTTCCAGCAGGATCTTCCTTTGCCGCTCCATGGTTGTTCCCCTGCCCAGGGAATCAAGCATCACGTCTACTTTATCCAGGGCGTTGCGGTAGAGGTCGTAATTTTCAGCTTTGGGATCCTGGATAAAGCGGGTTCCCAGCCATTCGGCTTCGTACAGCAATGATATGGTATTGCTTATCAAAAGGCTTCGTTCCAGGATTTCTTCGCGGCGATCTTCGCTCTGAAACAGGAAAGGGTATACACGTTTGTATACGTACCAGGCGGCACCGATTATCAGTGCCACCAGCAATACATAGCTGAAGACCACTTTAAGGCGAAATCCCACATCGTGTTTCATGAAGCTAAGATATAAAGAAATCCCCGCAGCACAAAAGGAGCAAGGAAATGTGCGAGTGGGGAAATATACCCCAATCTGTGGCGTGAAATTCCCACTCATTGTAACGACACGGAGGGTCTGTCTTTCTGTTGTCAAAAAATGACGTCTGATAACCAACAAGTTAATAATACTATTATTTATCGGGATCTTTTTTTATGTTTTTTCAAATTGGGGAATGTTTCTGGAACGCAATTTGAGTATAATATGAATAACGAAAGCAGTGAGCACGCGGAATTTTTTCATGCAAACAGAAGATCCATTGGTCGTGCCACGAAATAAAGAGGGATACTGACAGGCGACAGTATCCCTCTTTGCATATGCGGCTTTCAAATGTGATTCTGCTTTCCCTGGCCGGATCCGGGGCTTACAACTCCCAACTGGTTTTTTCCTTTGAGTCTTTGATCCGGACACCCAGCCCGGAGAGCCGGTCACGGATACGATCCGATTCGGCCCAGTCCTTCATGGCCCTGGCCTGAGTCCTGAATTCCAGTACCAGGTCTACAAGTCCTTCAATCAGGGGAAGCTGGTTGTGGTCTCCTTCTTCCTTCAGTCCCAGGATCCCGTCTACCACCCGGATGTATATTTTTTCTATCAGCTCCTTGTCTGCAGATGAAACAGGCCGGGCAGCATCCGAAGCAGTATGGATCCAGGTGACCAGGTCAAAAAGAGTTGCCAGTGCAACGGGTGTGTTCATGTCGTCACACAAGGCCTGGTAAATCTTTTCTTCGGTTTCCTGCAATGTGGCGGATACTGCCACTTCTTCCGAAACGGGCAGTTTGGCAGATACCCTGCGTGCCTGGAGCAGTCGTTTAAGGCCTTTGCCGGCCGCCACCAGGGCCTCGTTGCTGAAATCGAGTGTTCCCCGGTAATGTGCCTGCAGGATGAAAAACCTGATGGTCATGGGATGGAAGGGTTGTGTCAGGAGCGGGTGCGTTCCGTTGAACAATTCTTCCAGGGTGATGAAATTTCCCAGGGACTTGCCCATTTTCTGGCCGTTGATGGTTATCAGGTTGTTGTGCATCCAGTACCGCACGCTGTCTTTTCCCCGTGTAACGGTATTCTGGGCGAGTTCGCATTCATGGTGCGGAAAGAGCAGGTCCATGCCCCCGCCGTGGATATCAAAAACCTGTCCCAGGTATTTGGAACTCATGACCGAGCATTCCAGGTGCCAGCCCGGGAAACCTTCGCTCCAGGGGGAGGGCCAGTGCATGATGTGCTCGGGGGTGGCTTTTTTCCACAGCGCAAAATCAAAGGGAAAGCGTTTTTCGTCCTGACCTTCCAGCTCACGCGTATTGGCCAGCAAGTCTTCCAGAACCCGTTTTGAAAGGATCCCGTAACGGTGCGTTTTGTTGTATTTCTCAACGTCAAAATAAACAGATCCGTTAACCTGGTAAGCCATCCCCGCATCCAGAATCTGTTTTATCATGGCAATCTGTTCTGTTATATGGCCCGAAGCCCTTGGCTCGATGCTCGGTGGCAGGGTGTTGAGGCTGGCCATGGCCTGGTGGTACCGGATGGTGTAATGCTGAACCACTTCCATGGGTTCAAGCTCCTCGAGCCGCGCTTTACGGCCGATCTTGTCCTCTCCCGAATCCGAGTCGTTTTCCAGGTGTCCCACATCTGTTATGTTGCGCACATAACGGACTTTATATCCCAGGACCCGCAGCAGCCGTACAAAAACATCGTACACCACTCCAGGACGCGCATGTCCCAGGTGGGGATCGCCATACACGGTGGGGCCGCAGACATAAAGTCCCACATGCCCGGGAACCAGTGGTTCAAATTTTTCTTTTTCCCTGGTAAGGGTGTTGTATATGAATAGTTCTCGTGGCATGCGGGTAGGTAATTATGTCTGCAAATGTACAATTTTTTAACTTGGGACCACTTCCCCTTGCTTTTGCGGCAGTACTTCCCTGAGAGTCTGGGCTATAACTTCCTGGATATATCGTGGTTGGCCATCTTTTTCGTAGGCATTGGTCCGGATCTTGCCGGTGATAGCCAGGCGGGTTCCCTTTTTGACCGATTCGAAGGGTGCAATATCCTTCCCCTCCCAGGCGACAACCCTGTGCCAGGTGGTTTCTTCCTTGAGCACCCCGGAACCTGTTTTAATCACCTCACCGGTGGCCAGGTTGAAATTCATAACCCTTCTTCCTTCCTCGGATTGACCGATCCTGGGATCTGCTCCTACACGTCCCATCAGTTCTACTTTGTTGATAGATTGTTCCATAATGCGTTATTATTAGTTAAACGCACCAAACCTACAATACCGGTGTGTAAAAAATGACCTCTAACGTAAAAATCTACATATATTTCTCCAGGAACTCGAAGAAAATCTTATTCCAGAGCATATTGTTCTGAGGTTTGAGGATCCAGTGGTTCTCATCGGGGAAGAGCACCAGTCTGGCAGGAACCCCGTGCAGTTTGGCAGCATTGAAGGCCGCCATAGCCTGGTCCACGGGAATACGGTAGTCCATTTCACCATGGGTGATCAGGATGGGTTTGTTCCAGTATTGTACCCGTTTATGAGGGGATTGAGCATAATGATTCACGGCGACAGTGTTCTTGTCCCATGGTGCCCCCCCGTTGTCCCAGTGGGGGAACCAGAGCTCTTCCGTGGTCATGTACATATGCTCTGTATTGAAAATACCGGCGTGTGCAATGAAGGCGGCAAAACGTTCGTTGTGCGCTCCTGCCAGGTGAAACACCGAATATCCTCCATAACTGGCACCCACCGCAGCGATCCGGCTTCCGTCAACAAAGGTCTCGCGTTTCATGTGGTCCACCGCACTCAGGTAATCCTGCATATTCTGACCGGTATAATCGCCGCTGATCTGTTCTGTCCATTCCTGTCCAAAGGCCGTTGTACCCCTGCGGTTGGGAAGGATGACAATATACCCGTTGGCGGCAATCAGCTGGTGGCACCAGCGGTATGACCATCCCTGGGACAGGGTGGACTGGGGTCCGCCGGCACAGAACAGCACGGCCGGGTATTTCTTTTGCGGATCAAAGTGGGGCGGGTATACCACCCAGGTTAGCATTTTCTTGTTGTCTGTAGTGGTGACCCAGCGTTCTTCCACCTGGCCCATTGTGAGATGGTTGAGTATGTGACTGTTCTCAGAGGTCAACCGGGTATATTCTCCCGATTCGGGATGAATGGAAACAACCTCGGCAGGCATGGACATGGAAACATAGGTGCCGATGAGCCGTTCTCCCGAACCCGTGTCAGGGGAAATCTGAACCGGGCTGCAATCGTACCAGCCGGTAGTGATCTGGCGGATCTTGCCCGTCTCTGTTTCCAGGGCGAACAGCTGGTTGATCCCTTGCGCACAGGCATTAAAATAAAGCCCTTTGCTGTCAGCCCTCCAGGTAACGCCTTCCACATTGTAAAGGAAAGAGGCAGTGAGGTCCTTTATGGAACCGTCTGCAAAGGAATACAGCATCAGCCGGTTCTTGTCTGCCTCGTAGCCGTCCCGTTCCATGCTGTTCCATACCAGGAAGTTGCCGCAGGGTGAAAACCGCGGTGCGGCGTCGTAACCCATCATGCCCTGGCTCAGGTTGGTTTCCTGTCCTGTTTCCAGGTCCCGCAGGTATATGTCTGTATTGGTAGATACGGCGTAATCTTTGCCGGTCAGTTTGCGGCAGGAATAGGCGATGCGTTTTCCATCGGGGCTCCAGCTCAATTCCCCTATGTCCCCGAAGGGAAGCGTAGGCAGCTCATAGGGCTGTCCTTCCAGCAGATCGGTCACATTGGAAAGGGTTTTTCCGTCGAACAGGGCTGTAAAGGAATGGGGTATCTCTTCTACAAAGCAGTCCCAGTGCCGGTACATCAGATCGTCAATTACCCTTCCGGTGGCCTTGTCCAGAGAGGGATCAAGGTCGGTTGGCTTAACGGCAGCGGGGACTGTGGAAACGAAAAGGATCCTGTCCCGGGTGGGGGAAATACTGAATTCCAATATGGCCTTATCCGTTCCGGTGATCTGTTGCCTTCCCGTACCATCGGCCTGCATGATCCACAATTTGCCTTCGCAGGCAAAGACGAGGCGGTCGTTGTCCAGCCACCGGGCGTTGGATTCACTTGCAGGAGTCCGGGTAATCTGGAGGTTGTTCTGCCCGTCGGCGTCCATCACAAAAAGTTCGCGGTTGCGCTTGTTTTCCTTAATAGAGGTATAGGTTACTCCATAGATAATTCTTTTCCCGTCGGGTGAAACCTGCGGATCTGTAACACGCCCTAAGAGATTCAGGAGGGAGGAGTTAAGCAGGTCATTTTCCGGTATTTCTGTGTTTTTCCCTATCAGGGGGGCTTTGTTCTGCTCGTTTCCGGAACATTGCGACAGAGCCAGGGAAGCAGTAAGCATCATAAATACTAAGATTGTTCTGTTCATAAGGTTTTGGTTTGACTTCAAAATTAGTGAATTAATTGTAAGTTTGTGGAAATTTAAAGAAAAGAGCAATGAAACGACTTGTAAGCTTGTTATTTGTATTTGCCGCCCTTTCTGTGCAGGCGCAAAGCATTAAACTGGAATTCAAACCGGAAAAAGGGGTGGAATACCCGGTGTCCTTGGAGATCAACCAGGTTATGACCCTGATTGTTCCCGGTATGGGGAACGTTCCATCACAAACAGACCAGATCATAAGAGCTGTTGTAACCCTGGCAGAAGAGGTGGAACAGGGATACCTGATGGAAGCACGTTTGACACAAATGACCATAAAATCCCAGAGCCAGGGACAATCCCAGGTGTTTGATTCGGAATCAGAAGATATTGTTGGTCAGGCCATTAAAAGCATGATGGCCAACTCAATGCAAATGATTATTTCCCGCCAGGGAGAAGTTTTGGAACAAATGCCTGTGGAAGACACCGTATTTACACAAGCCGACAGCATCCTGGCTACGCAATATGCCCGCCGCCGGAGGGAACAAACCATGCAGCAGATCAAGCAACTGTTCAGCCAGAATACCATTAAGAGTGTTGTGCAGGCAGGCCTGACAAAGTTTCCCGACAGGGAAATGGCTATTCCTTCAGTCTGGACAGATGAGGAGCCCAGCGAAGAGCTGGGGGCCATTGTCACGATGCAGCAGCGTCTGACCGAAGTGTCGGGCAACCGGCTCACCATAACTGCAAAATCGGTAATCATGCCCGATCCCAATGCCAAGAAATCTGAAGCTGCTCAGCGTATGGAGGGAATTTCGGGAAATGGCGAAGCCACCTCGGTAATCGATACTCAAAGCGGATGGGTGATTGAAAGTAACGGAACCCAGTCACTGCGCGGTGAACTGGTGGTTGAACAGGCAGGACAGGTTCAGTCGATAGACCTGACCATGGAGGTGAAGACCAAAATTACTGGTAAGTAATCGTTACGGTTAAATCCGAAGTGTTGGAATAATTTCCGCCCGGTTGGTTGGCCCCGAGGTTGAGGGTTCCTCCTAGCCTGAGGATTGCGGTACCATCAGTGCCGATTTGTCCGCTTGTGGGAAGAAACTGAAAATTATTCACAGTCATAGTATTGTTGTTCTCGTTTCTCAGGGTAATCTGAGAGGGATAACTGCCAGTGGCAACTAAAAAACTCTGACCGGGCATCCCGGTGATTTGAAAACTTGCGGCAGTACTGGTGCCCAGGAACTGAAAAGTGCCCGACACATTGGAAACATTTCCGGTTGACGGATCAAGCATGACAGATCCGCCCGCCGTCTGACTTATGATATCCCCGAACAGCAGGTCGGTCAATTTGCTTATCCGCAGGTCAATCCCAAGAGTGATGGAGGCTTCTGCATCTATTGAGGTAGTGAATAAGCTCGGATTCTGTGCGGTGGAAACCTGAGAAATCCCGGCAAGAAAAAAAGTCAGAAAAAGCAATTTTAACATTCTCATATCAAGGGCGTTCTCTATTATTCTCAAATTTACGGAAAATCCAGCAAAAATCAAACCACATTCAACCAACAGGGTCAATCACCTATAAGCGGCCACAGTATCGGATCCCGTAGCAAATCCTGGAAACGGTATTCTTTTCCGTCCACCAGAACTCTGTTTGAGATCAGACGGATCCCGTGGCTGTAATCTACATAGGTATTGATGTGGCCGTCGTATAAGGGCTGGATGGGTTTGCCATCCGGACGGTGCCATCCGTAGATGATGACATGGTGGGTGCGGGAGGAATTTGGCGGATTTTTGGTGATGACAACATCCTTTTTGGTTCCGGCTGTGAGCATTCCGGGTTTTTTGCCTGCGGCTTTGAGCTGGGCAAAGATCACCTGTGAATGGTCAAAGAAAAGGTCCGGATCCAGGTTGCGGTATTCCCTGGGGATGTAGTTGAATGGCTCTACCCTGGCCCTCGCCTTCCGGTAGATCAGATCAACGATTTTTGGCGTAGGCAGTGAACAATCCAGTGAACAGGCAATCCTGGTGGCCGTCATGGGGGTAAGCGGAACAATAAAGGGGACATTGCCACTCAAAACCGTCAGATAATCCGGTTTGACAAACAGGGTGACCCGGTGTTTCTTCCCGTTGAGGTCTCTTTGCCGGGTGGTGATGCGCACGAATCCTTTCATATATTCCGGAACATTCCCTTCCAGGATCTCGCTGCAGGTAAGTTCTTCGCGTTCTTCCAAAGACAAAGTGCGGAATTTTTCATAGAAAGGGCAGTCATCTCGTTGTACCTGGGCCCCCAGGTAACAGGCAGGCAGCAACAGAAGGATTGCCAGAAAAGGGAAAACGCCATTTGGTAAGCTGTTTTTCATAGGTCAGGGAAACCCGGGATTTCGTTATTTGGAATAATTTTTTTTACTTTGTCTGCTGCAAAGTTCGTGTAATTTTGCATTATTAGCTACATTTTATTAACTAATCACTAAATTATGGCAGTTAACATTGAAGAAAAAGTTAAGCAGATCATTGTGGACAAACTGGGTGCAGATGAGAAAGAGGTTACCCCCACAGCTAACTTTACAAATGATTTGGGTGCGGATTCTTTGGATACCGTAGAACTGATTATGGAATTTGAAGAAGCGTTCGGCATCAACATTCCAGACGAGGCCGCTGAAAAAATATCTACAGTAGGCGACGCCATCAAATACATAGAAGACAACGTAAAAGCCGAATAATTTAAAACCATGAAGCTCAGACGGGTAGTCATTACCGGATTGGGGACCATCAACTCCCTGGGACATAACATCCCTGAATATTTTGACAATCTGGTTGCCGGAATGTCCGGCGCAGGATTGATTACCCGTTTTGACGCTTCTTTGTTCAAAACCCGTTTTGCCTGTGAGATCAAGGATTATGATCCGGAAAAATTCGGGATAGACAAGAAGGATGCTCGCAGAAACGATCCTTTCACACAGTATGCCCTGATCGCTGCCCATGAAGCTATAATGGATAGCCATCTGGACCTGGATGCCCTTGATAAGAACCGGGTGGGTGTGATTGTGGGATCGGGCATAGGCGGGATAGAAACGCTGCTCAGGGAGATCGGGGAGTTTTACAAGGGCGGAATGGTTCCCAGGTTCAGTCCCTTTCTTGTTCCCATGATGATCGCAGACATTGCCTCGGGAATGATCTCTATGAAATATGGTTTCCGTGGCCCCAATTACGCTACGGTCTCTGCCTGTTCCACATCAAATCATGCCATGAGCGATGCCTTTACCCTGATCCGCATGGGAAAGGCAACTGTTGTCGTGACAGGGGGTTCGGAAGCCCCCATTAACCAGGCAAGCATTGGCGGATTCAATGCAGCAAGGGCGATTTCAACCAACAACGATGAATACATGACCGCCTCCCGGCCTTTTGACAAGACGCGTGACGGTTTTGTGATGGGAGAAGGAGCCGGGGTTCTTGTATTTGAAGAATACGATCATGCAAAGGCCCGCGGAGCAAAAATCTATGCCGAAGTTGGGGGCGCCGGCCTGACAGCCGACGCATACCACATTACTGCACCGCATCCCGACGGGGAGGGTGCCCGCCGGGTCATGGCAGAGGCCATTAGCGAAGCCGGATTAACGCCACAGGACGTGGATTATATAAACTTGCACGGAACTTCCACCCCCCTGGGAGATGTAGTGGAAGTGAAGGCCATAAAAGATCTTTTCGGCGATCATGCCTACAAGATGAACCTGAGTTCCACCAAATCTATGGCAGGACATGCCCTGGGGGCTACCGGAGCCCTTGAAATTCTTGCCTGTATCTGTGCCATGGAAAGGGACATGGTTCCTCCAACCATCAATTTCAAAGAGGAAGACCCTGAAATCGATTATAAACTGAACTTTACGTTCAACCAGGCGCAAAGGCGGAAAGTACGCGTAGCACTTTCCAATACGTTTGGCTTTGGAGGGCACAACTCCAGTCTGTTGATCAAAAAAATCGAAGAATGATTTTCCGCCCCGCGGATAAAGACACCAAAGACAAAAAACTACGGATGGCCTTACGTAGTTGTCTGGGCTTTCAGCCAAAGAATCTGGATATTTACAAAATCGCACTTACCCACCGCTCTGCTGTCTCTGAGAATAAGAACTCCAATGAGAGGCTGGAATTTCTGGGTGATGCCGTACTGGATATTGTCGTTGGAGAAGCTGTTTACCGGCGTTATCCCAATGCCGATGAGGGGTATCTGACCCAGATGCGTTCGCGTATTGTGAGCCGGGACTCCCTGAACAGGATTGCAGAAAAGACAGGCTTGCTCCCATTGATGGATGTGAGGGGAAACGACAACCAGTCACGCAATATTGGCGGCAATATGTTTGAAGCACTGGCCGGGGCCGTCTTCCTGGATATTGGATTTTCAAAATGCAGGGAGGTCCTGCTGAATCATTTATTCTCCCATGTGAACTGGCAGGAGTTGGAATGTACAGAGACTGATTATAAATCCCGTATGGTGGAGCGTTGTCAGAAAAAAGGGAAATCACTCGGTTTCCGTGTTCACATGTTGTCGCCGGTTCCAGGCAGCCAATCCCTGTTTGAGGCAGAAGCCGTAGCAGATGGCACTGTTTTAGGTACGGGCCGGGGCCTTTCAAAAAAAGATGCCGAACAGGAGGCTTCCCGTCAGGCATGGTTACGCGAATTCAACAGGGGTCTTTAGCGGGAATTACGCCGCCTTTCTTTTTCCAGGTATGCATCCCATGCAACCGTGCCGCCACGGAGGTTGTAGATCACGCTATATCCATTGTCCAGCAGCAGTTGCGCTACTTCTTTTGTTGACTTGCCCATACGGCAATAGATATATAAGGTATCGGAAGCGGATAATTGGTCGTGGACTTCTTCCAGGAATGAAATGTCGGTTGGCAGGATGTTGACCGCTCCCGGAATATGCCGGAAAGCATATTCCTGAGGGTCCCGCAGATCCAGTACCTGTGCGCGGGGATTTCCCTCAATCTTCTTCAAAAAATCCACCGGGTCCAGATCGTAAACCTGTGCCGTAAGTACCTGAAAAGGCATTAAAAGCAGCAGTATAAGAACAAGGCGCAGCATGTTGTGACCTCGGAGGGATTCGAACCCTCGACCCAATGATTAAGAGTCATTTGCTCTACCAGCTGAGCTACGAAGTCTTTAAAACGGGGTGCAAATGTAACGATTTTTTTTATTGTAGCAACACGGCATAGGTGATCCTCACATAAGGAGGCCTTTCGGACAGGTTGCCATTCAAAAGGATGTTACGGTAGGTATAGTTGTCTACGTACCAGGTGTCTGAAGAGTTACCGGTAACAACATAGGTGGGCATGATCCACAGATTGTCACGCGGGGTTATGGTGCCTTTTTTGAGAAGTTCCTGTAGGTAAGAGGTGATTTCAAAGGTGTATTCCCAGTGGGTACGATTCATGGTACCCCCCGAGTTGTCGTAGTAAATTTCTTTGAGCGGGTTGAAATAAGTCAGGGTATCATTGGATACCAGGTGGCTGGGATATAGGTTGCCGGGTGCTCTGTCTACCATGGAATAATCCTGGTTTGAGGGTATTTCAACAGGCATTACCAGGTCGGCACGGGAAATCATAATGCGGCCCGGTTCTACAGGAGGTGTCTGTGCCTGCCCCCAGGCTTTGATCCGGGCAGCGAGAACAGCAGCGTCCAGGCAGGGTTTCACCCCGGCGAGGCCTTCATAATAAAGGTGATCAGACGGGGTCTCCACGGCAAGCTGTGAGGATTGGTGGGAAGAAATGTTGTAATAGGTACCGTATATGTTAAAATAATAGGTAAGCAGGCTGTCGCCATCCCCCGATTTATAATTCAGGTAAATGCTGGCTTCGTTGACGTTCAGGTAATTGATCCGGCCGCCCGTTTCAGCCGTACCCAGCGGGTCTGTGGTAATGTACAGACCCTTGAACCTGTTTATGAATGCCTCGGTGCTGTCCCTTTCAATAGAATCTGCCTGGAGCAGTTCATAGGCAAAGGTTTCTGTAAAGTCAATGCGCAAGGTGTCCCGCCCCAGGAAAATTATCCCCGGTTTACTTACAGGGATGGGATCTATGTATTCTTCAGAAAAGGATTCATGGTATATGTCCAGGTGATCCAGGTCCTTAACGAGCTTGTAAACATATACGTTTTGCGGAATATACCGGTCACTTTCGCTAAAAACGGTAAAACCTCCTACCGGAATGTCCACGAACATATCTGATACGATGGGATTGTCACCATATTCTGTCTGATAGGAATAAGGGGCAAACTGTACCAGTGCTGATGTGCTTGTCTTGCCAAACAGGGGAGAGATAACAGAACCGAACGCCAGATAGGCAGGAGCCGACATGTTCATGCTGTCTGCAACGGCAGTAAACATGGGGGCCTCAAGTTCCACCCAGTTGATGGACAACACCTGGTTGGTGGGGATCAGGTCGGAACCCATACGGTTATCTACCGTAATGCAGGAGGTAAGCGGGAGTAGGAGAAAAGCAGACAGGATAATGCTGCAGGCCCTTTTTGTCATTGGGTGTCTAAAATTTGATCGTAAAAGCTGTCGTAATCCCGAATATAGTTGCTTGAAGGGTCCTGTGGATTGATGTACGGCAGAACGGGAATCTTCCGGGATACGGCGTATTGCGTGAGTTTGCGGTCAACACCGGGACTGGCCAGTATGATGCCGTCGGCATATTGCATTGCCGTTTTGGCAAGATTAAGGGCTGTGGGTTCTTCCAGGAATTCCACATCTTTTGTCTTGATGCCGGGCATGATCACTTTTGACTGCATGTTCTCGTTAAAAGTTTCGTTGGTCAGATCGTTGTATAGTGAAACAACCACACGGGCATTTGTGAAAAGAGGGTCATCATGGTAAGCTTTTTTCAGGAACAAAGGCAACAAGTGGCTCAGCCATCCGTGACAATGTACCAGGTTGGGCTTCCAGCGAAGCTTTTTCACAGTTTCCAACACACCCCGAGCAAAAAATATGCCTCTTTCATCGTTGTCAGCGAAAAAACCGTCACTCGTGTCTCTGTACGTGCATTTTCTCTGGAAATAATCTTCATTGTCAATAAAGTAGACTTGCATGCGGGCCGCAGAGATAGAGGCAACCTTGATAATCAGCGGACGGTCAATATCTTTGATTATGATGTTCATGCCCGACAGGCGGATCACTTCATGAAGCTGGTTGCGACGTTCATTGATGCATCCATATTTTGGCATGAATGAACGGATTTCGCCACCCGATTCCTGCACTGCCTGGGGTAAATGACGGCCAACATAGGACATATCCGTTAGTGGAAGGAAAGGGAAAATTTCCGAACTCACATAAAGGATCTTTTTGGCTTTTGTCATAGTGCTTTACCGCTTGAAATCATACAAAGATAGCAAAAATTTCTTATACTTTCATTACCTTTGGAACCATTAACGATGGCACAACAGGAGAAAAATATTATCAACCAGCAACTTGTACAGTCATATCTGTCCTCTGTAATAAGCATATCCCTGGTATTGCTCCTGGTGGGCATAACCGGTTTGCTCGCGGTCAATGCCAGGACCGTCTCTGACTATTTCAAGGAACACCTTGGGGTTTCAGTCATTCTAGACCAGGAAACGAAAGATGCCGATTCTACGTTGATTATCAAACAGTTTATGGCAACCCCGTACGTCAGGGACGCGGTCCGGGAAGCATCGTTCATATCACGGGAGAAGGGAGCAGCAGAAATGGCGCAGTTGCTGGGCAGCGAATTTCTGGACATCTTTGAATATAATCCACTGCCTGCATCTGTCGAGCTAAGGCTGAATGCAGCTTACGTCCAAAATGACAGTATTGCGCGCATGGAAACATTCCTGTCAAAGCTCCCGTATGTAGAGGAAGTCTCTTATCAGGCGCCACTCATAACCTTAATCAACAGGAATCTGCGCAATATCGGCATAGTCCTGGGTGTCATTATTCTTGTGCTTTTGATCATATCCTTTGCCTTGATACATAATACCATCAGATTATCTGTCTATGCGCGCCGCTTTACCATATACACCATGAGACTGGTAGGTGCCACCAGGCGTTTCATCAGAAAACCCTTTATGGCGCAGGCCTTAATACAGGGCCTGTTGTCTTCGCTCATTGCCATAGTATTGCTCATGGGCGTACTCTACTTGTTGCAAAGGGAATTTCCCGGTATTCTGATGCTCATATCGCGCCAGATGTTCCTGCTGGTCATGGGTGGCATGATTGTTACCGGGATTCTGCTGTGCAGGATATCAACTTATTTTGTCGTAAATCGTGTGGTGAAGCTTAAGGCTTCTGCCTTTTATTATTAAACTGCAATGAAGAAACAGAAAATGAATGAAAAAGAAGCCGAAGGGAAATTTGCCCTGCCTGCAAGGAACGTGTACCTATTGCTCATAGGCCTGGCGGTCATAGCCCTGGGATTTATTTTAATGGCAGGGGGAGGCTCCGATGATCCCGAGGTATTTACAGGCCAGAGCATGTTTAATTTTCGCAGGATGGTTATTGCTCCCCTGCTGGTTTGCGGCGGCTTTGTCTTTGAGATAATTGCCATTATGCACATAAAGAAAAATAAGGGGAATGAACGGGTTTGAGGCGCTGGCGCTTGGACTGCTGCAGGGGCTGACCGAGTTTCTTCCGGTCAGCAGTAGTGGACATCTGGTAATAGTAAAGACACTTTTTGGTATTGAAACAAAAGATGCCTCATTCGAGATTGTGGTGCATCTGGCAACCGTTCTGAGTACCATTGTGGTTTTTCGCAAACAGATATGGGAAATGGTTTCAGACACGCTCCGTTTCCGGGCTACTCCTGCGACAGGGCTGACCCTCCGCCTTTTGTTCTCTGCAATTCCTGTCCTGGTTGTGGGATTGTTTTTCAAGGAACGGGTAGAGGCCCTTTTTACCGGAGGACTGACACTCGTTGGTTGGATGTTGCTGCTGACCTCGGTGCTGCTGTTAGTTTCCCAGTGGCTCTCGGCCCTGAGGCTGAAAAAAGGCTCGGTCCGTCCAATCGGCTACCGGGAAGCCTTCCTGATAGGGGTGGCCCAGGCCTTTGCGGTTGTACCGGGATTATCGCGCTCCGGGGCCACCATCGCGACCGGACTGTCGCTTGGCGGAGATAAAGACAAGGTGGCTCCGTTCTCTTTCCTGATGGTGCTGATCCCCGTGTTGGGAGAGGCGTTCCTGGAAATCATATCCGGGGGGTTTGCCCAGGCCGGCACCGGCATCCCATTTATTTCTCTAGCCATAGGTTTTACAGCTGCTTTTATTTCGGGACTGCTGGCCTGCCGGCTTATGATTTCTATTGTACGCAGGGTTAAGTTCACCTGGTTTGCGGTATATTGTCTGTTGGCTGGACTTTCCTGCCTGATTGTACCTTTGTTATGAGCAAATATTATTTTGTTGCCGATGTTCATCTGGGCCTCAGGAACGGAGACCCGGCGGGCAGGGAAGCACGCTTTACCGCTTTCCTGGACAGCCTTGGCCCGGATACGGCCGGCCTTTTCCTGCTTGGGGATATCTTTGATTTCTGGTACGAATACAAATATGTGATTCCCAGAGGCTATACCCGTACTCTGGGAGCGCTGGCACGTGTGCGGGACCGTGGGATTCCGGTACATTTTTTTGTGGGCAATCATGATCTGTGGACTTTCGGATACCTGGAACAGGAGCTGGGCATGCAGATTCATCGCAATGAATTGTATATAAAGCTCGAGGGAAAAGATTTTCTGCTGGCACACGGGCACCGCATGGGTCGCCATCCCTTCAAAAGCCGCGTGTTGCACAAGATGTTTCACAACAGGGTCCTTCAGGTCCTGTTCAGCTGCATACATCCCCGCTGGGCATTTGCCCTTGCCCGGAAATGGTCGGTCTGGAACAGGGACAATCACACATTGGGTCCCTCGGGCAGAAGCCTGGAAGAGCCCATATACCAATATGCCGCCACATACGATCGTCCGGTCGATTTCTGTATTGCCGGGCACATACACCAGTCAGTACGCCGTCCCCTGCCCGGAGGCGGAGAACTGGTTGTGCTGGAAGACTGGTTGTCAGTTGGCCCATCTGGTCCCGTAAGGGGAGATATTGGGATCTTTGGGGGGACCGAAAAGGGAGAAATAGAGATAATAAAAGCGCCCGTCGTGGTACATGCGCACTAATTCTTCAAGTAATTTGTCTTCGCCGTACTTGTCATAAGGCTTTTTCATATCGGCTCCGAAAATGCGCGCGACCCCCTGCCAGAACGAGGCGGTCAGTCCGCCCCGGTAACTTCTCACCACGGCATAGCTTGTCTGGCCAAGTTCACGGTCAATCAGGCGGAGCAGGATACGGCCCTGGGTGAAAGTCAGTTTTCTGAGGGGGGCTTCAAATTCGGCAAAAAGATCACGTTCGGTTTTTTCCAGGAAACGTTCCCGTTCCCTTGGGGAGAAGTTGCTGACTTCCAGAATACTGTCCGTCCTGTCCATGCGTTCCCTGGCCTGTAGCGCAAAGGGGTAGGCACGGGCAAAATTGTGAACGGTCCTGTAATATTCCCTCCATTCGCGGTCGCTTTTCTTCTTGTCCCGCTTGTATATGTGCAGGTCGGGTATGGAGGCTATGAACAGGGTATCACCGTTTTCTACGACGTAACCCATAAGATACCCTTTTGATGTTTTAGCCGTCTGTGCCTGCAGGCACAAAGGGGCCAGAAGGTATAGGACTAATGACGCGATGGTAAGTTTTGTTTTCATCCAATCTCTATGGAGAAGCAAAAAACGTTCCTGTTTTCTTTTCTCTCGTAAGCAAGTTCTCCAGCCAGGTTTCGTATAAGGTGGATCCCAAGCCCGCCGATAGGCCTTTCCTCGGCAGGGAGGCTGGTATCCACCATGTCGTATTCCAGCGGGTTGAAGGGCCGTCCCCCGTCGTTGATGGTGGCGGTGAACTTTCCTCCCTTGATGCACATCTCGATAAGTACGGTGTCGGGTGGATCCTGGGGCAGGTAACCATAAGAGACAATGTTGCTGAAGATCTCGTCCAGGATGAGTTTGATTTTAAATTGAACAGGAACCGGAACCTTGTTTGCATCAAGGAAATCGCCCGTGATATCAAGTAACCGGGACAAGGCGGACAGCTGATTCTCTAGTTCCAGTGTTCGTTTCATGAGGGTATCCTAATTTCGTTTGACAACCAGGATGGTGATGTCGTCGCTTTGCTCTTCATCACCGGCAAAGCGGGCTACATCACCGGCAATGATCCGGCAGATCCGTGCCGGAGCATCTTTCCCATCCATAACCTCCTTATTCCCGAGAACCTTCTCCTTTAGCAACGTGTGAAGCGTCTCAAACCCGTATTCCTCCTGCTTCTGGTTGAACGCTTCGGTCACCCCGTCTGTATACATGACCAGCGTATCGTCTTTGTGGAAAGGGATACTGTTGGTCTTGAATGAATAACCGTCATAAACGCCCAGTACAATGTTATCGGTAACGGGAAACACCTCTGTGCTGCCGTCGTGACGCAGTAGTACGGGAGGGTTGTGCCCAGCATTTACATAATGGAGCGTATCTGTTTCCAGGTCCAGCATTCCGTAGAACACGGTTACGAACATGGAATTTACGCTTTCTGTACACAACAAGTGGTTGACATAGTTCATGCAATCCTTTGGGGACATGCCCTTGAGCCCTGTTGCCCTGATCAGGGTCCTGCTCACAGCCATAAAGATAGCGGCCGGTATGCCTTTCCCGGACACGTCACCTATTACAAATCCAACACGGTGATCATCCATCATGAAATAATCATAGAAATCGCCTCCTATCTGTCTGGCAGCCTCCATGGATCCGTCAATATCAGCCCATTCCAGACCGGGGATGGGCTTGGGCATGATGGCCCTTTGTATTTCACGGGCCACCATCAGGTCATGCTCGATAGAGAGGAGTTTGTCATGGTAGGCAAGTCCTTCCCTGACAATGTTCAATTCCCCGATAGTCTTTTCCAGGGTGATTTCCAAATCATTGAAATCGACTGGTTTGGTCACGAAATCGAAGGCACCCCGATTCATGGCCGTTCGGATATTATCCATATCGCCGTAAGCAGAACAAATCACAGTCTTGAGCAACGGGTTTTTCAATTCCCGCACCTTGCTCAACAAGGTCAGGCCATCCATCTCGGGCATATTGATATCGCTCAGGATTACCCCGATATCGGGTACCTCTATAAGTTTGGCCAGGGCTTCCAGCCCATTGAAGGCAAAATGAAACTCATACTGCCCGTTACGGATCTGTCGCCTGAATTTCTGGTTGATCACATATTGGAGATCTGTTTCGTCATCTACCACTAAAATCTTTTCTGCTGCCATGAATTATTATTGTTTTATGGGGATTATTACTATGAACTCTGCATATTCGCCGGGTGTCGATTCAACTTGTATTTGCCCTCCGTGCACCTTTACAACAATATCGTAACTGAGTGACAGACCGAGTCCTGTTCCTTTACCTGCAGGCTTTGTTGTAAAGAAAGGATCGAATATCTTTTTGATGTTTTCGGGAGAGATACCTTTTCCGTTATCACGGATACGCACTTCCAGAAAATTACCCGCTTTGCGGCTGCTTACCCGCAGTGTGGGTATCCACCCGGAAGGTTTCGATGGACCGGCGTCCTTAACAGAATAGCAAGCATTATTGATCATGTTCAGGAATACCCTGCTTAAATCCTGCGGGACCACGCTGATCTGGGGAAGGTCTTTTGCCAGATCTTCCTCAATGGTGATGTTGAACGAGTTGTCCTGCGCCCTCATGCCGTGGTATCCCAGGGCTATGTCCTCGGTAAGCATGTTGTTGATATCGGTAAGCTGGAACTCGCCGCTCTTGCCCCGTGAATGAAGCAGCATTCCCTTGACTATGCTGTCGGCACGTTTACCATGCTCCAGAATCTTTTCAGCGTTCATGGACAAATCCCCCAGGATCTCGTTGACATAGGATTTGTCGTTTTCATTCATGGCTACCGGAGTAAGTGCTTCTTTGAGCTCTTTTGTAAGATCTACGGATAATTCCGAAAAGTTATTGATGAAATTGAGCGGATTTTTGATCTCATGGGCAACACCGGCTGTCAGTTGTCCCAGGGAAGCCATTTTTTCCGACTGGACCAGTAAGTCCTGTGCTTCTACCAGCTGTGCGGTACGTTCCTTAACACGGTCTTCCAGTGTTTTTTGCGCCTGGTCGATTTCATGCATCATAACGGAGAAGGAATTGGCCAGTTCGCCAATTTCATCGTTCGAAGACAATTCGGGTACGTTCCTGGTGTAGTCGCCACTTTCAGCAACAGATTTGGTATAGCGTGTGAGCTTCACTATGGGCAGAGTCAGCACCCTGGTAACAATAAAGACAAATCCGAATAAAACAAAGAGTGAAAACAGACCCACCAGGATCAGGATGGTGTTCAGGCTGCGCACCTCGGCAAGTGCCTCGTCCCGCGGATAAATCAGGGCCAGCGACCATTGGTTTGCACGGATGGGCACATAAGCGAACCAGGCTTTTTCTTCCCAATCGGGGAACATAAAGGAGTCCATAAAAAGGCCGCTTTCCCCGGCCAGCATTTTTCGGTAGACGTTGAACTGCTGGTTGCGGATGGTGTCTGCTTCTGCCGTGGAAAGGTCTTTATTGCTTACAATCCAGTCGTCCATGGCAGAAAAGGTGGTTTCGTTCATCCGCAGGCGCTGGTCGGGGTGATACACATACCGGCCGCTGTTGGTGATCAAAAAACCGTAACCGGTCTGGTATACAGCCAGGGATTCCATAAGGTTGTTGATCCAGAGGAGTGAAATATCCACAGTTGTTACACCGGCGACCACCCGCTTACCGTCCCGTTGTGTGAAAAATGGGACAGAATAAGTTATCATGAGCACATCCTCCTGGCCGGCTGAAGTTTCGTAATACGGATCGGACCAGTAGGGCTCCTGCAATTGCACCGGTATAATATACCAGTCTTCCATAAAATAATTGTTTCCACCTTCAAATAGAAGCGTGGATTTCACAACAGAATCTTCTCTGTAGGCATAAGGTGCCATCTGTGGCATGCCTTTGTACATGCCGGGTTCAAAGGCAATGGTGGCTCCAAAAACATCGGGGTTTTCCATGAGCATGGATTCCAGCATACGGCTAAGGTCCTGTGAAGACCAGTCTTCCATCTGGTTCAGCTGTGAGGCCATCACGGTGGGAATCCTCTGCGCTGAGGCAAAAACCTGGTTGATGTTTCCGGCAAATTCCTCTGCCTGGTGTTGTGCTTTTTCCAGGATCACGGACGTCATGTGTTTTTTGGAGGAGGTGTAGTTCAGTCCCAGGATAATGACAAGGATCACGACTGTTCCGGCAAACACATACCTGGCGATGGTGTAGGATATGCTTTTCCTTTTTTTAAAGGTTTGCGATGAATGTTTCATAAGGAGGGATGGATTTGATGAAATTACGTTCCAAGAGTACAGATCCCACAAAATTATATGCATGTACCGGGAGCGTCGTTTCTATTTTCCTGGTGCGGGGATGGACCAGGAGTTCGCGGAAGCAGTTGAGCATCCAGCGCTGGTGTGCACGGCTGAATGGTACCCCTGCTTTGTTGCAGGCTTTTTCAAGAATATCAAGAGTTCCTTCCACGTCATCAAAGGCGGCCATCCATCCACGTATTGAGGCTTCAACAAATTTTTTACACAATCCGGGTCGGTTCCAGGCCAGTTTTTCGTTCACATAGATTCCATCTTCGGGGAAATTCATTCCGTAATCACTCATGCGGAATACGTTCAGGTCTTCTTCCCTGACACCGGCACTGAGAATTTCATGGTATTCGTTGTACCACATGGCCATACATACATCTACACCACCGCGAAGAAACAGGTTGATGGAATTGTTGATGATTATGATATTCATCTCTATGTTGTTCCTTTTGAGCAGGCTTAGAGGTTGCAGTTCAAAATCCCCGCTCCATATGCCGATTTTTTTCCCGTTGAATTCTTCCAGTCTGTCCACGCCCTTGCCTTTGTGACTTATAAGCATCAGGGCAGAACTCTGGTTGGTCTGAGCAAGGAGCTGCAATGGCACCTTTGCTTCTTTAAGTTGCATGGCCGTTGAGAGCCAGAGGGTGGCAAAATCGAAATCTCCGGTTTTGATGATATGGGAGGACGGGGTGGTGACTGTCCCGTGGATTATTTCTATGTTCAGGCCAAGCTCTTTGTAGAAACCTTTTTCCTGGGCATAGTAATAACCTGCAAACTGAGCCTGCGGATACCAGTGCAGGAGGAGTCTGTAAGTATCCTTTTGGGCGACGGCCGGAAGGGTAACCATTAGCAGGATAAGGAAAGGTAAAAAATAACGTTTCATAAGAACGGCAAGCTTTATATTGTCACAAATGTAACAAAATTAGGATTCACGTTCTATATTTGCAGGATGAAACTTCTTTTTCTTTTCTGTCTGCTGGCTCAACCTCCCACAACTGATTCTCTGGACATTAAGGTTGAACGACTGCATGATTCCATCCTGTCCGTGGATACGCACAATGATTTTGCCATGGCGCTGGCTTTTCCCCAACGGCGATCCACGGTGACAAAAGGCCAGGTTTCCTTTGAACTGATGAAAAAAGGCCGCCTGGACGCGGCTTTTTTCTCGGCCTACCAGGAACAGGGACCATGTACCCCGGAGGGCCATGATAGGGCGAAATATTTGGCCGACAGCATGCTGCGGTCATTGCACAGGTTTGCAGCAGAACATGAGCAGCTGGGGGGTGTGGCCTACAGCGCCGGGGATGTTAAGGCACTTAAGGAGCAGGGCAGGGCAGCCATGTTGCTTTCCATAGAAAATGCCTATTGCCTGGGTCAGGACATCTCACTGGTGGAGCATTATTACAGGACGGGTGTCAGAATGATAGGCCTTACCCACAATGGCAACAACTGTGTAGCCGATGCTGCAATGGACAGCCTGGAAATTCACGGAGGACTTTCACCTTTTGGCTACCGGGTCATTCAGGAAATGAACCGCCTGGGAATGATAGTGGATGTTTCCCATGCATCGCGCAAAACATGCCTTCAGGCTGTGCAGGCAAGCCACACACCCGTAATGGCCAGTCATTCCGGAGTCTATAACCTGAAAGAGATCCCAAGAAACCTTACAGATGAAGAAATCCTTGCCATTGCAGGAAAAGGAGGTCTGATACAGATTTCCGTAGGCCGGTATTTTCTTTCATTCCAGCCCAAGGCAGAAGTAGGGCTTGAGCACCTGATGGAACATATTAAATATGTGGTAGACCTGGTGGGAATCGAGCATGTGGGAATCGGCAGTGATTTTGACGGAGGGGGAGGCATCGTGGGTGTTGAAGACATGGGGAAGATGAAGGCTATAACCAAGGCACTGCTTGAACAGGGATACACAGAAGATGAAATTGACAAATTGTGGGGTGGCAATGTTTTGCGTTTGATGGAGGAGGTCGCCCGGAATGCAGGCAGTTTCTAACATTTTTCAATTTCATTGTTCATAAATTTTTGTAAATCAGAAATTAAGTTCTATCTTTGCAACCCGCAATTTTAGAGCAGATTGTTTCTAACAAATTGCAAGACAAAGGGTTACAAAGTGAACCCCACTGAATTAGCACCGAAGCAACAAACCATATTTTACGTTACGTTAAACGTTTAGAAAAAAGCAATGTTACAACCTAAAAAAACCAAGTTCAGAAGGCAACAGAAAGGCCGTATGAAAGGGATTGCCCAGAGAGGAACCCAGCTTGCCTTTGGTTCTTTCGGAATCAAGACAATGGAGTCCTGCTGGCTGACCGGCAACCAGATTGAGGCCGCCCGTCAGGCAGTTACACGTCATATGAAACGTGAAGGACAGATCTGGATCCGTGTGTTTCCGGACAAGCCTTTTACAAAGAAACCTGCTGAAGTCCGTATGGGTAAAGGGAAAGGTGCTCCGGAAGGATTTGTCTGCCCCGTTACTCCCGGCAGGCTCCTGATTGAAGTGGAAGGCGTTCCCTTTGAAGTTGCAAAGGAAGCCCTCCGGCTGGGCGCCCAGAAGCTGCCTGTGAGCACCAAATTTGTGGTCCGCAGGGATTATGTAGAACAAAATTAGTTTAACAACAATGAAAGCACCTGAAATACGCGAGTTATCTGTGAAAGATCTAAGCGATCGTATTGAGGCGGAAAAAGCCAGTTTGCTTCGTCTTAAAATGAACCACTCCATCTCTCCCGTAGATGATTTGTCACAAATAAAAAAAGCACGCCGCAATATTGCCCGGATGCTTACTATTTTGAGTGAAAAACAACCCAAACAGAATCTATAATCATTGATTCATGGAAAGAAATCTTAGAAAAGAAAGAACGGGATTGGTGGTCAGCAATAAAATGGATAAGTCCATAGTAGTTGCTGTAAACCGGAAGGTAAAACATCCCATATACGGTAAGTTTGTGAATAAAACCACAAAATTCGTTGCCCACGATCAAAACAACGAATGCAGCGAGGGTGACACCGTACGCATTATGGAAACGCGGCCACTGAGCAAGACAAAGTGCTGGCGTTTGGTAGAAATCATTGAAAAAGTGAAATAGCCATGATACAGCAAGAATCACGTTTACTGGTTGCTGACAACAGCGGGGCAAAGGAAGTCCTTTGTATCCGTGTGCTGGGCGGCACAAAACGCAGGTATGCGCGTATTGGCGATACCATTGTAGTCTCGGTCAAAAGCGCCATCCCGGGCGGAGGGGAAGCCAAGAAGGGTTCTGTCTCCAAGGCAGTGGTGGTTAGAACTAAAAAAGAAATCCGTCGTCCGGATGGATCATATATCCGTTTTGATGACAACGCCTGTGTTTTGCTCAGCAATATCGGAGAGTTGCGCGGAACGCGCATATTTGGTCCGGTAGCCAGGGAGCTCAGGGATCGTTATATGAAAATTGTCTCACTGGCCCCGGAGGTATTATAGGAATTGAGTTATGAGTACAAAATTGCACATCAAGAAAGGCGACACGGTATTTGTTAATACCGGTGAAGATAAGGGAAAGACAGGAAGGGTGCTTGAGGTAAGACCCAAGGAGCAGCGGGCCATTGTTGAAGGAATCAGGATGATAAGCAAGCATACCAAGCCATCGGCAAAAAGTCCCCAGGGGGGCATTATCAAGAAGGAAGGAGCCATACATATATCCAACCTGCAAGTGGTGGATCCCGCTAAGGGAGGTCCAACACGTATTGGACGACGGCTCAACAGCAAGGGGAAATTGGTACGTTATGCAAAAAAATCGGGAGAGGAGATCAAATAATGGCAAAAGCAGTTAAAAAACAGCAACAGGCCCCCGCAGTGGCTAAAGGTTATATTCCCACACTACAGAAAAAGTACAGGGAAGAGATTATTCCCAGGCTGATGAAAGAATTTGGTTTCACGTCGGTTATGCAGGTCCCCAGGCTTGAAAAAATAGTCTTGAACGAAGGCGTAGGCTCGGCAACTGCAGACAAGAAACTCATTGAGGTGGCCCAAGGTGAACTGACCCTGATTACGGGTCAGAAAGCGGTACAGACCTTTTCAAAAAAGGATATTTCAAACTTCAAACTCCGGAAGGGTATGCCCATAGGCGTAAAAGCAACGCTTCGCTCGGCAAAAATGTATGAATTTCTGGACCGGCTGATCTCAATAGCTTTACCGCGTATCCGCGATTTTAAAGGAATCACGGAGAAATTTGATGGTCGTGGCAATTATACACTGGGAGTAAAAGAACAGATCATTTTCCCCGAGATTGACATTGACAAGATTTCAAAAATACTGGGAATCGAGATCACTTTCGTCACATCCAGCAGCAAGGATGAAGAAGCTTTCGCCCTGCTCAGGGAGTTTGGTTTACCGTTTAAAAACATTAAAAAAGCACAATAGATGGCAAAAGAATCAATGAAAGCACGCGAGGTGAAGCGCGCCCGTCTGGTAGCCAGGTATGCGGAGAAGAGGAAAGCCCTGAAAGAAGCTGGCGATTGGAGCGGACTGGCAAAATTGCCCAGGAACTCCAGCCCGGTACGTATGCACAATCGTTGTTCCATTACGGGCAGGCCTAAAGGCTATATGCGGGACTTTGGTATTTCCCGCATTCAGTTCCGCGAAATGGCTAGCAACGGCCTCATCCCAGGTGTACGTAAGGCAAGCTGGTAACAAGGCCCCGCAAAGGCCGGCCATACATATATTTTATTGGATATCGGGCAATTTTTTGCCGAAAACAAATTTTAAAAACATTAATTATGACTGATCCAATAGCAGATTATCTGACAAGGATTCGTAATGCGGTGAATGCTGGACACAAGATCGTGGAGATTCCCGCATCCAGGGTAAAAACGGAACTCACCCGTATTTTACATGAAAAGGGTTATATTCTCAGTTACAGGATTGAAGAAGGAAAACCCTCCAACACCATTAAAATTGCCCTTAAATACCATCCCGAGACAAAACGCCCGGCCATTAAAAAGCTCATCCGCGTTTCCAGTCCCGGTTTGCGTCGTTATACCAATGTGGATAATATGCCCCGGGTGCTCAATGGCCTGGGTATAGCCATCATATCTACATCCAGGGGCATCATTACCGACAAGGAAGCAAAAACGCTGAACGTTGGCGGTGAAATCATGTGTTACGTATATTAATTAAGAGAATAATATGTCACGAATAGGAAAACTCCCTGTAAACCTGCCAAAAGGCGTGAGCGTATCCGTAGGCCCGGGCAATTTGGTTGTGGTGAAAGGCCCTCTCGGAGAACTGAAACAAAAAGTAGATCCGGACATCAAAGTGTCGGTGGAGGGGACAGAGCTTAAAGTGGAACGTCCTACGAACCAGCCGCGCCACAGGTCTATGCACGGTTTGTACCGTGCCCTGATCCACAACATGGTCGTTGGTGTTTCAACGGGTTTCTCCATTAAACAGGAACTTGTAGGCGTGGGATACCGCGTCGAAGTTAAAGGTCAAATGCTGGAATTCAATCTGGGTTATTCCCATGATATACATTTCATGCTGCCCAAAGAAGTCAAGGCTACGGTTGAGATCGCACGTAAAGGCGCCAACCCGGTCCTGACCCTTACAAGCCACGACAAACAGCTGCTTGGAACTATAGCTGCCAAGATCCGCTCGCTGCGTGTTCCCGAGCCATATAAGGGCAAGGGTATTAAATTTGTAGATGAACAAATTCGCCGTAAAACCGGTAAATCCGCAGGTGCTAAATAGTAGGAGGTGAAATTATGGCTTTATCAAAACAAGCAAGAAAACAACGGATAAAATACCGCATCCGCAAGCGGATTTCCGGAACTCCTGAACGCCCCAGGATGGCCGTTTACAGGAGCAATAAACAAATTTATGTTCAGTTGATAGACGACATAAAAGGAATAACCCTGCTACAGGCCTCGTCAAAAGATGCCTCGCTGGCAGAAGAGATCAAGGGGAAAAAACCCGTACAGGTTGCTGCCCTGGTAGGAAAGCTGGCAGCAGAGCGTGCCCTCGAAAAGGGCATAACCACTATCTCTTTTGACCGTGGAGGGTATCTCTATCACGGACGAGTTAAAAGTTTAGCAGATGCCGCCAGAGAAGGCGGTCTAATATTCTAATACGGATATGGCAAATAGTAGAGCAAAAAAAGTAAAAGCCACGGATCTTGAATTGAAAGACCGTCTTGTGGCCATTCAGCGTGTTACTAAAGTTACCAAAGGGGGCCGTAATTTCAGTTTTGCCGCCATTGTGGTAGTAGGTGATGAAAAAGGAGTAGTCGGATACGGCCTGGGCAAAGCCGGTGAAGTAACCTCTGCCATAGCAAAGGGTATTGAGGATGCAAAAAAGAATCTATACCGCATCCCCCTGAACGGGGAAACCATTCCTCACGAAATGGAAGCCAAGTTTGGCGGTGCACGCGTATTCATGAAACCCGCCGCTCCAGGATCCGGAGTTATTGCCGGAGGTGCCATGAGGGCTGTATTTGAATCTGTAGGAGTACACGATGTCCTTGCCAAATCTAAAGGATCTTCCAATCCTCACAATCTGGTGAAAGCCACTGTTCATGCTTTGATGGAAATGCGCGATGCTTACCAGGTGGCCGGTGTAAGGGGTGTTAAAATGGAAACAGTATTTAACGGATAAGGAGGAAAGATCATGGAATTATGGAAAATAACCCAGACAAAAAGCAGTAATTCTGCCACTAAAAGACAGCTTGCAACTCTGGCCGCTTTGGGAATCCGCAGGATGAGCCATTGTGTGGAGAAAGAAGCTACTCCTGTCATAAGGGGCATGGTGGAGAAGGTGCGTCATTTGGTGTCAGTTGAAGAAGTAAAGTAAAGGAGGAAACATAATGAACTTATCAAATTTAAAACCCGCCAAGGGATCAGTTTCCAAGAGAAAACGCATAGGTCGCGGCGAAGGGTCGGGAAGGGGCGGAACATCTACACGCGGACACAAAGGTGCCCAGTCACGTTCCGGATATTCCCGCAAACCCGGATTTGAAGGCGGCCAGATGCCGTTGCAACGCCGTCTCCCCAAATTCGGTTTCAAAAACAGGAACAGGGTTGCATACAAAGCCATAAACCTTTCCACTTTACAATCACTTCATGAAAAAACGGGGATCATTGATATCAATGTTGACGTATTGCGTAATGCAGGCCTGATATCCAGCAATGACCTGGTTAAGATCCTTGGAAAAGGTGAACTGAATGTCAAACTGAATGTCACTGCTCACGGTTTTTCCCAAAAGGCGAAAGAAGCTATAGAGGCTAAGGAAGGGAAGATTGCAATCATTGAATAACCCAGAATAAGCCTGACCAATGAAAAAACTGATAGAAACCATAAAGAATATTTTCAAGATTGAAGACCTGCGCAAACGGATCGTATATACTGTATTGCTTCTTCTGATCTACAGGCTGGGCAGCTTTGTTGTCCTTCCCGGAATAGACCCCATGCAGCTGAGCAATCTGCAGGCACAGGCTTCCGGGGGTCTTGTTGGTTTGCTGAATATGTTTTCGGGCGGAGCATTCGGAAATGCCTCCATTTTCGCATTGGGTGTAATGCCGTATATCTCTGCTTCAATCGTAATCCAGCTTTTGGGGATAATGATCCCCTATTTCCAAAGGATGCAGCGGGAAGGAGAAAGTGGCCACAGGAAACTGAACCAGTGGACACGTTATCTGACCATTGTCATATTGGCCCTGCAGGGTCCTGTCTATCTTACCAACCTGCGCGCACAACTTCCGCCTTCGGCTTTTTTGATTGAAGGTTTTTCATTCAACATCTTTTCCACTGTAGTGCTCATTGGGGGTACCATGTTCATTATGTGGCTTGGAGAAAGGATTACAGACCGTGGATTGGGGAACGGAATTTCCATGATCATCATGGTCGGAATCGTCGCACGTTTGCCTTTTGCCTTTGTGGCCGAGGCAGGTGACCGCCTCTCCCAGTCAACGGGCGGTATGCTGATGCTTGTGGTTGAATTGGTTGTCCTGTTTTTCATCTTTGTGGCATCAATCGCTTTGGTACAGGGAGTCCGCAAGATTCCCGTACAGTATGCAAAACGTATTGTGGGTAACAAGCAATATGGGGGCGTAAGACAATATATTCCGTTGAAGATCAACGCTGCAGGAGTTATGCCTATCATTTTTGCACAAGCCCTGATGCTGTTCCCCATGATTTTTGCCAGCTTCGATGCCACGCGTGGTTTTGCGGCAGTAATGAGCAATATGCAGGGTTTTTGGTATAATTTTGTATTCTTCATACTGGTGGTTGCCTTTACGTATTTTTATACTGCAGTTACGGTAAATCCCACCAATATGGCAGATGATATCAAAAAGAATGGCGGTTTTATACCCGGTATCAAACCGGGTAAAAAGACGGCCGAGTATATTGACAGTGTGATGTCCCGCATTACCCTTCCGGGTTCCATTTTCCTGGGTTTGGTTGCCATTATGCCTGTATTTGCCCAGATGCTGGGGATTAATGCTCAGTTTGCACAGTTTTACGGAGGAACTTCGCTGCTGATCCTTGTTGGGGTGATATTGGATACTCTGCAGCAGATAGAAAGTCATCTTCTGATGCGCCATTACGACGGACTTATGAAAACCGGAAGGCTCAAAGGCCGTTCCAATTTGTAAGACCCGGATTTGAAATAGTTCTTTGCTTAATGAATATTACGAAAACCGAAGAAGAGATTGCGCTATTGCGCGAAAACGGGATGCTGGTCTCCAGAACCCTGGCGGAAGTAGGCAGGCATATTTTCCCCGGAGTTGCCACAAAACAACTCGACGCGATTGCCGAGGCCTTCATTCGCGACCACGGAGCGGTTCCCGCTTTTCTCGGATACAACGGTTTTCCCTATTCCCTCTGCATCTCTGTGAATTCAGTGGTGGTCCATGGGTTTCCCGGCGATTACCGGCTGGAGGAAGGAGACATTGTGTCCGTCGATTGCGGGACAAAGTATAAGGGTTATTTTGGGGACTCGGCCTACACCTTTGGTGTGGGGAAAGTTTCCCAAGCGGCTGAACTCCTTATGCAGACAACCCGCGAATCACTCTTCAGGGGAATCGAGAAAGCCATAGCCGGTAACCGCATTGGCGATATCGGCGAAGCTGTCCAGGGGTATGTAGAAAAAAAAGGTTTTTCCGTAGTAAGAGAAATGGTAGGCCATGGTATTGGCACCCACCTTCACGAAAAGCCGGATGTGCCGAATTATGGCCGCTCAGGTCAGGGAAAGCATCTGGATGAAGGAATGGTGTTATGTATCGAGCCCATGATCAACCAGGGAGGAAGGGGCGTTTATGTAGAACGCGACGGATGGACACTCAGGACAGCGGACAACAGGAATTCAGCCCATTACGAACTAACGGTTGTTGTTCGCAAGGGAAAAGCTGAACTCCTGTCTACTTTCGCCTTCATTGAAGGTGAGGATATGAAGTTATAAAGTGATTAAGGATTAACAAACAATGCCCAAACAGTCTGCTATTGAAAAAGAAGGTGTAATTATTGAAGCATTATCCAATGCCATGTTCCGTGTGGAACTTGACAACGGACACGTGATAATTGCACATATTTCAGGAAAGATGAGGATGCACTACATCCGCATATTGCCCGGGGACAGGGTTCGGGTGGAGATGTCTCCTTATGATCTTTCTAAAGGCCGAATAACCTTTAGATACAAGTAAAAATATTTTAAGGTCACTACAATGAAAGTGAAAACATCCATTAAAAAGCGCAGTGCAGATTGCAAAATCGTAAGACGCAAAGGCCGTCTGTACGTGATCTGCAAAAAGAATCCCAAGTTCAAAATGCGCCAGGGATAAACCAGTTAATTAATAAAGGATTATAAATTATGGCACGTATAGCCGGTGTTGACTTACCCAATAACAAGCGCGGAGAAATAGGCCTGACCTATATCTTCGGAATCGGTCGCAGTTCTGCCCGGACGATCCTGGCCAAGGCAGGAATCGACTATGACACCAAAGTGAAGGATTGGAATGACGATCAGATCGCAGCCATCCGTTCGCTTATCACGGAGGAGTACAAAATTGAAGGAGAATTACGCTCATCCGTCCAAATGAACATCAAACGGTTGATGGATATTGGTTGCTACAGGGGCATCCGTCATCGTCTTGGATTGCCTGTACGCGGACAAACCACCAAAAACAATGCACGCACCCGTAAAGGCCGCAAGAAAACGGTGGCCAACAAGAAGAAAGCAACCAAATAACAACTCAGATTATGGCAAAAAAATCTAATACTACCAACAAGAAGAAAGTGGTAAAAGTAGATGCTTACGGGCAAGCTCACATTTCTTCTACATTCAATAACGTGATCGTTACCCTGGCCAACAGTGAGGGACAGGTCATCAGCTGGTCTTCAGCCGGGAAGATGGGGTTCCGTGGTTCCAAGAAGAACACCCCCTATGCCGCCCAGACAGCAGCTGCAGAATGCGCTAAAGTCGCCTATGATCTGGGATTGCGCAAGGTCAAGGCCTATGTAAAAGGACCGGGATCGGGACGTGAGTCTGCCATCCGTACAATCCACGGAGCAGGTATAGAAGTTACAGAAATAGTTGATGTGACCCCGCTTCCCCATAACGGGTGCCGTCCTAAAGGACGCCGCAGGGTATAATTGTTGATCAAAAAAAATTGAAATAAGATGGCAAGATATACAGGTCCAAAGACCAAGATCGCACGTAAATTCGGAGAACCGATATATGGCCCCGATAAAAATTACGAACGGAAGAACCATCCTCCAGGACAACACGGGATGACCAAAAAACGTAAAAAAACATCTGAATACGGGACCCAGCTTAAGGAAAAACAAAAAGTGAAATACACTTACGGGATTTTGGAGCGTCAGTTTCACAATTTATTCAAGAGGGCATCTTCCATGAAAGGACGTAAGGGTGAAAATCTTTTGCTTTTACTGGAAAGCAGGCTTGACAATATCGTTTTCCGCATGGGTGTCGCTCCTACCAGAGCCGCTGCCCGTCAGCTGGTTACACACCGTCATATTACCATTGACGGAAATGTGTGCAGCATACCTTCTGCCCTGGTTCGCCCAGGATCCGTTGTCGCTGTGCGGGAGCGCTCCAAGAACCTTGAAGTTATTCAGGACAACATTTCACGTTCGGTAAGCAAATATTCGTGGATAGAATGGGATGCAGCATCGGTAACGGGTAAGTTTCTCAATTATCCCGAAAGGACAGAGATCCCTGAGCCCATTAATGAACAATTAATTGTGGAGTTGTACTCCAAGTAATATTATAAATTTTTACCATGGCCATTTTAGCATTTCAAAAACCCGATAAAGTCATCATGCTAGAAGCAACCGACACCTTCGGGCGTTTTGAGTTCCGTCCCCTGGAACCCGGATACGCTACGACTATCGGCAATGCGCTCCGCAGGATCTTATTGTCTTCTTTGGAAGGATACGCACTGACTTACGTCAAAATTGACGGAGTTGAACACGAATTTGCAACCATTCCCGGTGTGATGGAGAATGTAGTGGACATTATTCTTAACCTGAAACAGGTGCGCTTCAAAAGAATGATCGAAGACATGGATGAAGAGACGGTCAGGGTCACGGTTAAAGGCAAAGAGACTTTTGTTGCCGAAGATATATCCAGGCAGTTGTCCTCATTCAAGGTTCTTAACTCGGACTTTGTTATTTGCAACATGGATCCTTCTGTTACCCTGTCCATGGAGCTCCACATTGGAAAAGGACGCGGTTACGTGCCGGCCGAAGAAAACCGGATAGAGAACGCCCCATTCGGATTAATAGCCATGGATTCAATTTACACTCCTATAAAGAATGTCAATTTTTCCATGGAATACTGGAGGGTGGAACAGAAGACCGACTACGAAAAACTCATTCTTGAAGTGACAACAGACGGATCTATTCATCCTAAAGATGCACTGAAAGAAGCTGCCAAGATATTGATTCATCATTTCATGCTCTTCTCCGATGAACGTATCAGCCTGGAGCTGCCCCAGGAAGATGTCAGCTCTGAGCTGGATGAGGAATCTTTGCGCATGCGTCAGCTTCTGCTGACCAAACTCTCAGATATGGAGATTTCCGTGAGGGCACTGAATTGCCTGAAAGCAGCGGAAATTGAAACTTTTGCCGACCTGGTTTCGATACCAAGGCATGAGTTGATGAAATTCCGCAATTTCGGGAAGAAGTCACTGACCGAGATAGATATGCTTATGGAACGTCTGGATCTCTCTTTTGGAATTGACGTTACCAAGTATAACATTGAAAAGAAAGTAAGGAAACATGAGACACAGAAAGAAAGTTAATCACCTGGGACGCAAATCAGGACACCGTAAGGCCATGCTGGCCAATATGGCATCGTCCCTAATCATTCATAAGCGGATAGAAACTACGGTAGCCAAAGCTAAAGCGTTAAGGGTTTATGTAGAACCGCTGATTACCAAATCAAAACTCGACACCACCCACTCACGCCGTACGGTTTTTGCCTATCTTAAAGACAAAGATGCTGTAAGCGAACTGTTTCGTGTTGTGTCACCCAAGATTGCAGACCGTCCCGGAGGTTATACCCGTATATTGAAAACAGGATTCCGTGCAGGCGATGCAGCCGACATGGCCATGATAGAACTGGTAGACTTCAACGAGCTGGCTCTTGCAGGAACAACCAAAAAGGAAGAAAAGAAAACTACCCGCCGAGGCCGTTCCAAAGCTTCAAAGGCTAAAGTTGAGACTGAAACAGCAGAAAAGGTAACTGCAGATCAAGCACAGGCAGCAGACGAAAAGGTAACGGCAACCGAAGAACAACCCAAGCCGAAAGCAAAATCAGCCAAGGCGAAGGCAAAACCGGCCACTGAAACTGTAGCAGCAGAAGAGCCTGCCGCTGAGTAGCCACAAAGTACTGCCGGCAACCGGGCCAGAACACAGACAACTGTGCAATTACCGGCAACAAAGCCGGCGGAATGAATAAAAAAGAGACCAACCAACACATATATTGGTTAGTCTTTTTTTTTGCAGGCTGAGGTTGCTGACACCATTTGGAACGGAGAGCTTTTTTGGTACGCCGAGGCGCTGCGTGCTTTTGCTGCCCGCTGCGGTCGCTGACACAATTTGGAACGGAGCGCTTTTTTGGTACGCCGAGGCTCTCCGTTCCAAATGGTATCAGCAACCTCCCGCCAGGAGCAGTGCCTGCCAGCAGTATCCGTACGCCAGCAGACACACAGGTGGAACCTCAGTGCGCCATTTTTCATAGTCAAATTGTAAGCACCTATAATACAGTTAATTAAAAATTTGTGTGCGATTTTGGCGCACTGAGGTTCCACCTGTGCTAAACTACTGACCGTGACTTATCCCTTTTTGGTGTTGGTGTTGACAGGGAGGTGGTAAGTAGCAATAATAGCGTTCGCGCCAATAAAGCCAATAATAACAGCATGTCACAAGATTTTATAACAAAACCGCCACTTACCACCTCCCTGCAAAACCACTGAAATCCATGGAGGGTGGTAAGTTGCAAAAAACATGAACGCGCCTCTAATGTGCACATTAACAGGATGTCATGTGTTTTCGTAACACAGTTGTTACTTACCACCTCCCCCCAAAATCACAGAAAAACCGCAAAAACAAGGGGAGGTGGTAAGTGATGAAAACGCGACAGCGCCTCTAATACGCAAGTAAACAGGGCGTTATGCATTTTTGTAACATGGTTGTTACTTACCACCTCCCCTGCAAAACCACTGAAATCCAGGGAGGTGGTAAGTTGTCAAAATGGTGTTCACGCCCATAACGTACACAATAATAGCGGGTTAAAGGTTTTTTCAACAAAATCATCACTTACTACCTCCCAAAAAGCAGCTGGGAACAATGATTGGTGCTGCGAAGCAGCATATTATTAGCGCCAAAAACCTTTGGCGCACCGCCTTGAAAGACCACCAGACGGTAAATTGAGCAGCAATACGCATAACTGCAAGGTCGCCTGAGCGCTAAGAACGGAGTTCCTCGGCTTAAAAGAAAAAGCACTCCGTTCTTAGCACTCAGGCGACCGCTTGCAGGAAAGGCTAAAGCCTCGGCAAAAAGAAACAAGTTTCCCGATTTTGTAGTGGAAGCAGCCGTCAGCAGCAAACGCGGCCAGGAGCAACCAACAGGAGTTGCCTGGAGGTAGGAAGAAAAGTTAAAAGGTTTATATTTGTGGGATGAATTTTACGGTGTTGCATAAAGATCCGGGCAGTGGGGCCCGTACCGGGAAGTTGGTTACGGAGCACGGAGAGGTAGACACTCCCATTTTTATGCCGGTAGGCACATTAGGAACCGTAAAGGGCCTGTTTCACTGGGATCTGTTAGAAGACGCGAAGGCACAGATCATTCTTGGGAATACATATCACCTGTATTTGAGGCCGGGTTTGGATATTATTGAGAAAGCCGGAGGATTTCATAAATTTTGCAGCTGGGACAGACCGGTACTGACCGATAGTGGCGGGTACCAGGTGTTTTCACTGGCTGCCAGGCGGAAACTGACACCTGAAGGGTATTATTTCCAGTCGCACATAGACGGATCCAGGCATTTCTTTTCACCGGAAAAGACAGTTGATATTCAAAGGATTATAGGTGCCGACATCATTATGGCCCTTGACGAATGCACTCCGGGCGATGCCCCGTACGATTATGCCGAACAATCACTTTCAATGACCAGGCAGTGGCTTGAAAGGGGTTTGGAGCGTTTTCGTTCCACGGAAGGACTGTACGGATACGGACAATCTTTTTTTCCCATAGTTCAGGGATGTGTGTATCCTGACCTGCGTCGCCGGGCAGCAGAACATGCAGCTTCACTTGATGCAGAAGGATTTGCCATAGGAGGCCTTTCGGTAGGGGAACCCACAGAGGTTATGTACCAGATGATAGAAACGGTAGATCCTTATTTGCCCCGCAATAAACCCAGGTATCTTATGGGGGTGGGGACTCCGGCAAACATACTGGAAGGGATCGCAAGGGGAATTGATATGTTTGATTGCGTTATGCCCACAAGAAATGGGCGCAACGGCATGCTTTTTACAGGGAAAGGAATAATCAACATAAAGAACAGGAAATGGGCAGATGACCTTTCTCCCGTAGATCCGGAAGGAGCATCGTTTGTGGATCAAACATATTCAAAAGCCTATCTGCGTCATCTGTTCATTGCCGGTGAAATGCTGGGGCCGCAGATAGCCAGCCTGCATAATCTGGCTTTTTATTTGCAATTGGTCAGAGAGGCGGCACTTCATATAAAGACGGGAGATTTTACCCCATGGAAAAATAAAATGGTCGGACAACTTGAAATGAGGTTGTAATGAATGGAAGACTGAAAAAAAGATCCTATAATTTTAATATAACCATACTGGACCGGTACATTATCCGGAAGTTCATGGGGACTTATTTCTTTGCCATTCTGATCATTATAGGGATAGTGATTATTTTTGACATCAGTGAAAAAATTGATGATTTTGTAGACAAGGAAGCGCCACTGCGTGCTATTGTGGTGGATTACTACATGAATTTCATTCCCTATTTCATGAATATGTTCTCACCGCTGTTTGTCTTTATTTCCGTCATCTTTTTTACATCAAAACTGGCGAGCCACAGTGAGATCATTGCCATGTTAAGCGGCGGGATCAGCTTTAACAGGATCATGTACCCGTATATATTGTCTGCATTGTTCATAGCCCTTTTATCTCTGGCGCTGAACTGGTTTGTAATACCACCTGCCAATCGTAAACGCCTGGCTTTTGAGGAACAGTACCTGAAAACGCGCACAGAATACAACAGGAACATACACTACCAGGTTGAGCCTGACACGTATGTCTATATGGAATCTTACAACGCCTGGAACAGTACAGCCATTCGTTTTACCCTGGAGTCATTCAAAGGAAACGAACTTGTATCAAAACTGTCTGCCGAGACAGCCCGCTGGGATTCCACCACAGGAAAGTGGCGCTTGAACGAATACAACCTCCGCCGTTTTTCCGACACCTCCAATACCGTAAAATGGGGGAGACAACTGGACACCCTGATTGATATTACCGGAGCAGACCTGGTGAGAAGGAAGGAATCTGTGGAACAGTTCAACCTGAGACAGTTGAACCGCTTCATTGAAATCCTGCGCCTGCGTGGTGACACCAACATTAAATTTGCCCTGATCCAGAAAAATTCCCGACTTGCCATTCCCTTTTCTTCCTTTATCCTGACCATCATGGGTGTGTCCTTATCCTCACGCAAAAGAAGGGGAGGCATTGGACTGAACATTGGGATAGGCATTGCCCTGAGTTTTTCGTATATCCTGTTCCTGAGATTTTCTGAAATGTTTGTTCACGCCGATGCATTACCTCCGGCTATAGCCCTGTGGCTTCCCAACGTTCTTTATGCGCTGATCGCGTTTGTGTTGTACCGGCTCTCGCCGAAGTGATACTACAGGAACATTCCTATCATGGAAGCAGAAAGCAATCCGGCCAGGGTAGCTCCAAGCAGTGCCCGGAATCCGAATTTTGCCAGAATATGTTTCTGATTGGGTGCAATGCCACCTATCCCGCCTATCTGGATCCCTATGGAAGCGAAGTTGGCAAAGCCACAAAGTACGTATGTGGCTATGATCAGCGATTTGGTATGCTCAAAGACCCCGGCCTGGATCATCTGGGCAAGACTGCTGTAACCCACAAATTCGGTCATAATGAGTTTTTCTCCCAGCAAACGTCCCACAAGGGCAATATCCTGTCCAGAAACACCGGTAAGCCAGATAACCGGAGCAAAAAGGTAAGACAGGACACACTCCAGCGAGAGGCTGTCATACATTCCATTGGTCCAATTGGCAATCAGGCCGTTCAGGTGGGTCCAGTGCCCCACTTTTCCGAAAATATAGTTGACTCCGGCAATCAACGCATAGAAAACCAGCAACATGGCAGCGACGTTGGCTGCAAGCTTTAATCCGTCAATAGCCCCGTTGGATATGGAATCCAACATGTTTCTTCCCATTTTTTCTTTTGAAACCTTGACTTTATTGTCAATTTCTTCTGTTTGAGGAACCAGTATCTTGGCCATGGCAATGGCACCGGGTGCGGCCATGACAGAAGCAGAAAGCAGGTGTTTGGCAAAAGCAATGCTCATCTGAACATCTCCCCCGCCCAGCATGCCAATGTATGCGGCCAGGACCCCGCCTGCCATGGTACTCATGCCGGCGGTCATCACCAGCATGATCTCTGATTTTGTCATGGTGGGGACATAGGCTTTCACCAGCAGGGGAGCCTCTGTCTGTCCCAGGAAAATGTTACCGGTTGTTGACAGGCTTTCTGCCCCCGAGAGGTTCATCAGCTTGGTGAAGACCCAGGCCATGACCCATACAACCTTCTGCAAAATACCCCAGTAAAACAGCAGGGATGTGAGCGCAGAGAAAAAGATGATGGTAGGCAGGATCTGCAGGGCGAACACATACCCGAATTTATTTTGATCCATTAACGATCCAAACAGGAAATTGGAACCGGCTTTAGTCCAGTCCAGGACAACGACAAAAGCCTTTCCGAATATTTCAAAGAGCGTTTGCACCGCCGGCACAGTCAGAATTCCAAGGGCAATGAGCAACTGCATGAGTAGGGCAATTCCAACGGTTTTCCAGTTGATTTTCCTCCGATTGGTACTGAACAGAAAGGCTATCAGCAGTAAAGAGACCAGGCCCAGAAGGCCCCTGAGGATGGATTTAATGTTAAAGACAAACTGGCGGCTCTCAAGGATACCTTTGTAGGGATTTACGTTTTCCACCACAGGTTCCTCTGTTACAAGCGTTTCAGTTCCTGCACTGACCTCGACAATGGAATCATTTTGACCAAAAATAAAATTCAGCGGCAATGTCATGCAAAACAGCAGAAGTATGATTTTTCTCACAGGGGGTAGTTTTAGGATTAATGCAGCAAAGATAAACAAAATGCTAACTTTGCATCTATGGAATGGCAAACAAAAGTAACGGCACCACCCCTGCCGGAACGCTTTTCATATGCAAACCGGTTTTTCTTTGCAGGATCCTGTTTTGCCAGTGATATTGCACAAAAAATGAGGGAATTGCATTTTTTGGTTGCCCCGGATGCATTTGGCCCGTTGTTCAATCCCTCGTCCATAGCTTCTTCACTGGAACGCCTTGAGGGTCCCGTTCCCTTTGAACTTGCCGAGGTGATGAAATTTCCTTATGGGGCTTATGGCTCCCTGAATCATCATACTTCTTTCTCCAGGGAGGATGCCGGCAGTTTTCTTGCTCATGCAAACGATAAACTGAAAGAAGCAGCGGATTTTTTCCATACTACTGATTTTGTGGTTATAACCTTTGGAACAGCCTGGACATACACCCATAATGGCAAGGTGGTGGCAAACTGCCATAAATTGCCGGCCCGTTTTTTCAGCCGTGATTTCCTTTCCCCCGAGCAGGTGGCTGATCTGATGGTTCCCCTGCTGCAACGACACCGGGACAAGACCTGGATCATGACGGTAAGCCCCATTCGTCATTGGGGAGACGGAGCCCACGGCAACCAGTTGAGCAAAGCCTCCCTTCACCTGGCCATTGACCGTTTGCAAAGCACTTTTCCCAATGTATACTATTTCCCTTCCTATGAACTGGTTATGGACGAGTTAAGGGACTACAGGTATTATGCTGCCGACCAATGCCACCTGACTGAGCAGACAATTGAGTATATCCTGGAGCGTTTTTTGGAAGCTGCAGCCGATGATGAAACAAGGGCTCTTGTTAAAAAAATGGAAAAACTGAATGAGTCCCTGGCCCACAGGCCGCTTTTCCCTTTGTCTGAAGAAAATACGCTTTTTTTAAAAAAACTTGAAAAACAGAAGGCTGAATTACTGCAAACTATTGGAATCAAAAGAAAATTATGTTAGATTTGTGCCTGTTACCACAAGAAAACTTTCATTTAACCTAATAATTTATTATCATGAACAAAGCAGATCTTATTGCCGCAATGGCTGCTGAATCGGGACTTTCAAAAGTTGATTCAAAAAAAGCACTGGATGCTTTCCTTGCTGCCACAACCAAAGCCTTGAAAAAAGGTGAAAGAGTAACCTTAGTAGGGTTTGGCTCATTTGTTGTAGGAAAAAGAGGTGAAAGAACAGGGAGAAATCCTCGTACAGGAGCTACTATCAAGATTAAGGCTAAAAAAGTCGTTAAATTCCGTCCCAGTATTAAATTGTAGCCAACGGTACAGTATCCGCTTGACATAAGTCAGGAGATAATAAGGAGGACATCCATGTTCTCCTTTTTATGTATATAAAGGATCAATGAGGCGGTACATCATTAATTTGTTCGCGGTCATCCCTCTGCTGATGGGGTTACTGATCGTGACGGCAGCCGGCCTGAAAGCGCAGACAAATTATGCACTTTCAGGAGTAGTGGCTGACGCCGTAACGGGAGAAGTGCTGCCTGGTGCCGTGATCCGTTTGCCCGGAGAGGGTGGTCTCTGGACACTTACAGATACCCGGGGTCACTTTTTGATCAGGCTTCCGCAGGGAAATCACGGGCTTGAGGTTTCTTATATCGGATATCAAACACAGCTGACAGAAGTAGTTCTTGACCACGACAAGGACACCGTCTTCACCCTCATGCCCATGTCTTATTACATACAGGGTGTGACCGTCTTTGCCGACAGTCCCGCTAAACGGCTCAGTCGGGCCGAAATGAGCATTGAGCGCATAGACACCGAGATCATTCAGCGTGTCCCCACGTTGTTCGGAGAAGTGGATTTGCTTAAAGTGGTACAGATGCTTCCCGGGGTACAGGCTGCATCGGAAGGGAGCAGCGGTTTTCATGTGCGCGGCGGCAGCCCGGATCAGAACATGATCCTATTTGACAATGCCACGTTGTACAATGTGTCCCATATGTTGGGTTTTTTCTCCATCTTTAATTCAGATGCGGTCAAAACCATGACATTATATAAGGGAGATATACCTGCCCGCTTTGGAGGCCGGTTGTCCTCTTTGCTCGAAGTCATACCGGCCGACGGAGCCGGACGTTTTTCAGTTGACGGTGGACTTGGACTGATTGCCAGCCGTCTCTCGGTTCAGGGAGGAATAGCAGATGACAGGTTGACTTACCTTGCTGCCGGCCGCAGAACTTATGCAGACCTGTTCCTTCCCCTGGCAAAGAATGAAATCATTAAAAATACGACCATCAATTTTTACGATCTGAACGCCCGCCTGAAATGGAAGGTCAATGACAACAATTATCTCTACCTGAGCCTGTACAACGGGAGGGACCGTTTCAGGATCTCGGATATGGGATTAAAATTCGGAAATGCCGCGACAGCCATAAACTGGAACCATGCCATTTCTGACCGTTTATTCATGAGGTTTTTCACCACGTATACCAATTACGATTACGATTTTCAGGGGTCAACCAGCGAAATGGATTTGGAATGGATATCCCGTATCCAGGATGCCGGCCTGCGTGTGGATTTTTCCTTCATCCCGGACCAGAAAAACGTCTTTGAATTCGGGTACACCTCCAATTTCCAGTGGTTTCAGCCTGGAAAAGCAATAGGAACCGGAACCATAGGAACGGGAGCAAAGGTAGAGCAGGATATTACCATGTCACGCCGCCAGGGATTTGTGAACGTTGTATATTTTTCCAACGAACACAAGCTGTTCGGGCACAGGATTGAACTCCGCTATGGCCTTCGCTTCACCCGTTTTGACAACGTAGGGCCCACAACATTGTACCAGGTGGATGAACAGTACAACCTGATAGACGAAGAGGGGACTGAAATTCCTTCCGGTCAATTTTTTCATCACCGGTACGGATGGGAACCCCGCCTGGGGCTTTCATTCCTTGTTACTCCTGAGCTTTCACTGAAGACATCCTATTCCAGGACACTCCAGTACGTTCACCTGTTGTCCTTCTCTTCTGCCGGCTCTCCTATGGAAATCTGGATTCCTTCCGGCCCGTCCATCCTTCCCCAGGCATCACACCAGATCTCAGCGGGCATCTTTGCCAATCTTTTCAATAAGGATTATGAGGCATCGGTTGAGGTTTTTTATAAACACCTGGACAATGTCCTTGATTTTAAAGAACATCCCAACCTGCTGCTCTATGACAAGATTGAGACCGAACTCCGCTTTGGAAAAGGGAAGAGTTACGGGGTGGAATTCCTGCTCAAAAGAAATACAGGGGCCTTAAGCGGATGGATAAGCTATACCTGGTCCCGCTCATTCAGAAACATCCCGGGAGTCAACAAAAATCAGACATATCGTGCCCCCTCTGATCGTCCGCACAATATCAACATAGTGGTCTTTTATGACATTTCCCCCCGCCTGCAGGCCTCGCTCAATTGGGTATATGCCACCGGCATGCCAATTACCCTGCCCGAGGGCCGTTACTGGTTTTACAATGAACTGATCCCTGTGTATACAGAAAGGAATTCATACCGCATGGCAGATTACCACAGGATGGATGCTTCACTGAACATACGGCTGGGTAAACCGGGCAGGCGCTGGAAACATTCATTGAATGTGTCTGTATACAACCTTTACGCACGCAAGAATCCCTGGGCAATTAATTACCGGTTGAATCCGGCCGGGGAGCAATACCTTGAAATGACGTACCTTTTTAGCATAGTTCCTTCAATAACATGGAATTTCAGTTTTTGACCATCAAAGACATCAGGTCCGCAACCCTGGTATGGCTGCTGTTGCTGTTACTGGCGGCGGGTTGCACAGAGCCCATAGCGCTCAGAAGTGACGATATGGAACCACGCCTGGTTATTACAGGAACCCTTTCCACTGACCCGGGAAACCAGGTTGTTGAGATTTCTTCCACGGCGCCTTATTTTGGATCGGAACTGCCTGTGAACATAGAGGCAACAGAAGTTCGGCTGAATGGAGATAGTCTCAGGCGGGATGCCCCGGGCATTTATTCAACAGGTGAAAATTTTGCAGCCCTGCAGGGAGAAACATACCTGCTGGAAGTATGGATTGATTATGACGGGGACGGGAAAGATGAATACTATACCGCAACTACTACCGTTCCTTATATACACGCGCTGGAATCCCTTGTACTCAAGTCGCTTTCCGGAGCGGACACGCCCTTCGTGCTGGTGGCAGGTTTACAGGATACCCCCGGAGAAGATTACTACGGAGGCGCTCTCTGGATCAACGACGTGCTTTACAGCAACAGGATACTCAGGTATTACATCCATATGCTAAACGATTATACACAAGACGGGGAATATCTGAGGTATCCCATTCCGGAGTGGATCATAACCAAGTCACTGGTGTGGGACAACGGAGGCACTTTCGATCTTTATGCCGGCGATGTGCTAACCCTGGAATTGCAGACACTGAGCAAGGAGTATTACCTGTTTCTGGCGGAGGCTAAAATTGAAAAAAACCAGCAATTCCCGCTTTTTTCCGGACCTAGGGGCAATGTTACCGGCAATATAACAGGAGGTGCGCTGGGAATCTTCGGCTCTTATGCGTCGAGCCGCAAATCGGTCACTCTTCCGGTATGTCCCGGGCTTCCTTCCAGGTAGGAGAGAAGGGAAGGTAAACCAGCAAAGGCCCGTTCAGGAAGGACAATAACAGGTTGTTTGCCGTACACTGGTTAAGTGTGGCTTTCCACCAGGAATCAAAAACCACGTTTTCCACAGGATAACGCACCCCCTCGGCCCGTAATTTCATGGCCGGATTAAAGGCGAAAAAAGAGACGGGATTTCCCCCGCAACAGGGTACCGAAACCTCCATAAAGCCATCGGCCTTTTGAATTCCCTGCGCAAAAACATGAAAAATTCCATGATCTGTTACCATACGCACAGAGTCCATCATCAGGGCGAAAGACCCTAACAGGGAGATGTTTCCCAGCGTATGGTCTTCTCTCAATCCGGTGGCGCCCAGGATGACAACGCTCCTGAAACCTTTCCTGGAGCAAAACTGCACGGCTTTTGTCAGGTCATTGGTTTCTTCAGAGGTGTCTCTTATCATACGGGAGATGTATTTTTCCCGCGAAGTTTCGGACAAGGAATCAAAATCTCCAACAACCCAGTCCGGCTCCCGTCCCTGCAGTCTGTTCACTGCCCCGTCTGTACAAATGAGCGTCTTTGCCGTTTTCAGCAGATGTAACGGATAAGGGTGTACCGGGTATGCCCCCTGGGCCAGTATGACGGCTTCTTTCATGGTTACCGGAAGTTCAGTTCTCCTGTATTTCTGAATCCTGCAAGGAAAGTACCGGCGGAAAGCCGTTTTTTCCCGGGGGCCTGGACCTCCAGCAAATGGACATATCCCCCGGGGCAGGCAACTTTTAACGTTGTTTTCCAGTCCGAGACAACTTTTCCCGGGGTGTCGCCATGTGTGGTAATTTCGGCCCGGGCTTCGTAAATTTTAATATCCACAAAGGTTTCTCCTTTCTTAAGGGTAGAGAAAGCACAGGGATAAGGGCTCAGTCCCCTGACCAGATTGACAATTGCCCCGGGTTCATTGTTCCAGTTTATACGGCAGGTTTCCCGACTGAGCCGGGGGGCAGGTTTGAGTTCCCCGGGAGCTACGAAAGGCTGGGGAACCGGCTTGATACTGCCCGACCAGAGCCCTTCAATAGTTCTTGCTACCAGGGGACCTCCGGCTTCCATCATCTTATCATGGAGCGATCCTGCATTATCAGTCTCTGCTATGGGGATGGACTGCTGAAGGAGTATTGCTCCTGTATCTATTTGTTCGTCAATAAGAAAGGTTGTAAGCCCGGTTTCCTTTTCGCCGTTTATGATAGCATGATTGATAGGAGCTGCACCCCGGTACCCGGGCAGCAGGGAAGCATGAAGGTTCAGGCACCCGTGAGGAGGCATTTGCCAGACCTGCGGAGGCAGCATCCTGAAAGCCACAACCACGAAAATGGAAGCATCCCATTTGGAGAGACGTTCCAGAAACTGACTGTCTTTTAAGGAAACAGGCTGCAGGACAGGCAAATTGGACTCAAGGGCCGTTGTCTTTACAACAGAAGGTTGCGGTACAAGACCCCTGCCGGCTGGTTTGTCGGGTGCAGTTACAACGCCCTTGACAGGATATCCCAGTCGCAACAGCTCCTTCAGGATCCCGGCCGCAAAGCCGGGAGTGCCCATAAAGACAAGTTCAGGCTTTTCTTTTTTCTTTGTCATGATAACGGGGAAAATGCTTCCTGATCTTTTTTATGGTTGCAAGGTACGCATCTTTGTTGAACAAAGCCGAGTCGGTAGTGGCCTTATAGGTCAGGAACACTCCGATGGGCAGCAACACAAGGGATGAGATGAGCGTCCCCATGGCAGCCGAAACAGACCCGTCCGTGGCCAGCTTTTTTCCGGAGATATCGATAACATAATAGACCACAAAAAAGAGCATGGAGACGATCACGGGAGTACCCAGACCGCCTTTTCGAATGATGGCCCCCAGGGGCGCTCCCACAAAAAAGAAAATAAAACAGGCGAAAGCCACAGTGAATTTGCGGAACCATTCGACCTTTGTTCTTCTCAGGGGAAGGTGTATCTGGATCTCTTCGATCATATAGTTGTCCACCTGGTTCAACATCTGGTCCACCTTACCGATGGTCCGGTTTAAAAGGTCGGGGTATTGCATGTTTTTTTCGGGCACGGGAAGACGGTCTATGGGAAAATACCCCTGGTACTGTTGCCGGTTGGCGGAATCCAGCTGCAGGGCATAAGTCAGGCCCCCCGCAATAAGCATCCGCTTCCGGAATTGTTCCAGGGCAATGGTATAAAGGGAATCCAGCGAGTCACGCCGGTAGCCCAGGCTGCGTACGCCCTGTGCCATCACGTCGCTTCCGAACCGGTCTTCGTCCCGCCTTTGAAAAGCGTAGTTGTTAAGCTCTATGATGATATCCTGTTTTTCAAATTTAATCCGCTGCAGGGCAAAAGCAGTATCGGCAACGGATTTTCTTTCGCCTTCTTCGTATGTTTCACCGCTGTGCAGCGTGAAAAGAATATTTTTCTTGTCTTCTGTCAGCCGGATGGAACCCGAATCGGCCAGGGTTACGCTGTTGTTCCCCCTTCGGGAACTGTGATCGTATACCATCACATCGTACAGCATGTCGGTAACATTGTTCCTGTTTTCAACCCGGAGGCTGTAATTATCAATTCCGTTGTAAAAGATTCCGGTGGGAATACGGATTTCCTCTTTGGTGCGTGAAATATCGTCACGTAAGGCAAAAATATTCTTGTATGCAAGCGGCATCAGGTTGTTGGCGGCAAAGAAAGCACCCACGGAGATGAAAAAAGACAAGATAATGAGTGGGCGCATGATACGCTGCAATGGAATGCCCGCCGCCTTCATGGCCAGCAATTCGTTGAATTCTCCCAGGTTTCCCATGGTCATGATAGAGGCCAGCAGGGTAGCCAGTGGCAGGGCCATGGGAATAACAGTACAGGTTCCCCAGAACAGGAATTCAAGGATCACCTTCAGACCCAGCCCTTTTCCCACCAGTTCATCTATGTATACCCACAGGAACTGTAATACAAGAACGAACAGAACTATAAAAATAGTCAGGAACAAAGGGCCCAGGAATGAGCGGACCAGAAAACGGTCAAATATTTTCACCGTCAGTTGGTTTAATGATTCTTCAATGCTTCGGCAATGGTATCCATGGCGGCCTGCAAACCCCCCGGGTCTTTTCCTCCGGCCGTTGCGTAAAAGTCCTGCCCGCCTCCTCCGCCGCCAATATGACGGGAAGCCTTTCGGATAATCTCTGCTGCGTTCAATCCGTCACTCACCAGGTCCCTGGAAAGGAGCAGGGTCAGGTTGGCTTTGCCGCCGTGTTCGTAGGCGGCGGCAAAGGCCATGTTGTCAAAGTTGCCCTCACGGAAAGAGAAAGCCACGTCTTTTATCATCTCGGGTACGTATATGCCCCGTAGTTGTACAAATTGAATGCCATTCAGGCTGGAACGCTTTTCCCAAACCGATTTGCCCAGGGCAACCGCCCTTTCATGCCGGATTTGTTCCATGGCTTTATGCAAATCTTCGTTTTCATGTAAGATTTTCTTTACCGAGGCAATAACATCGGGATGATCGTTCATCAGGGCCCTGACCTCGCTGATTATCATTTCCATTTCTTCAATTTTCCTCTCCACGGCCAGGCCTGTGATGGCTTCTATCCTCCGTACACCGGCAGCAATGGCCCCTTCGCTCACAATTTTGAATATCCCGATATTACCAGTTGCAGAGGTGTGTGTCCCGCCGCATAATTCAATGGATTCGCCAAAGCGGATAATGCGCACTTTTTCTCCGTATTTTTCCCCAAACAAGGCTATAGCTCCCATTTGGCCGGCTTTTTCAATGGGTACATCAAGAAGTGCATCCTGCGGTATATTTTTCCGGATCAGCTCATTGACCAGGCGTTCTGTTTTCCGGATATCTTCCGGCTCCATACGGGCGTAATGGGAAAAGTCAAAACGCAGCCCCTCTTCCGAAACCTGGGATCCTTTCTGTTCTACCTGGGGCCCCAGAACCTGCCTGAGTGCATGGTGGAGCAAGTGGGTGGCTGTGTGGTTGTTGGCAATTGTCTGCCTCCGGTTCTGATCCACGACTGCCAGGAATTCCGTTTCGGGATATGCGGGGGCATGGGGTGATAAATGCAGGATCAGGTTATTTTCTTTGATCGTATCTGTGACAGGAATTTTTTCTCCCTGAGCGTTTTCCAGGAAACCGGAATCCCCTACCTGTCCTCCGCTCTGGGCATAAAAGGGTGTCTGGTCCAGTACGATCTGATAAAATTCGCGGTTTTTTGTCCTGACTTTTCTGTAACGAATAATCCTGGCATAAGCCTGCGTGGTTTCGTATCCCAGGAACACCGGTTGAACAAAGGGCCTCACCTCTATCCAGTCTCCTTCTTTTACCAGGGTAGCTTTACGTGCCCTGTCTTTCTGGGCTTGCAGCTCTTCTTCAAATTCGGCAATATTCACATCCAGGCCTTTTTCCTTAGCCATAAGAATGGTAAGGTCCAGTGGAAATCCATAGGTATCGTATAGCAAAAAGGCGTCTTTGCCGCTGAATTCCTTCAGTGTCTTATCCTGGATAAAGTATTCAAACAAACGGGTTCCCTTTTCCAATGCCCTCAAGAAAGCTTCTTCTTCCTGCCGAATGATGTTTTGGATCAGGTCTTTTTGTTGAACCAGCTCAGGGAAAGCTTCTCCCATCTTCCCGATCAGTGCCGGTACCAGGTCGCAGAGGAACGGTTTGTCAAACCCTAGGAAGGTATGTCCGTAGCGAACGGCCCTGCGCAAAATGCGCCGGATGACATACCCGGCTTTCACATTGGATGGCAACTGCCCGTCGGCAATGGAAAAACACATGGCCCTCAGGTGGTCTGCAATCACACGCATGGCCACATCTATATGGTTGTCCTTCCCATATTCCTTATTGCACAGCTGGCCTATTGCCCCTATCAATCCCTGGAACAGGTCGGTGTCGTAATTGCTGGTTTTGCCCTGGATGGCCATGCACAACCGCTCCAGTCCCATTCCGGTATCCACATGCTTTTGGTCAAGGGAAACCAAATTCCCGTCGGCTTTGCGGTTGTATTGTATAAAGACAAGGTTCCAGATTTCCACTACCAGGGGGTGTCCCTGGTTAACCAGGTCAATCCCGGGAATCTGCGCCCGGTCACCGGGTGTCCTAAGGTCAATATGTATTTCGCTGCAGGGTCCGCAGGGCCCTGTTTCTCCCATTTCCCAGAAATTGTCTTTCTTGCTTCCTGCCAGGATCCGTTCCGGAGGAAGGAACTGTTCCCAGATGGCACGTGATTCGTCATCGGGTCCCAGGTTGTCCTCCTTAGATCCTTCAAAAACGGTAGCATAAAGGCGGTCTGCATCCAATTTGAAAACCTGGTGAAGCAACTCCCAGGCCCAGGCAATGGCTTCTTTTTTGAAGTAGTCACCGAAACTCCAGTTGCCCAGCATCTCGAACATGGTATGGTGATAGGTGTCGTGTCCAACCTCTTCAAGGTCATTATGTTTCCCGCTTACCCTCAGACACTTCTGTGTGTTGGCAACCCGTTTGTAAGTGGCAGGTTCGTTGCCCAGGAACCAATCTTTGAACTGGTTCATTCCTGCATTGGTAAACATCAGGGTGGGATCGTTCTTAACCACCATGGGAGCAGAGGGGACAATAGTATGTTCTTTCTCCTCAAAAAAGTTCAGGAAAGTTTTCCTGATATCGCCAGAAGTCATGTTGCTATAATTTAAAGGACAAATATACCGCTTTTTAGAAAAATACTTATCTTTGCTTGTTGACAACGTGTTTAGAACGCTGATGGCGGGAAAAAGAAAATACAAATACAACCCGGAAACACTTTCTTACGAGCTGCAAAGAGCATCGTTGCGCTTTTACCTTGTAAGGGCCCTGATCATCCTTCCCATAAGCCTTCTTGTGGCTTTGGGCTATTACATGGTTTATACTGAGGGTTTGAAACTGAAAACCCCCAGAACCGTGAGGCTTGAAAGGGAGTTCGAAAATGCCCGGTCGTCTCTGGAGTTATTGAGTAAACAAATGGCACAATCTGAAAAAAGATTGGAAAACCTGCAACTTCGTGACAACAATATCTACAGGAATATTTTCGGGATGGAACAAATTCCCACTGAGGTCAGAGATGCAGGTTTTGGTGGATCCAACCGGTATCCCTACCTGGAATATGCCCGGAATTCAAGCCTGCTCATGACGACTGCCCTGAATTTTGACAAGATCATGAAGAAAGCCTATATCCAGTCAAAATCCTTTGACGATGTGGAACGTGTGGCAGGGCAGGTGGGAGAAGTGGCCAAATGCATTCCTTCCATATTGCCTATTCCGGAGGATACAAGGAATTTCAGATGGTCGGGAGGATTCGGGTACAGAAAAGATCCCGTTTACGGAGATATCAGGATGCATGACGGAATTGACCTTACGGGAGCGCCCAATTCACCTGTTTATGCAACGGGAGACGGAAAAGTGGAAGCGATACGTTACGAATACAACGGTTACGGACGTTATATACTTATTGATCACGGATTTGGTTATAAGACACGTTACGCTCACCTGAACAAAACCACTATATATGAAGGACAGCTGGTCAAGCGCGGAGAGCAGATAGGCCTCCTGGGAGCAACAGGGAAATCTACAGGTCCTCATGTGCATTACGAGGTAATATATATGGGACGTCCGGTCAATCCTTATAATTATTTCAACAACAATATTGCAACGGACGATTACCATGCGGTAATTCTGGGCGGACGCCAATAGTTTCTGAAAATGAACCGGTATCAGTTCAATAAGGAAAAATTGGAATTCACCAGGGTGCGTCTCAATGTAAAAGCCATCTTAAAGCGCACCTTATGGGTTTTCCTGGGCAGCATAGGCCTGGCCCTGCTCTATTATCTGATCTTCGGGATGTTCATTCTCTCCCCGGCCGAAAGAGACCTTATCCGCGAAACTGAAATCATGCAGAGCGAATATGAAAGACTCAGCCGTGAAATGAATAATCTGAACACGGTTCTGGAAGAACTGGAAGTGAGGGACAAGAGCATTTACGGGACTGTTCTTCATTCACAGCCCCTTGAACTTACAGAAGAAGCCGATATAAACCATTATAGCCAGCTTATGGAAGATCCTTCTTTCACACTGGCCTATCATGCCGATTCGGTCATCAGCGGGCTGGAACAACGTGCTGCACAGGTAACTGATGGCCTCTTCCGGGTCTCAAATATTGTGTACGGACAACTGGACAGCCTGAAATACCTGCCGGCCGCCTTTCCCCTGCGCAATCCCTCCCTGGAAGCCATGGGGGCCACTACAGGCCGTCGTATACATCCCTTTTACAAAATCCCGATGGATCATACGGGGATGGATTTTCTGGTGGGACTTGGAACAGATGTGCTGTCAACAGCCGACGGCCAGGTTGTCAACGTTGCCCGCTCGGCAAGGGGCAAGGGAAATGTGGTGGAAATCCTGCATCCTTACAGGGGCTATTCTACCGTTTATGCCCACCTGAGCGACATTTTTGTTAGAAAAGGCCAATATGTTACAAGGGGAATGACCATTGCACGGGTGGGATCTACCGGAATGTCCTTTATGCCCCACCTGCATTATGAAATCTGGCAGGAAGGGCAGGTAATGGACCCGGTCCATTACTATTTTATGGATGTCATGCCCGCAGAATACCGCCAGATTATGCTCACCGCATATAATACAGGACAATCTTTAGATTAACCGATTATGGATAAAATGTACTACTCCATTGGAGAAGTGGCCGAAATGCTTGGAGAAAGCACCTCCCTTGTGCGTTTCTGGTCCACCACTTTTTGCGATTTTATTAAACCGGTAAGAAATAAGAAAGGCAACCGGCTGTTTACTGCAGATGATATGGCCAGTTTCAAAATCATTTATCACCTGGTAAAGGAACGCGGAATGACCCTGGAAGGGGCAAAAAAGCGCCTGAGGGACAACAAGGAAGGGGAGGACAGAACGGTAGACATCATAGCATCGCTCAACCGGATCAAGACACAGCTGACTGAAATTAAGGACATGATGGGATGAGGCTCTCTGCAGCAGATATCATTGAAGTGCTGGAACAATGGGCTCCAGGGGAATTACAGGAAGAATGGGATAATTCCGGACTCTGCATAGGGAATCCCGCAACCCTGGTGACCGGGATCCTGGTATGCCTTGATTGCACTCCGGAGGTGGTCGAAGAAGCCATTGCCGGTGGTATGAACATGATCATATCGCACCATCCGCTCATTTTCAAAGGATTGAAAAGCCTGAAGGATGCTACTCCTGTGGAGCGGACCGTTGCCCGGGCCATACGTGGCAATCTTGTTGTATATTCCATGCACACCAATGCCGACAAGATCATGGATGGTGTGAGCGGGGCAATGGGACGCGCACTGAATCTGCAAAACATTTCCATTCTGGCCCCTGAATCATGTGTGAACCAGGAAGATGCCCCGTGCGGACTGGGAGTGGTGGGGGATCTTGAGCAACCAATGCTCACAGGGGATTTTTTCAACCTGCTTAAAGCCACTTTTTCCCTGAAACATTTTAAAGCCTCTGTTCCGTTTCACCGGGAAGTATCCAGGGTGGCCCTGTGCGGGGGCAGCGGATCTTCCCTGATACCCTATGCTCTGCGTTCCGGTGCAGGAGTTTTTGTTAGTGCTGATTTTAATTATCATTCCTATTTAGAGACAATTCCAAAGATGATGCTGGCAGATATCGGGCATTATGAATCGGAGGTCGGAATACAGGACCAGGTAGTCAACCAGCTTATCAAAAAATTCCCTACCTTTGCCGTCCGCAAAACACAGATCTACACAAATCCCTTCCGATATTATTAAGTTATCAATTATATTATGACAAAGAAAACGACAAAAACAGCCGGGACCGAAGCCGGTTCATTTACCGCCCTGCAAAAGGCCGAACAGGAAGGAACGCTGACAATGGAGGAAAAATTGCGTCTTCTTTTTCAACTTCAGACAACAGATTCACAGATAGACAAAATACACCTGCTTCGCGGTGAGCTTCCCCTGGAAGTACAGGATCTTGAAGACGACATCAAAGGGCTGGCCACCAGGATGGAGAATCTGCAAAAGGAAATCCGTGATATTGAAAAAGACATTGCATTTCGCAGGATCGATGCAGACAATGCGCGTGGTATGGTCGCCAGGTACGAAGCGCAGCAGGCCAATGTAAAGAACAGCCGTGAATTTGATTCCCTTGCCAAAGAAATCGAAAACCAGAAACTAGACGCCGAAATGGCAGAAAAGTATATCCGTGAGTTTTCCCTGCTGCTCAAAGATAGGAAAGATAACCTGGAGAAAACCAAAGAGGCCCACAACGAGAGGCAGAAAGACCTGGAGGCAAAGAAAAAAGAACTGGAGAGCATTATAAGTGAAACCGCCAAAGAAGAAGAAGCCCTTCTTCGCAAGGTGGAACAAATAGAAAGCCAGATAGATGCACGTGTTCTTTCTGCATACCGCAAAGTCCGGAAAAATGCACGCAACGGTCTTGCCGTAGTAACCGTTAAACGGGGTGCCTGCGGCGGGTGTTTCAACAATATCCCACCACAGCGCCAGCTAGACATCAGGATGAGCAAAAAAATCATTGTATGCGAATACTGCGGAAGAATTCTGGTTGATCCTGATTTTGAAGAATAAGCATTCCATACGCCAGCAATTTTTTGACCACCTGGGCCAAACCTCCCCCTCTCCATTAGGGATCGAAATTCAGAAAGCAGAGGGGGTATTTCTTCTGTCACCTTCGGGGAAACGTTACGTAGATCTTATTTCAGGCGTTTCTGTCAGCAATGTGGGTCATGCCCGCAAGGAAGTCATCCAGGCCATAGCTGACCAGGCAGCAAACCACCTACACCTTATGGTTTACGGTGAAATAATTCAGCAACCACAGGTACTTCTGGCTACCCTGCTCACTGAACTCCTTCCCGCTCCGCTCAACTCTGTTTACTTTGTCAATTCAGGTTCCGAAGCAAATGAAGCTGCCCTGAAGCTGGCCAAACGCATTACCGGCAGGCATAAGATCGCCTGTTTCCGGAATGCATACCACGGGAGCACGCACGGTGCACTGAGTGTTATGGGCAATGAAACATACCGCCGGTCTTTCAGACCTTTGTTACCCGGTGTAACGGAAATGCGGTTCAATAATCTTTCAGATCTGGAATTGATTGACCGGGGTACGGCCTGTGTTATTGCAGAACCCATTCAGGCAGAAGCCGGTGTCCGCCTTCCGGATCAGGGTTTTTTGGAATCCCTGCGAAAACGGTGTAACGATACGGGAACTTTGCTTATCTTTGATGAGGTCCAGACAGGTTTCGGCAGGACAGGCAGCCTCTTTGCCATGCAGAAATATGGGGTGACGCCTGATATGGTTACTTTGGCCAAGGCCCTGGGAGGGGGAATGCCCCTGGGGGCCCTGATCTGTAACAGGGAGTCTATGGAAGCCTGGAAATCTGACCCTGTCCTGGGGCATATCACCACTTTTGGTGGACATCCTGTTAGTTGTGCTGCAGGTTTTGCCGCCCTGCAGGTGCTCTTACGTGAAGGATGGACAGGGCAGGTACAGGAAAAGTCTGCTTTTCTGAAAGAAGCACTTACCACGCACCCTGCAGTAGAAGAAATAAGAGGAGCAGGATTGTTGCTGGCGGTGGAATTGGGCTCGGCGCAAAAGGTACAGGATATGATCCGCCTGCTGTTGGAAGAAGGAGCCATGGCAGATTGGTTTTTATACTATGATACGGCATTCCGGATAGCTCCGCCCTTATGTATCAACAGGGAAGAATTGAACCTTACTGCCGCTATAGTTACCAGGGCATTGGATAAATTGAAATAAAAAGGAGAGAATTTTATGGCAAAACGTGCACCTGACACCAGCCCTGCCAAGGGAAAGGGACATGCCCAGGTTGAAACCGTGGGCCTGGATATGGGAAAGGTCCCTCCCCAGGCCATTGACATGGAGGAAGCGGTTCTCGGAGCGTTGCTGCTCGAGCCAAACGCAGCGATCGACGTTGTAGGTGTGATCAAACCGGAATATTTCTACAAGGAAAGTCACCGGAAAATTTTTGCAGCCATAACAGACCTGGTCTCAGCCCACAATCCTGTTGATATTTATACGGTTGCTGAAGAACTGAAGAAAAATAACCTGCTGGACGAAGTGGGAGGACCTTATTATCTGAGTCAGCTTTCCATGCGGGTGGCAGCCGCATCGCACCTGGATTATCACTCCAAGGTGTTGACGCAAAAATTCATTCAGCGTGAATTAATCACCACGGCATACGGCATCCTGCGGGATGCTTTTGATGACGCCATACCTGCCGACGAATTGCTTAACGCTTCCCAGCAAAAGCTTTTTGACCTGGGCGATCTGAACCTTCGCCGGGATACACGGCCCGTGCGTTCCATCCTGGGAGAAGTGCTGGACGAATTGTCCGATGTGCAGACAAGGGATGACGGGTTGAGCGGACTTCCGTCGGGCTTTACTTCACTCGACCGGATGACACTGGGATGGCAAAAAGCCGACCTGGTTGTGATTGCTGCAAGACCTTCTATGGGAAAAACGGCTTTTGTGCTGAGTATGGCCCGCAACATGACGGTTAACCATAACATACCGGTGGCCTTCTTTTCTCTGGAAATGCCGGATGTCCAACTGGCTAAACGTTTGCTGGTAAGTGAAACGGGCTTGTCATCTGAAAAGATCAGAGGGGGTAAAAAACTAAAAAACTTTGAATGGGAACAGCTCAACCAACGTATCATCAATCTGACCAAAGCCCCGCTTTACATAGACGACACCCCATCCCTTTCCATATTTGAGTTCCGGGCCAAGGCGCGGCGCCTGGTAGCCCATAAAGGCGTTAAACTCATTATCATAGACTATATGCAGCTGATGGCAGGACCTCCTGAGCTCAGGGGTATGCGTGAACAGGAAGTGGCCTCTATTTCCCGGTCCCTGAAGGCCATTGCCAAGGAACTGAATGTGCCGGTGATCGCCCTGTCGCAGATGAACCGTTCTTCTGAAACCAGGGGAGGCAACCGCCGACCCCAGCTGAGTGACCTGAGGGAATCCGGAGCTATTGAACAGGATGCCGACATAGTCATATTCCTATACCGTCCTGAATATTATGGATTCAAGGAAGATGACAGCGGACGTTCACTGGAAGGAATCGCCGAGGTAATCATGGCAAAACACCGGAACGGGGCTGTTGGGGAATTCCAGATGCGTTTCCGAAGCAGCGAAATACGTTTTATGGATCTGAATGAAGGTGGTCCGGATTTTGCAACCGGAGAGAGCATTACTTATGCCTCACGGATGAATCAAATGAATGATCTGAATGACAACTTTGGCGGGTTATAGATATTCCATCCTCACGTTATTCCTGTTGACCGTATCGTGGCTTTCTCCAGCACAGGAAGCCGAAAAACCGTGCCTCCCTGTGAGGGAAGTCCCTTCTTCACAATTGGCCTTCGGGGCCGGTGAGAAACTGACCATCATAGCCAGTTATACCTGGGGTGTGCTTAACACCGATGTGGGGACTGTAACCCTCGAGATTGCAGAAAAAAGCAACGGAGTCGTGCAGCTTTTCCAGGCAATAGGGCGCATACAGACAGCGCGTTTCTTTAATGCGTTTTTCCGTGTGGATGATTACTACGAAAGTCATTTCCGGCAAACGGACCTGCGTCCCACATATTTTATGCGGGATGTTCATGAAGGCAAGTATACCATCCAGAATTATTACCATTATAATACAGATCATTCAATCAATGCAAGGATTATCCGCAAGGATGGCTCGGTACAGGATACTTTGCTGCCCGGAAGGATCTGCACATTTGATTTCATTACCCTTTTCTATTTTCTTAGAAATCTGGAATTCAAAAACATTAAGCCGGGTGATATTTCTCCCATATCTTTTGCCATTGACGAGGAGGTTTATGATTTGTACCTGAGGTTTGATGGCAGGGATGAAATACGTATTCAGGGCATGGGCACATTCCGTTGCCTGAAATTTTCAGCTCAGACAGTAGCCGGTGTCGTATTTGACGGCAAGGAAGAACTTCGGTTCTGGATCAGTGATGACCGCAACAGGATCCCCTTATTCATAGAGTCTCCCGTCGTTGTGGGCCGGGTAACCGGCAGGCTGGGCAGCTATGAAAACCTGAGGTATCCACTCACAAGTAAGATCAAGTAGGAATGTCTTCCACTAAGTGTATCAGACACAGGGGCATTATCACAGGGGTGAATCCGCTCAGAGCGGAGATCACCACCACAGGGGCGTGTGCTTCCTGTCATGCTAAAGGGGTTTGTTCGCTTGGCCAGACGAAACAAAAAGAGATTACCCGTCTGAAGGAACCTGACGACTGGCAACCAGTTCTGGGCCAGGAAGTGTTTATTGAAATGCATACCCGGTTGGGATTCAAAGCGTTGTGGTACGCAATGGTTTTGCCTGCCATCATTATGGGGGTACTGGTAGCAGGTTGTGTGCTCCTGAATTTGCCCGAGTGGATGCTGGGATTAATCGTTTTATTGGGTATAGGGATATATTATTTTGTTATATATTTGTTAAAAGATCGCATCCAAAATGACTTCTACTTTACTGTACACCATCGTGAGCCTTAGCATACTGGGAGGGCTCCTGGCAGTTATATTGTATTTAGTGGCTCAAAAATTCAAGGTGCAGGAAGATTCCCGTATAGACCAGGTCCTGGAGGCCCTGCCCGGTGCGAATTGCGGCGGTTGCGGTTTTGCCGGCTGCCGGGCATTTGCCGAACACTATGTAAATAATCCTGATTCTTCTGACTTTATTTGCCCGGTCGGTGGATATGAAACCATGAAGAACATCGCGCATATCCTTGGCAGGGAAGCTAAGGAGCAAGCGCCAAAAGTGGCCGTGCTGCGTTGCAATGGTTCCTGTGAGAACCTTCCACGGCTCAACACCTACAATGGAAGTCTGAGCTGTGCCGTAGCCGCCGATCTGTATGGCGGACAGACAGGCTGCTCCTATGGGTGTCTTGGGATGGGCGACTGCGTGAAGGCCTGTCAGTTTGATGCCCTGGTCATGGACCCGCACACGTGCCTGCCTGTAGTCTTGGAAGACAAATGTACGTCATGTGGTGCCTGTGTAAAAGCCTGCCCGCGCAACATTCTGGAAATAAGGCCAAAAGGACCAAAAAACCGCAGGATCTTTGTGGCTTGCTCCAATAAGGACAAAGGGGCGTTTGTCCGCAAGATCTGCTCCGTTGGATGCATCGGTTGTCAATTGTGCCTGAAAGCCTGTCCGTTTGAAGCCATAACCATAGCCGACAACCTGGCAACCATTGATCCGGGAAAATGCCGTCTGTGCCGGAAATGCGCCCCTGTATGCCCGGTCGGATGCATAACAGAGATCAATTTTCCACCAAAAAAACAAGAGACCGGAAATGAGTAAAACATTTTCAATTGGAGGAATACATCCTGATGATCGTAAATTCTCCAGGGATTATCCTATAGAAAATTTCCCCATACCTAAACGGGTTTTCATATCCATGAACCAGCACCTGGGGATGCCGGCAGTGCCGGTTGTAAAAAAAGGAGATACAGTGAAGGTGGGACAACTGATCGCAGAACCGGCAGGATTTGTCTCGGCCCCGATTCATGCTTCTGTGAGCGGAACGGTATCAGATGTGGCACCTTATCCCGATTTCCTGGGTAAAAAGGTCCTGACCATCGTGATTGACACCGCAGGGGATCAGTGGGAGGAAGGAATTGACCGTTCCCCTGAGATACGGCATGAAATCACTGCGACTCCCGAGGAGATTTTCAAAAAAATTTCCGGATCGGGGATTGTCGGCCTGGGCGGAGCCTCTTTTCCCACGCATGTAAAATTGACCCCGCTCGAAGGCATGAAGCCTGAGTACCTGATACTGAACGGGGCAGAATGTGAACCGTATCTCACCGCGGATTACCGGCTGATGATCGAACACGGCCAGGAAATACTCACAGGAGGTGAATTGATGCGCCGTGCCTTGGGAGCAAATGTTAGCGGGATAATTGGTATCGAGGAGAATAAACCCCGGGCGATAGCACTGATGAGGGAGCTGACCTCAAAATCACTGCAATGGAAAGTTGTTCCGCTCAGGAAGAGATACCCCCAGGGAGGAGAAAAACAACTGATAGATGCGCTTCTGGGCAGAAGGGTAGCCTCGTTTGCACTGCCCATTTCGACCGGAGCCATTGTCCAGAATGTGGGTACCGCCTTTGCCGTATATGAGGCAGTGCAAAAAAACAAGCCCCTTATTTCCAAAGTATTGACTGTTAGCAGTTCTGATCTTTCCGTCCAAAAGAATTACCGCTTCAGGGTGGGGACGCCCATTTCAGACATCTTGTCACTTGCAGGAGCTTTGGAAAAGGACGGGAACCTTTCACCGCAATTTGCCAAAGTGGTGAACGGGGGGCCTATGATGGGCAAACCTGTTTCCAACCTGGAAGCGCCAGTGATGAAAAGCACCTCGGGGCTTCTGCTCTTTACAGAAAAAGAGACAAAACGGAAAGAACCAGGGGAATGCATCCGTTGTGCCAAATGTTTTGAAGCGTGTCCCATGCGGCTGCAACCCTATCTTTTGTATCAGCTGGCCCTGGCGGGCCGCACGCAGGAACTGGAAGAACACCGCGTTTTTGATTGCATTGAATGCGGATGTTGCCTGTACACCTGCCCGGCACACCTGCCCCTGCTGGACCAGATACGCATGGCCAGGAATGCCTCTTTGAAGAATAAACGCAAGAAATAATATGGACAAACTACTTGTTTCACCGGCTCCACACCTGCACAGCAAAGAGAACACACGCAGGATCATGCGCGATGTGATCATCGCCCTGATGCCTTCTGTTCTTGTCAGCGTTTATTTTGCAGGACTCAGTGCTTTGCTGGTAATTGTTGTTTCGGTTGCCGGTTGTGTTCTCCTGGAACACCTGATTGTCCGGTACCTGATGAAGAAAAAAACAACGGTGCATGACCTCTCTGCTGTGGTGACCGGATTGATACTGGCTGTAAACCTGCCGGTTTCTTCCCCCTGGTGGATGGTTCTTATTGGATGCGTTGCCGCCATAGGGATCGCAAAAATGACCTTTGGGGGACTGGGGCACAACCTGTTTAATCCTGCCCTGGTGGGCCGTGTTTTTCTTTTGATATCGTTTCCTGTGCAAATGACCAACTGGTCCCTGAACAACAGCATTTTCAGGCCCGATACATGGGAATTGCCAAAAGGGCTGCTCGGGGCTCAGGGACAATTACTGGATGCAACATCAGGAGCCACACCCCTGGGAATCATAAAAGAAGGACTGGCAAACGGGCTTACCATGGAAACATTGAGCCAGCAACACGATTTTTCATACTGGCAAATGCTTTTCGGACACATTGACGGATCTTTGGGTGAAGCTTCAGCTTTGGCTGTCTTGCTGGGATTTGCCTACCTGCTGCTCAGGAAAGTGATCAAGCCCCTGATTCCGGTTGCCATTCTGGTGACGGTGGCTGTTTTTTCCGGAATCCTGTGGCTGCTGGATCCTACCATGAATGCCGATCCCCTCTTTCACCTTCTTACCGGGGGATTACTGCTGGGCGCTGTATTCATGGCAACAGACTATACCACTTCCCCCATGTCTCCCTTAGGGATGCTCATCTATGGGATGGGGATAGGGGTGATGACCATGATCATCCGGGTCTGGGGATCTTATCCGGAAGGCGTTTCTTTTGCCATATTATTCATGAATGCTTTAACACCCCTGTTAAACAAGATAAAACCAATCCCGTACAGAAAGGAGGTGAGCCTTGGCTAGAGAATCGAATTTCAAGAACATGTTCCTGTGCCTGCTGATCATTTGCTTTGGAGGATCGGCACTTTTAGGCGGTGTATACCTTATTACATATGAACCCATCGTGGCAGCGCAGGCAGCCAGGGTTAACCAGGCGCTGGGCGGTGTATTGCCACAATTCGACAACATGCCGGCCGAGGAAGCTTATCAGGTTGAGGCTGACGGTAAAAAAATGACAGTTTACCCCGGCACCTTGAACGGAGAACTTACCGGGGTGGCAGTAGAGGCAACCACAACAAAAGGTTTTGGAGGCCAGATAAAAGTTATGGTGGGATTCCTGCCCGATGGCACCATCAACAACACGGCCATCATATCCCATACCGAAACCCCGGGATTGGGAGATAAGATAGATCCCCGAAAAAGTAATTTTTCACTGCAATTCAACCAGAAAAATCCTGAATCTTTCCGGCTTGCCGTTAAAAAGGATGGGGGCCAGGTTGATGCCATAACAGCAGCCACCATCAGTTCCAGGGCTTTTTGCGATGTGTTAGAACTGGCTTACAAGGCTTTTAGACAATCAATTCAAAAAGAAGGAGGCGACCAATGAGCAGGCTTAAAACCTTAGTTAACGGCATAATAAAGGGAAATCCCACTTTTGTGCTTGTGCTGGGTATGTGTCCCACATTGGGGACATCCACCTCTGCAATCAACGGAATGAGCATGGGCCTGGCAACCACATTCGTACTTATGTTGTCCAACCTGGTCATTTCCCTTGTTGCAGGTCTGGTTCCCTCAAAGGTCAGGATACCTGCCTTTGTGGTGGTAATAGCCGTTTTTGTCACCGTGGTGCAATTGGTCATGCAGGCTTACGTTCCGGCACTATACCAGACACTGGGGCTGTTCATCCCCCTGATCGTGGTCAACTGTATCGTGTTGGGAAGGGCAGAAGCCTTTGCCAGCAAGAATAATCCGTTTGATTCTTTCCTGGACGGCCTGGGCTCGGGACTGGGATTTACCCTGTCGCTTACCGTATTGGGAACGGTGCGTGAACTGCTTGGATCGGGCTCTTTATTTGGTATTAAAATCATACCAGGAGATGCCATTCTGGTCTTTATCCTTGCCCCCGGCGCCTTCATAGCCCTGGGTTACCTTATGGTGTTGTTCAACAAGTTAAAAAAGGCTTAGTGGTATGGAATACATAATCATCATTATATCGGCGGTTTTTGTCAACAACATTGTGTTGAACCAATTTTTGGGCATATGTCCTTTTCTGGGCGTATCCAACCGGATATCAACGGCCACAGGTATGGCTGCCGCTGTGGTTTTCGTAATGACCCTTTCAACCCTGTTCACCTACCTGGTCCAGTATTATATTTTAGACCCGCTAAACATAGCCTTCATGCAGACAGTGACTTTTATCCTGGTCATTGCAGCTCTTGTGCAGATGGTGGAAATCATCCTGAAGAAAATTTCTCCGGCACTCTACCAGGCCCTGGGTATTTTTTTACCGCTGATCACTACAAACTGTGCTGTTCTGGGTGTAGCTATACTGGTGGTGACAAAAGAATTCAGTTTTGGAGGGACTCCGCATATGCTCGATTTACCGCAATCCCTTGTTTACACGGCCTCCATGGCACTGGGCTTTGGCCTGGCCCTGATCATTTTTGCCGGCATGCGTGAGCAGATGGACCTTGTAGGGATTCCAAAACCTTTCAGGGGAGTGCCCATATCGCTCATCACGGCAGGAATCCTGTCGCTTGCTTTTATGGGATTTTCAGGCATTGTATAAAAGGACAGCTATGGAAACTATAGAAGAACTGGAAAAATACGTCAAAACAACCGAAGGCTCCCGTGACCAGACTGCCTGGTATAAGCTGGGCGGATTATACCGCCAGCAGGAAAACTGGGGTAAAGCCCTGAATGCTTACGCCAGATGTATGGAACTGGGTGCATCCAACGCTGCCCGCGAAGCAACAGAAGCCATTAAACGTATCCTGGATTACAGGAACGAGGATTGGATGCCATAGACAGCGACCCTGTTCATTAGCGTGGTAAAACCATAATCCATCAAACGTGTCGCATCCTGTGCCCTTGCATAGGAAGAAGGGGCTTTCATGACAACAGCAATCACCCGTTTGTCTGCCAGGGTCGCTGTTGCCGTAATGCAAAGGCCGGCCGCCGAGGTATACCCGGTCTTGAAGCCGTCGCACCCGTTATAATAGTAGGTTTTTCCCGGCAACATATTGTTGGTGGCCCCGTATACGGTTCCCCTGAAATTCAGGCTCGTGAGCGAGGTGTACTCCAGGATCACCGGGAACCGGCGGATAAATTCACGGGTGAGTAAAGCCATGGAACGCGGGGTGATCTCGTTTTTTGAAGACATCCCGGCAGCATCGAAATAACGGGCTTCAAGCTTGAGGGAATCGGCATACCGGTTCATTATAACTGAAAAGTCCGTTTCTGTGCCCCCGGACAGGTATTCCCCTAAGGCAACCGCACAGGCATTGGCCGATACAACACAAAGAGCCCCGATCATTTCATCTACAGAATACGTGAGATATTGATTCAGGGGAACATTGGACTCACCCGGATTCACAGAGCGTTCTGCTGCATTTGCACTGATGGGAATCTGCGAGTCCAGGGACAAATATCCTTTTTCTATATGGTCAAAGACAATATACATTGTCATCACTTTTGTCATGCTGGCCGGAACAAGGGGGTAATCGGAACCATGGGTGTACAGCGCTTCCCCGCTGGCTGCATCTATGACAATCGCACCCTGGCAGCTCAAACCCAGGGACACCGGCTTGTCGTGGTCTGGTTCCGGATTGGGAATGGGTGTTTTTTCACAGGATGTGAAAGCGAGTAAAAGGACAGAAAGCAGGGCAGACAGATAGAATTTCATGGTATCAAAAGTAGGTAAAATTCCATTACCTTTGTCTTATGAAGAAGTTGACCCGGATACTGTTATTACTGGCCGTGTCGTGCAGCACACCCGATTATTTTAAGGTTCAGGACCTGAATACGGGGTGGGAATTCTGGAAGGACCAGGAGCCTGAGGCGACCCGGGAAGTTTTTCTTCCCCATACCCCTCAGCTGGAACCCTATGTGGTGAACAATCAGTGGCAGGGGATCTGCTGGTACCGGAAAGTGGTGGATATTCCACCGGGAAGACACGTACTGGTTCGCTTTGAAGGAGCCATGAATGTGGCTGAACTATGGGTGAACGGCCATTATGCCGGCAGGCACATGGGTGGATACCTGCCTTTTGTCTGTGACATTACCCGGGTGATGAAAGAAAACGGGGATTTTTCCGGGCAGGCGGAACTGAAACTCCGTCTGGACAACCACGATAATCCCATAACAGGCCCCAAACCCATTGAATTGCTTGATTTCAACATGTATGGCGGGCTTTACAGGGATGCCCGCCTGATCATAAAGTCACCGCTTCACATAACCGATCCCATTCTTGAAAATACGCCGGCAGGCGGGGGTGTTCTGGTTACCTTCCCTGCTGTTTCACAGGACTCGGCCATTATTGAGGTCCGGACACATATCCGGTACAGCCCCCTAGATGAGGACCGGGCCGAGGCAAAAACCTTCCTACTGGAACAGTCACTCCTGGCCGAAGACAGCCTGTGTGCCTTTTCTCGACAGGAGATCCGCCTGGAAAGCGGTCAGTCCCGTACCGCCCTTGATTTGCTCAGGGTGAAGCAGCCTTCACTCTGGAGCCCGGAACGCCCTTATTGCTATGATCTGGAAACGCGAATCATTATGACCGGCCCTGGGGGAGGTAACATGGTCGTTGATACACAGCGCACCACCGTGGGGATCAGGGAAGTGGTTTTTCAGGGGGAGGAACTATTTATCAACGGGAACAAGACTTTTCTACGTGGGGTAAACCGCCACCAGGAGTATCCGTATGTAGGTTATGCGGTACCTCGGAACACGCAATGGAGGGATGCCGTAAAGATCAAGGAAGCCGGTTTTAACCTGGTACGTCTGTCTCATTATCCGCAATCCCCCGATTTCATGGAAGCCTGTAACCGGTTGGGATTGTTTGTGCTGGATGCTATCCCCGGCTGGCAATATTTTTCTGACGACCCGGCTTTTCAGGCACAGGTCATAGAAACAGCGAGGGATATGATACGCAGGGACCGTAACCACCCGTGTGTACTGGCCTGGGAAGTATCCCTGAATGAATCGTGGATGAGTGAAGATTTCATAGACAGGATACTGGAAGCTTCCCGCAGTGAAATGCCGGTCCCCATTCATACTGCCGGCTGGCAGGAATACGGGTACGATATTTTCCTGCAGGCCAGACAGCACCGGCTGGGACATCCGCCCGTCAAAACCCCTAAACCCTTGATTGTTTCTGAATACGGGGACTGGGAATACTATGCATTGAACGCAGGATTTGCCCAGCAAAACTGGGAAAACCTTCAACCGGCCGAACGGTCCAGCCGCCAGCTCAGGGAACATGGACAGAAACGCCTGCTGCAGCAGGTCACAAATATCAGGGAAGCGCATAGCAGCAATTACAATGTGGAAGCCTGTGCCGACAATTACTGGGTCATGTTCGATTACAACAGGGGATATGCCGATGACCTGGAAGCCTCGGGGCTCATGTCCCTGGAAAGGCTCCCCAAATACTCCTGGCATTACTTTCGCTCGCAACGTTCTCCCATGGAACACCCCATGGTTTTTATTGCCGATTATTGGGAAGGAACAGATACCGCATCGGTGAAAGTACAGGTGATGAGCAACGCAGAGCAGGTGGCATTGTGGCTGAACGGAAAACTGGTAGAACGCAGGGAACCGCCTTTTACTTTTATTGTACCCCGATATGAAAAAGGCTGGCTGAAAGCCGAGGCATACTGCGGGGAAGAGGTTTGTGCCCGCGACAGCGTTCATACCCCCGGTGAAGCGGTTGCGGTGGAGTGCTATCTGGACACAGGCAACATCCCTGCCGCTCCCAACGATCTGCTCTTTGTCTACGCAAAAGCTGTAGACCACCATGGTCACCCTGTGCCATCGGCAAAGGGCCGGGTGGTATTTACCCTGGAGGGACAGGAAATGTGGCTCATAGGGGAAGAAGTTGATGGAAACATTGGGCAAACACTCCGGACAGAAGCACCCCTCAGGGCAGGCATAGCCTTTACCCTTTTACAGCTTACACCCCTGTGGGATGGAAACGAACCGCATATTTCAGTAACTTTGAAGCCATGAATCATAAGATCCGGACACTTATTCTTTTATTGACAACAGGCATCCTGGCTGTTTCGTGCCAGGGAGAGGGGGGCTATCCCGCAACGTACAATTTCGGGTCCCGGGCCAACATTACATTTAGTGAAGTAACCTCAACCAGCACCCCCGGCCTTAGGGAGCTGGCTGAAATGCTTACCCAGAAACGAAACGACATTCAAAAAGACTTTCAATTTGACTGGACGGTTACCAGCTCGGGAAGCACCCGGGAAGCAGCCATGGAAAATGCTGTTGGTAAAGGCATTGCCAGTTTTACTTCAAGCATTGTGACCAACTTTGACCTGGAAATGCAAAGTTTTGAGGAAGAGTTTGCTACCAGAAAACAGGAATTATCACAGGACCTTTCCCGGGAAGCGGGTTCGGTAAAGTTCACGGTGCATTTGTACCTTACAGCCGAAGATGCCGTTGCCCAGGCATACGAAATGCCTCTGGCCGTTTCCAGAACGTATACCTTTGAGTGTCGCGGTAAAAACGAATCCTACTAGAGTACTGGCAGGATGCTTATGATACGCACGTCCTTGACGGGTCTGTCGGCTGCTCCGGTTGGAACAGAAGCGATCTTGTCAATGACTTCGATTCCTTCCGTAACTTCGCCGAACACCGTATAGTTACCGTCCAGCTGGCGGCAGGCTTCCGGGCTGTGTACGATATAAAACTGAGAGCCGGAAGAAGCCTTTTCCGGATTGACTGCATCGCCTGTCCTTGCAGCGGCTATCGCTCCTTTTTTATGGGTCAGTCCCGTCACGAATTCTGCGGGTACGGTATAACCGGGTCCACCCGATCCAAGCCTTTGTCCTGCAGCGGCTGTACGAGATTCCGGGTCACCGCACTGGATCATAAAGCCATTGATCACACGATGGAACAGGATGTTGTCGTAAAAGCGCTCGGATGCCAGTTTTACAAAATTGTCCCGGTGCTGGGGTGTTTCGCTATACAGCCTGATGATCATGGATCCTTCGGTCGTTTTTAGTTCAAAAACAGGATCTGCGGACAATGTTGCCGAATCGAAAGCCGGTTGCGGGGCGGCTTGTGTTGTTTCATTTGCTGTTGCTCCTGTAGCTTCTTTGGTTTTTTTGCCCGTATTGTTACAGGATTCCATGCACAGTACACTCATACCAATCAGAATTATTAACGTAGTTTTTTTCATATTGCTGAACGTGATTATTTCTAAGCTTTCCGGAAGGCGAAGGTAGCGTTTTTTTTTATATTTGTATTTATGAAAATCAAGATCATTAACCACTCTCCTTACCCCCTGCCTGAGTATGCAACCCCCCTGTCTGCGGGCATGGATCTGCGGGCACATATTCCCGGGATCATCACATTGCAGCCACTGGAAAGGGCCCTGGTTCCGACCGGTTTGTTCATTGAATTGCCTGCCGGCTATGAAGCGCAGGTCAGACCGCGCAGCGGAATGGCCGCCCGCAAGGGAATTGGCATTTTGAACAGTCCGGGGACCATTGATGCCGATTATCGCGGAGAAATTGGCATCATTCTGGTCAATCTTTCCGGCCAGGCAGCGGAGATCGTGCCCGGTGAACGGATAGCACAACTGGTAGTGGCTTCACACCAGAGGGTGGCATGGGAACCCGTGGAGCAACTGGAAGAAACAGAAAGGGGAAAAGGTGGTTTTGGATCTACCGGTCATAAATAATCATTAGCCTATGGATCGTCTTGTCGCACTATTTGAAAAGCATCCCGATATATGCACCGACACCCGGCAAATCCGTCCGGGTTGCCTGTTTTTTGCACTTAAGGGAGAACGTTTTGACGGGAATATGTTTGCTTCCCAGGCCCTGGAAAAAGGAGCAGCATACGCTGTGGTAGATCAATACCGGGGGACCGATCCACGCTGTATAGTAGTACCCGATGTGTTGAAGGCTTTACAGCAACTGGCCGCAGTGCACCGCAGCCGGTTCACAGGCCCGGTCCTGGCCCTGACCGGGTCCAACGGAAAAACCACCACCAAGGAACTCATTCACGCTGTGCTTTCTGTACGCTATAATGTGACGGCCACGCAAGGTAATCTGAACAACCATATAGGGGTTCCGCTGAGCCTTCTTAAGATAGGCTCCACAACTGAAGCCGGACTGTTTGAGATGGGAGCAAGCCATCCGGGAGAAATAGCTTTTCTGACAGACATGGTAAAGCCCAATGCCGGCCTGATAACCAATATTTCCGGAGCTCACCTGGAGGGATTCGGTAACCTGGAAGGGGTTAAACAATGTAAAGGGGCTTTGTATGATTACCTGAACGCCCATGCGGGAACCATTTTCTACAACGCAGATGATCCCGTGTTAACGGAAATGCTGGAGCATAGAACGATCCGCGATCACGTCATACCTTACGGAATAAGCAAACAACCATTACATACCTCACTGGAGGATGGTGTATTGGTTATCACAGTGTCAGGTTATCCGCAAATCAGAACGCACCTGGCCGGGTTATACAATACACCAAATGTACTGGCAGCCCTGGCAGTGGCCCGGTATTACGGAATTGAAAACACTAGGGCCGCAGAAGCCGTTGCCAGCTACATCCCGTCCAACAACCGTTCACAATGGATCAAAACCGGGCGCAATGCACTTATAGCAGATGCATACAATGCCAATCCCGTGAGCATGTCACTGGCTTTGAAAAACCTGGATTCGATCCGCGAAGGGAAAAAATGCGCCATCCTGGCAGATATGCTGGAACTGGGGGCTTATGCGCATAAATCCCACCGGGGCATTGTAGAGCAGGTGGAACAGATGGGACTTGACCAGGTGTTCTGGGTAGGACCGCTATTTTCAAAAGCCGTGCAGGATCTTGGGGCTGCGGGAATGTGCTTTGCCAGGGTAGAAGACCTGATCATGCACCTGGGCCGGCGTCCACTGGAGGGAGCAACGGTTTTGATCAAAGGATCTAACGGGATGGGACTGTCAAAACTTATTGCATCCGGAGTTTGCTGAAGGTCACTTTTTTGAGGGAAAGGAAAAACCGAAAAACTATACTGCCCTTGTATATCACTCCTGAAAAATCCCGGGCGGGTTCTTTTTTTGTCCGTTCCACAGAATGTCTCATAGTCCAGAAATGGTAATGCGCTTTCCACACAGAACCGGTAAAAGACCATTTACCCTGGAACAGATAGGCAACGGCCGACAGATGATCTGCAAGCAGCCTCAGGGCTATGATGTGTAAAACCTCGGCTTTGCCAAGGTTTTTGTACATCATCAGCAGGTTGTTCCTGTAATTCAGATACAGCTTGTGCGGGGAATCATTGGGGAGGGTACCTCCGCCCACATGAAGGATTTTTGATTCCGGAATCACAGCAATGGTATAACCTGCCCATTGAGCACGCCAGCAGAAATCGATCTCTTCCATGTGTGCGAAAAACTGGTTGTCAAGACCTTTCAGACTGCGGAACAGGTCCGAGCGGACCACCATGCAGGTGCCGCTGGCCCAGAAAATGCGTGCCGGATGATCATACTGCCCCTGGTCCGTTTCAATGGAAGTCAGGATACGTCCCCTGCAAAAGGGAAACCCCAGCCGGTCAATGTATCCTCCGCAGGCCCCTGCATATTCAAACCGGGCAGGATCTGACCAGGACAAGATCTTTGGCATGCACACTCCGCAGCCGGGATGGGTATCCATGAATTGTACCAGAGGCGGCAGCCAGCCGGGTGTCACCTCTACGTCTGAGTTGAGCAGGATGAAATATTGTGCTTCTATTTGTTCCAGGGCTTTGTTATACCCCCCTGTATAACCCAGGTTGCGGTCAAAAAGGATCAGTGGTATATCCGGAAAGTGTTCCCTGAGCCAGGAGACAGACCCGTCTGTAGAGCCGTTGTCTGCCACATACAGGCTTACCCGGTGTTCGGGAGTCCTTTCTATGAGCATAGGCAGGAAACGTTCCAGAAAATGCTGACCGTTCCAGTTCAGGATCACTATGGCTACTTTCGGCATCATAAGACAAATGTAAGGGTTTTTCGTAAATTCGCCTCATGAAACGGAAAGTGGAATTGCTGGCTCCTGCAAGAAATCTGGAATGTGCCCTGGAAGCGGTCAATCACGGTGCCGATGCTGTTTACATGGGGGCAGGCAGGTTCGGGGCCCGGGTGGCGGCAGGCAATTCTATCAGCGAAATTGAACAGGCAGTCCTTTATGCCCATCGTTACGGAGCCAGGATCTTCATTACCATGAATACGCTTTTGTTCGACAGCGAACTTGAAGATGCCGTCCGGATGGCTCACGAACTTTACAACGCCGGAGCCGATGCCCTGATCATCCAGGACATCCGCCTGTTGTATCTACGCCGTCAAAAGGTATTGCCCCCGTTACCCATACATGCCAGCACGCAAATGGACAATGCTTCTTTGGAAAAAGTGCTGTACCTGGAGAGGGAAGGTTTTGACAGGGTAGTACTGGCCAGGGAACTGGCTCCCGAACAAATACGCAAGATCAGGGAAAAAACGTCAGTTGAACTGGAATGCTTTGTGCACGGTGCTTTGTGTGTGAGCTACAGTGGCAAGTGCTATATTAGCCAGGAAGATTGCGGCCGCAGTGCCAACCGGGGGGAATGTGCCCAGTATTGCCGTCTTTCCTATGACCTGGAAGATGCGGAGGGATCTGTGTTGGCCAGGAACAAGCACCTGCTCTCACTGAAGGATATGGATCGCTCGGCACGTTTGCAGGAGTTGATTGACGCGGGAGTATACTCTTTCAAGATCGAAGGCCGGTTGAAGGATGTCTCTTATGTGAAAAACATTACGGCTTATTACAGGCAGCAACTGGACCGGTTGCAAGGGCAAAAAACTTCGCTGGGAAAATGCACATTATTTTTCAAGCCCGATCCAAGAAAAACTTTTCACCGCGATCAGACCGAATATTTCCCGGATAACGGCCGCTTTACTTTACCTGTTCATCAGTGGCACACTCCCAAATCAACGGGAGAATACCTGGGAACGATCAATCGTGTTTTTCCCGGAGGATTTGAAACCGATGCAGTCGTCAACACAGGTGACGGACTTTGTTTTACACTCCCTGACGGCACCTTTTCCGGTTTTGCCGTGAACAAAGTCGAGGGAAAAAGCATTTTCCGGGAAGGTATTCCACTGAAAAAGGGAACGGAAATATACAGGAATTACGACCGGATGTTTGAAAAGCAACTTAGGGGAAAAACAGCAGAGCGCCGCATGGATATGGACATAGAGATAACAGCCCGGGACGGAGGATTATTTCTGACCCTGCTCCGTGAAACACTCCCGGGAGAACCGCCTGCCCCGGTAACCGTTCCTCTTGATTGTGTCTTCCGGCAAGCGAAGGATCCCGTTAAGACCAGGGATTTTTTGACAGCAACCGTCTCCCGTATGGGCGACACTCCGTACAAGATACACAATGTGGTGTTTAGCCCCGAAGATTTTCCCTGGTTCATTCCTGCCTCTGCACTGGCCATGGCTAAAAGAGAAGCCCTGGAGAAACTCGAGCAACTGGTACAATCCAATGCCCGGGGCTTTCGCGATACCCGGGACTCAGGTCAACCTGAACAGGATCCGTTGCTTGCCTTACAAAATTTATTTCCTTCGGGATCATTCCCGACAGCGGCGACTCCCATAGGAGAGGAAACCCCTCTGATGATCTGCCGGTATTGTCTGAAACAGGCGCTGGGGTATTGTCCGCGCGAAAAAAAGAATGCACCGGGAGCCTTACAGGTACCTCTTTACCTTATCAGGGGTCAAAAACGTTTTACTGTTACCTTTGATTGTCAGGAGTGTCTTATGCTGGTGGGAAGGGCCGCATCGAGCAGGCGTGCCAGACCCCAGGAAATGAAAAAGTAAATCACTGAGATCACGATCAGGGGAAAAAAGGCGTCAAAGGTACGGCTGCGTATCAAATCGCTGGCTTTGGTCAGATCCTGCACCGCTATGTATCCTACTATGGAAGTGAGTTTGGTAAGTGCAATGAGTTCGCCTTTGTATATGGGATACACCTGCCTGATGGCTTGAGGGAGAACAATATGTATGAAGGTGCTTATCTTACTGAATCCCAGGGCGATTCCCGCCTCTGTCTGCCCCCGGGGAACGGATTGGATGGCAGAACGGAACATTTCCGACACGTAAGCCCCGAAGATCATGGAAAAAGTGATTACAGATACTGTTACCCCGGTCATCTTCGTTGTGGCAAAGACCACGTAGTACATAAGCATTAAAAGCACTACCTGTGGAATGCCTCTGAAAAAAGCAATATATCCGGAAGCCAGCCAGCGTAGTATTTTTCGGTGGCTCATGCGCAGGTAGCAAATGACAGCCCCGGTCAGGGTGCCTCCCAGTGTAGACAGGACGGCTATGAGCAGGGTGATCTTCAGCCCGACCCATAAAAGAATATACCGTTTCTCCAGGATGATATTGTTGTAGAAACGTTCCTTCAATCCCTGGCGGGGCTTATCAACCGACATACCCTGTTCCAGCCTGGAACGCAGCGTTATCATGGAAGAATAGGTTGTCAGGTAGGTTTCGGAAAAGGAATATTTAAGAGTCCTTTCCGGTGTTACCATGATGTAATTGACCATGATGTCCATTTTCCCGGCCAACATGCCTGCCAGCATGCCGCTAAAATCCGAGATCACAAAGACCGGTTTTCTTCCCATCCAGGCAGCAAACCGCCGGGTCAATTCTATATCGAATCCTGCAGGCTTGTTGTTCTGGTAAAAAGAGAAGGGTACATCCATACACGTGGTGCCTATCCGTAACACCTCCTGACTTGCTGTGCTTTCAGGAAAATCAGGCATGGTGTTACCGGATTCTTCCAGCCACCGTTCTTCCATTTGTTTATGGGTGCCGTTATCCTGGATTTCTCGCAGGAATTCATTAAACCGGGGCAGAAAAACAGTATCATTCAACGGGAACCCGGCCGAGACGGCAGTGGGTGCGACCCATTCATCCAAAAATGCCAGGTCCGTGGCCTCTTCCAGGATGTAAATACAGGGCGGTCGTGCCAGGAACACAACATCACAGTCACCGTTCCTTAACAGGGAAAGCAGGTCGGTTGTATTGGCAAGCGGTAAAATTCTAGCTTTCGGGAAACGCTCTCTTGCATAGCTCTCCTGCCATGTCGCTATGAGAACCCCCATGCGGATATCCGGATTATCCAGGTCCTCTATGGTTTTCAGGGAGCGTTGTCCGTACAGGGCACTGGATCCGGCCATCACAAAGAGCAGGGCAGCAAGCAGTATTCTCTTCAGCAGTTGTTTCATATCAGGAGTGTTGAGCGGGTTTTGGCGCAGACCTTTCTGAAAAACGGGATAGCAGTACGCCTGTTATGATCAGGATCAGTCCGATGACGGTAGATGCAAATATAGGTTCACCCAGCACATAATGGATAAGAATGAGTGAAAGGAAGGGGAACAGATAGATCAGGGAACTTACCACAGCGGTGTTTTTTGCCAGTTTGAGTGCTTTGAGCCAGACAACAAACGGAACGGCCATTTCAAAGATCCCGATGTAAACCCCCGACAGGATACTTTTCAGGGGAGCGGGTGAAACAGGGCCCGTTCCGCTTTGCAACGAAACCAGCCCGCTGAGCACTAAAAACAGGGCAATGTAAACCCAGGCAAAGAGAAAATTCATGAGCAGTGATATCTCATCGGGCAATGTGTTTTTCATATTGATCAAAAAATACACGGCCCAAAGGAAAGCACTGCCCAAAGCCAGTACAACTCCCCAGGGATTCTTTATGATCAGACCTTCCCGGAAAACCGCAATAGGGTCTCCCTGCAGGGCAATCACCAGTGCCCCCGCAAAACTTATGACCATGGCCAGTATGCCTGCCCAGCGGATCTTCTGCCCCAGGATGGGAATGGATAACAGGACCAGGATCAGTGGCCAGATCATGTTCAGTGCCTGGGCCACCTGTGCCGGCAGCAGGCTGTAAGCTTTGAAAAGGATAAGGTAATAGAGGAAAGGATTCACAAGTCCCAGAAAGGCACTCCTTTTCCAGGCCTTCCAGGGTAGGGCAAAAAAGTCGCCACGGTATCCTCCTGCACGCAACAGGATGAATAACGTGGCGATAGCAGCGGTGGTGGCTATGAAAAGCATGGATGCAGGTGTCAGTCCTTCCAGCGCCCATTTGAAAGCCGTGGCCACAGTAGACCAGCATGCTATGGCAATGGCGGCATAAAAACCGGCCGACCTGCCAAGTATATTTGCTATTTTGCTACCCGTTCCAGCCATTTAACCATAGACAGCATGGTAATCATAGATATGAGACATACTACAACAAATACCGTCCAGGTAGCCCATAAGGGAATATGTGAATACATCAGGCCTCCTATGAATAGCAACTGGTTTCCGACAGCAGTGGCGGCAAGCCATCCTCCCTGCATCAATCCCTGCATATGAGGCGGGGCGACCTTGGACACGAATGACAACCCGAGCGGGCTGATGAACAACTCGGCAACAGTCAAAACAAAATACGTCGATATCAGGACAAAAGGCCCTACTTTGGCAGATTGTGTCAGCCCTCCGGCTGCCTTGACATCACTGAAAAGGGGAAGGTTCACCGATGCAATGGTCATGATCAGGTAAGCGGCGGCGGCAATTCCCATACCGATGGCGATCTTTTTGGGCGTGGAAGGTTCCATCCCTTTTTTGTTCAGCCAGGAGAAGAACGGGACGATCAGCAGGGTCAGCAACACTACAAACAAAGGATTTACAGATTGGAAAATTTCTGCTCCTACTATGCGTGTAAATCCAAGGTTGATGTCTATCATGCTCAGGTCTGTGTAGTCGCGCGCAAAGAAAGTCAATGAGAGGCCGTTCTGGTGGAAGGAAAACCAGAAGAAGATCACAACCGCGAACACGGCGAACAGGGCAAGAAGTCGTTGTCTGACCTCGTCAACATCCATTTTGGTAACAGTAGCGGCAGTTTTATCTTTTGCAGCTCCGTCTTTTTTAACATCCGGCAACCTTTTTTTAGTGGTTATGAATATCACAAGAGAGATGACCATGGCCACTATGGCTACGAAAAATGCATAATGGAACCCTGTGCTGAATACGTCCAGGTACCTGTCAGCGAATGCGGCCAGGTCGGTTATGGGACCCTGGGTAGCCTCTGCGGCGGCCAGCGCGAATTTATCCACGGCTTCCCCGGCCAGTTCTCCGGCACGGAACTGGTGACAAAGTGCAGGCAGTTCGGCATTGTAGACCAGGCCGTGCGACTGCAGCCACCAGTTTCTTACCGCAATGGCAAAGAACGGGGCAAAAATGGCACCAATGTTGATGAACATGTAAAAGATCTGGAACCCGGTGTCCCGTTTGCCTGCATATTTTGGGTTATCGTACATTTGTCCAACAACAGCCTGCAGGTTACCTTTGAACAGGCCGTTACCAAAAGCAATGGTAAACAGGCCCGCGCAGGTAATGGTCAGATACAGGGGCAGGTTGGGAACGGGTGTGGGGGTGGGCAACCCTATAAGCAGGTATCCAACGGCCATCATGATGATACCGGTAAGGATGGTTCCCTTGTAGTTTTTTGTTTTATCGGCAATGACACCCCCGACAAGGGCTAAAATATAAATGAGTGCATAGAAAATGGAGTAAATAAGTCCGGTCGTAGTTTCGCTCAGGCCGAATTTAGCCGATAAAAACAGAGACAGGATGGCCATCATGGTGTAGAAACCGAAGCGTTCGCCCATATTGGCCAGCGCAGCGGCTATTAATCCTTTGGGTTGTCCTTTGAACATAGTAGGTGGTTATTTTTGGTTTATACCCGGCAAAAATACGATAAATTTGGTAACTTTGTCTGCCTATGAAGGCACTATTTTCGCAGCTTGGATATTTTGCCCTTTACACGATTGTTTTCCTGTTAAGTCTGCTTCCACTGCCTGTGCTCTATGGCCTTTCCCATGTTCTGGTGGTGCTGCCCGCAAGAATTGCAGGCTACCGCCGCACGGTGGTGATTACCAACCTGGCCAGGTCTTTTCCTGAAAAATCCTACCACCAGATACAGGATCTTGTCCGGGATTTTTACCGGTACCTTGGCCGCCTTATTGCAGAGACTACCTGGCTCTTTTCTGCATCGGGAAAAAGCGTGATGAAACGCTTTTCCATAGAAGGGGGAGAAGTGCTGGAGTCCCTGAAAACAAAAGGCAAAAGTGTTGTGGTGATGCTCCCGCACACCGGGAACTGGGAATTTCTCAGGGCGTGCATCTGTCCGGCCAGCGAAAGTGTTGGCGGCTATGACCAGAAACAATTGCATATGGTCTACCAGCGGGTGAATTCGCCGTTATTTGATAAATTGATGCATACCATTCGCAACCGGTACAAGACCGGATGGCACCTTCTGGAAAGCAGGCACGTTGCCAGGTATATGGCAAAGCACCGGAAGGAGCCCGGAATCTATGCCATGATCTCGGATCAGTGTCCCGGCCCGGCAGGAAAAAGCATTGCAGTGAGTTTTCTGGGTCAGCCTGCACTCATGATAGCAGGGCCCGAAATCCTGGCGCGTAAATTCGGTTTTGCAGTGGTTTACGGCATGATCCGGCAATCCGGGAAAGGACATTATGTAATGCGTTTGACCCCGATAGCAGAAAATGCCGCCTCACATGAGGAGGGTTATGTAACCCGCCGGTTTGCCCGGCTCCTTGAAGAGGATATCCGGGAAAATCCACCCCTTTGGCTTTGGAGCCATAAACGCTGGAAACGGACACCGCCATTACAAGGCCCGATATTTGCATAAAAAAACATAAAAAATAACAGTATGAAAAAGCTGATTATCTTATTACTGGCCATAAGTCTGTGGGTTCCCATACAGGGACAACCCGTGACAGAAGGACAACAGATCCCCCAGGGAGCTGTTGTCTACAGCCTGCCCCGCACCTGTGTCCGCATAGTGGCCGAAGCCTCCTATTCCAGCTTCAGCCCGGGACCCTATGCGCGTTATGCCCGCAAATTCCTTGGCATTGAGGCCGGTCAGGCGAAAACCACCACCTATGAGCTTTCGCGCATAGAAATGACACCCATGCTGGAAGCCGATCCACACCAGCTCTATGTGGTCAACTTATCTGCAGGCAATGCACAGCCCTGGTTCCTCCAACTGACCTCCCAGGGCCTGGTTTTTTTGTCCGACAGCTACGCAGCAAAAGAAAACCACTGGCGTTTCCCCTCCACGGACGGATCGCAGGAGGTTTCCGATGCCGGGATCATAGAAAATCTTAAAGAAGAACGCACCACCCTGTATCGTTCTCAGATCCAGGGACGTGAGGTTTCTGCCATTCCTGTGCAACAGACACAGTTGGTGGAAAAAACACTGGAACAGCGGGCCGAAGAAGCTGCCAGGAAAGTTTTTGAATTGCGCAACATGCGTTTTGCCATCATTACCGGAGACACCGATGCACTTTACAGCGGAGAGGCCATGGGAGCGGCAGTGGAAGAGATGCGTCGCATGGAAGAAGAGTACCTGAGGCTGTTTTTGGGAGAGACCATCACAGGCAAAACACATCTTTCCACCGATGTGCTGCCCGATGAGGAAAACACCCGTTATGTAGCGTTTCGTTTTTCTGAAACTGAAGGATTGCTGCCTGCCGGTAACGTGGGCGGAAGGCCCATCCTGCTGGAGATTAACACCGCAGCCGAAGAAGTCATACCCCGGTTTCAGACAGAAGAAGGCCGTATTCGTACCGGAACGCGTCTTTATTACAGGCAACCTGCGATAGCCCTGGTGCGACTCACCGACGGTCAGAAAGAACTGCTCCAGGCCCGTATCCCCATATACCAGAAAGGCCCCGTTTTGAACTTTATCATTAATTAAAAAATACATTTATGGACATTATCAACCTAAAACCCCAAAGGGTCTGGAAGCACTTTTATTCACTGACACAAATACCCCGTCCTTCCAAGAAAGAAGAGAAAATCCGTGCATTCCTGGCTGCATTTGGTAAAAACCTGGGATTGGAAACCATTGTGGATGAGACCGGAAACGTGATCATACGTAAACCGGCCACCCCCGGTATGGAAAACCGCAAGGGAATCATCCTGCAGGCACACATGGATATGGTGCCCCAGAAAAACAATGCCACCGAACACGATTTTGAAAAAGATCCCATTATTCCCAGGATAAAAGGTGAATGGGTCTATGCGACCGGGACTACCCTGGGAGCCGACAATGGTATGGGAATAGCAGCAGCAATGGCTGTACTGGAGGCCTCTGACCTGGTGCATGGCCCGGTAGAAGTGCTTATTACAACAGATGAAGAAACCGGGATGACCGGAGCCAGGGGACT
>MTKX01003252.1_pt1 | contig 101089 bp, 96 predicted proteins | sample 1042771 | NCBI WGS metagenome assembly MTKX01 (sample SAMN06212183, study PRJNA360534) | anaerobic digester metagenome | biome: Wastewater treatment plant; material: sludge; isolation source: anaerobic digester fed with sludge from wastewater treatment plant | place: Denmark: WWTP Randers ...
GGGCCCGGGCGGTGTTGTTGGTAGTGCGCGGTTCACCGCGCTCAGGGCGCTGAAGCGCCTACTGCGAAGGGGGATCACAGGCGGGTGGGCCCGGGCGGTGTTGTTGGTAGTGCGCGATTCACCGCGCTCAGGGCGCTGAAGCGCCTACCACGAAGGGGGGGTCGCAGGCGGGTGGGCCCGGACGGTGTTGTTGGTAGTGCGCGGTTCACCGCGCTATAGCGATGGGGATGACAGCGGCCAGCGAAGCCTCTCCATGAGCGTGCGATAGAAGTAGGTCCGGTCCTGCAGCCGCACAAAGCGCCCCACGTTGTTGCTGGCCTGGACCGTCACCACGTCGCCGTCGTGCAGCTCGTACTCGAACTGGCCGTCGACGGTCAGGATGGCCTGGTGGTCGGTCTGGACCACGATCTTGACCACGGCACCCTGCGACAGGACGATGGCGCGGTCCATGCTCAGGTGGGGGGCAATGGGCTGAAGGAGGATGTTCTTGAGCTGGGGAGGCAGAACCGGCCCCCCGGCGGCAAAGGCATAGGCCGTCGAACCGGTGGGCGTCGAGACGATGAGGCCATCGGCGGCGTAGGTGGCCAGGTAGCTGCCGTCGATGTGGGTTTCCAGGCGGACGATGCGCGCCAGGCTGCCCCGGCTGACGACCACGTCGTTGAGGGCTTCGTAGCCGCGAGATTCCTCGCCGCGGTGGTACTCGGCATAGAGCATCATGCGCTCTTCGATCCAGTAGTCGCCCGCCAGGAGCTGCGGCAGGGCGGCGCTCCACTGGTCAGGGTCCAGCTCGGCCATGAAGCCCAGGCGGCCCATCTTGATGCCCAGCACAGGCACGCCGTGGCTGCCGGCCATGCGCGCGGCGCGCAGGATAGAGCCGTCGCCGCCGAGGGTGACGAGTAGATCCAGCCGGTCGATCTCGGCCAGGACCGCTTCTTCGTCCCAGGTGGAGCCCATCCAGGCTTCGACGCCGTATTTATCAGACTCGCGGGCCATGGCTGCGGCGGTGGGCTGCGTGGCGGGCAGCTTCGGGTGGTGCAAAAGGCCGATTCGTTTGATCATCTCTGTCTCGTGTGTCTGCCGGTTTGGTCGAACGTGAGCGATTATAGCCTACTTCTGCCCGGCTGTCCAGAAACACGGTTTGCCTCGTGGAGGGCGCGGCCGGGACGCCTCTGTGGCGATTTGCGGCGCACTCTGATGTGTGCTATCATAACGCCAGCTCGTGCCCGGCCGTGGCCGGCGGCGAGCCGATGTTCGCGACGGATTGGGCGGTGATCCTGGATAACGAACGGCAGAGCAGCAAAAGCGATTCTCGCCTGGTGACGATCGGGCTCCTGGTGCTCCTGGCGCTGGCGGCCCTGGCCTTGCGCGCCTACAAGGTCGACGGGCAGAGCCTGTGGTATGACGAGGGCTTTTCCGTCTACCTGGCGGGCATGGAGTCGGCCGAGATCGTGGCCCGCACCGCGGCCGATATCCAGCCGCCCCTGTACTACCTCCTGCTCCACGGCTGGATCCGGCTCGTGGGCGACGGCGAGGCGGCGGTGCGCAGCCTGTCGGTGCTCTTCGGGGTGCTGTCGGTGCCCCTGATCTACGGCCTTGCCGTGGCCCTCTTTCACAGCCGCCCGGCGGGCCTCCTGGCCGCCCTCCTCCTGGCCGTCTCGCCCCTGCACGTCTGGTACGGGCAGGAAGCGCGCATGTACACCCTCCTGACCTTCCTGTGCCTGCTCTCCAGCGTCTTGCTGTTGCTGGCCGCGCGGGCAAGGACCGGGGTCCGGGCGGCGGTCCTGTGGCTGGGCTATGCCCTGGCCAGCATCGCGGCCGTCTATACCCACTACTTTGCCTTTTTCGTCCTCGCCTTCCAGGCGGCCTACCTGCTCCTGGTCGCCTGGAGCCAGGGATTTCGCCCGTGGCGCCTGCTCCTGGGCGGGCTGGCCTCGGGCCTGGCCACCATCGTGGCCTATCTGCCCTGGCTGCCTCACCTCGTCGCCCGCTACGGGGCCGACGCCAGCTACCTGCCCGGCCAGCTCAAGCTCGGCGAGGTATTGGTCGACGTGGCCGTGGCCTTTGCCGGCGGCGAGTCGGTCCTGGAGGGCACCGGCATCTGGCTGGCCGCCGGTTACGTCCTGGTCGTGGCCCTCTGCCTGGCGGCGCTGCTGGCCGCCGCGGCACGCGCCGGCCGAGATGCCCCCGACGCGTCCGGCTGGAGCCTGCCGCCTGCATACCATGCCCTCCTCTTCCTGCTGCTCTACCTCCTGCTGCCCATTGCCCTCATCCTGGCCCTCAGTCTGAACTCGCCCAAGTTCAACGCGCGCTATGCCATGGTCTCGCACCCCGCGCTGCTGCTGCTCCTGGCCGGGGGGCTGGCGACCCTCTGGGAGCGCAGGACCGGCTCGCTGCAAAACGTGGGGCGCGGCGCCGCGGCTGCCCTGGCCCTGATCTTCTTGCTCGTCTCCGCCCTCTATGCCGATCGCAACGCGTACCACGATCCGGCCTTTGCCCGGGCCGACTTTCGCGGCGTCGCCCGCTACCTGGAGAGGCACGCCGCCGAGGACGAGACGATCATCCTCAGCTCGGGGCACATGTTTCCCGTCTGGGATTACTATGCGGGGGATAGCGAGCGCCATCTCCTGCCCGATAGCCCCACCCTGGACACGACGAGGACCCTCGACTATGGCATCGCCGCCGACCTGAACCGCTGGCTGGCCGGCCGCGGCGGCGTCTGGCTGGTGCTGTGGCAACACGAGGTCGTGGACCCCAGCGGCTACCTGACGTCGATGCTCGGAGACCTGGCGCTCGAAGAGCCCGTGGAGCGCGGTTTCCCACAGATCGAGCTGCGCCACTACCGCCTGCCGCCCGGGGCCACCTTTAGCGGCGAGCCCGAGATCGAGCACCCGGCCAGCTACAACTTTGGCGGCCGCCTGCAGCTCCTGGGCTACACGCAGAGCGGCGACCGGGAGGTGACCCTTTTCTGGAAAGCGCTGCAGCCCCTCGAAGAGGATTATCGCGTGTCGCTGATCCTGCGCGATCCCGAGGGGCAGGCCTGGGGAACCTGGGACGGCCGGCCGGGGGCCTACTATCACCCCACTGACCGCTGGCGGGTCGACCAGGTGGTCTTTGGGCGCTACGACCTCAGTCTCTTGCCCGGCTCGCCTCCGAGGGACTATGGCCTCGAAGTGGGCGTCTATACCGAAAAAGACGTCGAGGGCCTGGACCTCCTGGACGCGGCGGGCGCGCCCCAGGGCAAGCGGGTGATGCTCGGCGCCGTAGCGCTGTCGGTGGCGGCGGCAACACCCGACCAGGTGGAGGTGCCCCATCCTGACCGCTTCGCGATGGGCGATGGCTTGTCGTTGCTGGGCTGGGATCTGGACCGGGAGGAGGCGCAGCCCGGCGACAGGCTACACCTCACCCTGTTCTGGTCGGTGGATGCCCGGCCTCGGGGCGACGACGCGGTGTGGGTGTCGGTCACCGACGCCACCGGCCAGGCCCACGGCGCCGGTTCCTTCCTGCCCACCAACGCCTGGCACCCCACCAGCATCTGGCTTCCGGGGCAGGCGTGGCGGGGGCAGATCTCCTTTCGCTTGCCCGTGGAGACCCAGCCAGGCCCCGCCCGCATCTCGGCGCAGTTGATCGCGCCCGACGGCTCGACTGCCGGTTCGCCCGCGGAGCTGGCGACGATCCAGGTGCAACCCACCAACCGCGTCTTTGTCGAGCCGCGGCCGCAGGCGCCCCGGCGGGCCAACTTTGAGGATCGCATTGCCCTCGTCGGCGCCGACCTGGTGCCCTCCCCGGTGGCGCCGGGAGGGACGGTGCGGGTGACGCTCTACTGGCAGGCCCTGGCCGAGATGGACATTCCCTACACTGTCTTTGTTCACCTGTTGGGCGTCGACGGTCAGGTGGTGGTCGGCCACGATGGAGAGCCCGTTTTTGGCGCGCGGCCGACGACGGGCTGGGTGCCCGGCGAATACGTCGCCGACGCCCACGACCTGTCCATTCCCGCCGACCTGGCGCCGGGCGACTATATCGTCGAGGTGGGGTTGTACGACGCGGGGGTGCCGGGCATGCCCCGGCTGGCCATCCTGGGCGAGGAGGGCCAGGCGCAGGTCGATCAGGTCATTTTTGGGCCGGTGCAGGTCCGTTAACCCACGTTGTGCTTTGGCTGCCCGCAGTTTTTACACCTGGCGCCAATGTGTGTATAATAAGGCCGCCCTTGAAGGCAGCAGCGGGAGGAAGCAATGCCGATCTACTTGTACGAATGTGATTCGTGCGGCCTTCGGTTCGAAAAAATGCAACGCATGACCGAGGAGCCGCTGACCGATTGTCCGGAATGTGACGGCCAGGTGCGCCGTATCATTCAGCCTGTCGGCATCATTTTCAAAGGCTCCGGCTTTTACGTGACGGACAATCGCCAGGGCTCGTCGCCCACGCTCGCGCCGCCCAAGGAGAAGGACAAGGACAAGGATAAGGATAAGGACAAAGAGGCGGCCAAGGCGCCGGCAGAGACCAAGGCCTCTACCGAGAGCAGCGCCAAAGAGTCAAAGGCGAGCGAGTGACGAGGGTCCTGCAAAGGCGGGCCACCCNNCCGCCTTTGCATTTCCTCGCGCCCGAAGGCCGGGCTGCAGAGACGGGGAAACGTCGCTGCCGGCTCCTCGTTCCGGCGATGCCCGGAAAAGCAGCCGGGGACGGCAGCGGGGTCTGGCGGGACGGCGGCCGGGTTAGACCTGGAATCGCCCGGAAGCAGGGATCACCTTGTACTGAAAGTTGGCCACGTACTCCAGGAGGCGACCCTTGAGATCTTCCCACTCGGCGCTTTCGAGGATCTCGCGCATTTCCTCTACGCTGTCGGTCACGCCGGCGGTCATGATCTGGGGGCCCTGGCCGTAGAGGGTATACCACGCCTCTGTAGGCTGCCAGCCCATCTTCATCAGCGTTGGGGCAAAGGTCTGCATCGCGAACTCGAAATACGTCTGCTCCTGCCCCGGACGAATATCCCAAGTCATCAACAATTTTACTGGCACGGGGTTCTCGATCCTTCCCATTGACAGAGTTCGGCCGCGTGCTAGAGCTGCACTGCCCGGCGAATCTTGTCGCCGTTCCTGGCAAAGGGGCCGACCACTGCCAGGTTTAGACGGTTCTGCTGAAAGACAAAGCCGGCGATGCGCTGGATGTCGGCCGCCTGCACGGCCTCCATCTGCGCCACGACGTCTTCGGGTTCCAGCAGGTCGGGTCCCAGGAGTTCCTGGCGGGCGTACCAGGCCGCCTGGGCAAAAGAGTCTTCCAGCGACAGGGCCATCCGCCCTCGAATGAACTCCTTGGCCCTGGCCAGCTCGTCTTCGGGTACAGGTTCCTGTCGCATCCTGTCCAGCTCGGCCAGGATGGCCTGAATGGCCTCGGCGGTGCGCACAACGCCGACCCCGGCATAGATGCCCAGGGCGCCCGTGTCCTGGAGTGTTGTGGTGTACGAGTCGACGGTGTAGGCCAGACCCAGCCGCTCGCGTACCTCCTGGAAGAGGCGGGAGCGCATACCCTCGCCCAGGATGGTGTTCAGCAGGCGCAGGACAAAGCGGTCTGGGTCCCGCCGGGAGATGCCCGGAAAGCTAAAGGCCAGGTGCGCCTGCTCCGTTTTGCGGTGCTCGATCTGGATGCTGGGCCCGTCGTGGTCCAGGGGTGCCGGGTCCCACAGGACGGGCGGGCCGTTGCGCCAGTCGCCCAGGGTCCTTTGGGCCAGGGCCACCGCTTCGTCGTGGGTCACCTGCCCCGCGAGCCCGAGAATGGTCGTGCGGGGCAGGTAGTGACTGCGCACGTACTCCTGGAGCGACTGCCGGCTGATGGCGTTCACCGTCTCGCGGCTCCCGGCCACGTCGCGACCCAGGGCGTGCTCCGGCCATTGCAGGTTGGCGACCAGGAGCTGCGCCAGGCTGTCGGGCGTGTCGAGGGCATAGTTGATCTCCTCGACGATGACCGCCCGTTCCTTTTCCATTTCGGCCGGCTCAAAGGTGGCCCGCAGCAGCATGTCGCTGAGGACTTCCATGGCTTCGGACGTGTGGGAGGCGGCGACCTTGGCCCAATAGAGGGTCGTCTCCAGGCCGGTGCTGGCGTTGACGATGCCTCCCCGGCCCTCGATGGCCTCCGCGATGTCCCGCGGTGTCGGCCAGCGCTGGGTGCCCTTGAAGAGCATGTGCTCTGCGAAATGCGAGATCCCGGCGATCTCGGCGCTTTCGTACCGGGAGCCGACTGCCAGGAAAAAGCCCAGGCTTACCGACTGGACGTGGGGCAGCGTGACGGTGAGGACACGCAGGCCATTGTCCAGCGTCGTCATGTCGTGCATCTACTCACCCTTGAGCTGATCCAGGTATTGCTGGGCCAGGCTCGTCGCCATGGCGTCTTCTCCATCGTCGTACTGCTGAAAATTCTCGAACGCCTGTATGGCGTCCTCGTTCTGCTCCATCTGCATGTAAACCACGCCGAGGCCAAAGTAGGCCTGGGAAAGGGTCGGGTCCAGCTCTACGGCGCGTGTGTAGGATTCGAGTGCTTCCTGCAGCTTGCCCTGTTGCACGTACGCCGCCGCAAGGTTGGAATGGATGGCCTCGTCGTCGGGATCGACCTCCAGGGCCTTCTGGTACTCGGCCACCGCTTCGTCGAGCTGCCCGTTGTTGTAGTAGGCCACGCCCAGGTTGGTCATGGCCGAAACGTGATCCGGCTCGAGCTCCAGGGCAGCCTGGTAGGCCGCGATGGCCTCCTCGAACTCGCCCACCCGGGCGTGCTCGTTGCCCGCCTGGAATAACTCCTGGGCAGTGGCCGGCTGGGCCGCCGTTTCCACGGCTGTCGGCTGAGGCGGGGGCTCGGGCTCGGTGATGGGCGCCGGTGCACCACAGCCTGCCAACGACGAACCGAGGAGCAAGGCGATCAGGAACAGGGCACTGGCTTTGTGCATCCGTTTCACTTTTTCCTCCCGTTACACCTCTTGGAAGCACGCTTATTGACAATCATACAAAAGGGATCGTGATCCTGTCTGTAGCTTCCATCCCTTTCCGGCGGGTAGCCGAATCGGGGGCCTAGACAATGCGAAAGGCGTCGACGAGCACGCAGCGGCGCATCCGGGCAAAGTTGCGGGCCGACGTCAGCCCTTCGCCTGTGGGGCTGGCGATGGAAAACGAGGTATATCCCTCGCCGCCAAAACCCAGGCCGGCCAGACTGGGACCGTTCTTGACAAAAATGCTGGTGTTGATCTCTCGCGACATGCGGCTGAGGGCATCCAGATTCTTGGAATGCATCACGGCCGTGTGGCCCATGCCCTGCTCCACGGCCCGGGCCAGGTCGATGGCCTCGTCGGCGCTGCCGACGCGTACCAGGGGCATGACGGGCATGAGCTGTTCTGTCCACACCAGGGGGTGCCGGGCGTCGGTCTCGGCGATCACCAGGCGAACGCTTTCCTCAACGTCCACACCGATCTCGCGCAGGATGGTGCGCGGCGACTTGCCGACAAAGGCCTTGTTCACCACGCCGTGTTTGCCCGGGCCGTGGTCCTCGGCCAGGATGACCTTCATCAGGCGCCCGAGCTGCCAGGCGCCGATCTCGACCGCCCCCCGCGCCAGGATGGCCGATTTCAGTCGGTCGGCGATGGCGTCCACGGCAATGATCTCTTTTTCCAGGATGCACACGACGTTGTTGTCAAAGGACGCCCCCTTGACAATGTCACGGGCAGCCTGCTCCAGGTCGGCGGTTTCGTCCACGACCACCGGCGGATTGCCCGGCCCGGCACAGATGGCCTTCTTGCCCGAGCCCATGGCCTCGCGAACCACGGCCGGGCCGCCCGTTACCACCAACAAGCGCACCGAGGGGTGGTGCATCAGCCGCTGGGCGCTTTCGATGGTGGGCTCGGCGGGGCAGGTCAACAGGTCCGGCGGGCCGCCGGCGCCCTTGATGGCGCGGTTGAGAATGCGAATCGTCTCGGCCGAGCAAGCCCTGGCCCCGGGATGGGCGTTAAAGACGGCCGCGTTGCCCGCGGCGATCATGCCGATGGCGTTGCAGATGATGGTCGAGGTGGGGTTGGTGCTGGGCGTGATGGCGCCGACGACGCCGTAGGGGGCCACCTCCACCAGGGTGAGCCCCCGGTCTCCCGTCCAGGCCTGGGCCTGCAGGGCCTCGGTTCCCGGGGTGCGCTCGGCCACCAGGAGGTTCTTTTCGACCTTGTCTTCGGGGCGGCCCATGCCCGTCTCCTGCCAGGCGGCGCGGGCCAGGGCGGGGGCGTTTTCGGTGGCGGCGCGGCGCATGGCGGCGATGAGCGCAGCACGGCGCTCCAGCGGCAGCCCGCCGAGGCGCTCCTGGGCGATGCGGGCGGCGGCAACGGCCGCGTCCACGTCGCCATAAACCCCATCCACGCCCGCGGCAGGAGCCGCCGGGGCCGGGGCCGGCGCAGGCCGGGCAGCGGCGGCCTGCCCCTGGGGGTGCAGGTCGGCCACCACCCGCTGCACGATTTCGGCAATGCGGCGCTCGTCCAGGGAACTCACCATGTCATTCCACCCCATTCTCGCTCGAGCCTGCCTCGCCCCACGGGGGCGGAGAGACCAGGCTGTAAACGCTCACCGGCTCGCTGCGACCGCGGATCGCGGNNAGACCGCGGATCGCGGTCACGCCCCGTGCCCTGGCCTCCAGCCCGCCGCCCGCGGCGTGGTAGCAGCTCTCGGTGATCAAGATCTCGCCGCCGGCGGCCATCTCTTCCAGGCGCTGCGCCAGGTTGACCGTGTCGCCCACGGCGGTATAGTGCAGCTGCTCCAGGGCTCCGATGTTGCCCACCAGGGCTTCGCCCGAGGCAACGCCCACTCCAAACTCCATGCGCAACTCCTCCGGCAGGCCGGCGTGGTAAGCCGCCACGGCGTCCCGCAGCGCCCAGGCGGCCCGCAGCGCACGCGGGGCGTGGTCGGGCTGGGGCAGGGGAGCGTTAAAGATGGCCATGACCAGGTCGCCGGCGTATTGGCTGATGGTACCCTCGTAGGCCAGGATGGCCTGCGCCGCGGCCGTCAGGTGCCCGTTGAGTACCTCCACGAGTTCTTCCGGCGGCAGCACCTCGGCCAGGGCCGTGTAGCCACGCAGATCGGCAAAGAGGATGGTCAGCTCCTGCCGGCATCCACCCAGGCTGACCCGGGCCGGCTCGGCCAGCAGGCGCTCGACGACGTGGGGCGGCACAAAACGCTCAAAGGTTTGGCGGATGGCGTGCTGGGCTTCTCGCAGGCGGTCCGCCTCTCGTTTGGTCCTCAATCGCGTCTGGACGCGGGCCAGCAATTCCCGGTAGTCAAAGGGCTTGAGGAGGTAATCCTCGGCCCCCAGTTGCAGCCCTCGGACCCGATGCTCAGGCGCAGCCCAGGCGGTGAGCATCAGCACGGGAATGTCGGCCGTCGCCGCGTTGGCCTTCAGCCTCTGGCACACCTCGTAACCGTTCAGCAAGGGCATATCCAGATCGAGGAGGATCAGGTCCGGGTTGTGCTCCCGGATCCTGTCCAGCGCTTCCTGCCCGTCAAAGGCGGCGACGACGCGATAGCCTTCCAGGGCGAGCAGGTCGCGGCACAACTCCACGCTGTCGATCCTGTCGTCGGCGACCAGTATAAGGGGCGCCTCACCCATGCCAGTGATTCCTATTCCTTCTGATACTTGACCTCGCCGTGGACTTCCCACGTATCGACGACGGCCATGAGGACGGCATCGCACGGCTTCTTGTCGGTCATGGTGGTCTGCCGGGCCGACGAGCCGGTGGCATACAGCACAACGTCGCCGATGCCGGCCTGCACCGCGTCGGCGGCGACGACATAGTCGCCCGTCTCCTCGTTCTCGATGTTCAGGCGCTTGACGACCAGAAGCTTGAATCCCTCCAGCTTCTCGTCCTTGCGCGATGCCACGAGTGTGCCAACGACTTTGCCCAGGAGCATGGTTCTCTCTCCAACTGCTCGCCGGCTAGGGCCGGGGCAGGCTATCGGCCATGGCCCGGATCCTCTGCCGGGCTCCCGCCAGGAGCGGCGGGCCGTGGCCAAAGCAGCAGATCTCGATGTCGAGGTCCGCCAGGCGCCGGATGGAAGCGTAGGCCTGCGCCATGTCCACCGAAAAGGTGAGGGGTGGCGCGCCCAGGCGTCCCCGGCGGTGGTTCAGGGCATCGCCCACGATGGCAATCCGGCGCCCCGGGTGATAAAAGCAGGCGCTGCCCGCCGTGTGCCCGGGGACGTGGATCACCTGCCAGTCGCCCAGGTAGTCGCCGTCCCGCACGGCGCGCTCCACCCTGGCCGGGCAGTAGCGCAGCAGGTGGTTCACAGCCCCGTTAAAGAGACGCTGCGCCGGGGCGGCCAGGAGCACGGGCCCCAGGGCGCGATCCGCCTTGCCTTCGATGAGGGGCACGTCGGCTTCGTGGGCCACCACGCGGGCACCCGAGGCCTCCTGCAGAGCGGCAGTGCTGCCCATATGGTCGATGTCGCCGTGGGTCAGCCAGATCTCCTTGATGGCCGATGGTGGGCGGCCCAGCGATTCCAGGTGCTGCAGGACGGCGCGGGCGCGGCCGGGCATCGCCGCGTCGACGACGATGGCGTCGTCTCCGTCGAGGAGAAGGTACACCTTGGTGTCCCAGATGCGCTCCACCCAGTGCAGGCCGGGAACGATCTCCATGCCGGTGCCCCTGTCCCGTTCTCCTATTCTCCCATTTCCTTGAGGACCTGATCGTGGCGCCCCAGGGGCAGGATCACGTCGATGTTGGCGTGGGGCCGGGGGATGACGTGGACCGAGACCACCTCTCCGACCTTTTCCGCGCCGCGGACACCCGCTTCGACGGCGGCCTTGCAGGCTGCCACGTCGCCGCGCACCACGGCGGTGCAATAGCCGCCGCCGATCTTTTCGTAGGACACGAGCTCGACCTTGGCCGCCTTGACCATGGCATCGGCCGCCTCGACCATTGCCGCAAACCCCCGTGTTTCGATCATGCCCAATGCTTCTGCCATTGCCTGTTTCCTCCTTACGAGTGAGCTACTTAATCCTTGCGTTTGCTCTCTACTACCCGCCCGGTGATGTCCTCGATGGCCTGTACGGCGGCGCTGTAACCGGCCATGATGTCGCGTTCTTCGCCGCCGAGATAGACGCGGCCAAAGCTGCCAAAGGGCCGCACGTCGACGATGTTGATCTGGGCCGCCTTTTCCGCCTCGTTGGCGGCCAGCACGGCATAGGCCGCCGGCTCGATCTCCATGATATAGAGCGTCTGGTCGGCGATGAGCATCATGCCGTCGCGATTGCGGTTGATGAGCTGTGTCTGGTGGGCGTCGACGCGGCGGATGATCTGGCTGGAATGGATGCCCGGCTTGCGGCGCTCTTCGGCGCGCACCCCCAGGGCCTCCAGGATGGCCGCGCCCGCGGCCCGCACTTCGGCCTGGTCGGCCGAGTGCACCTCCAGGACGCCAAAGAGGCGCTCCACGATCTGGACGGCGGGCCGCACGTTGGTGGCCTTGAGGGCCACGTCGGTGATGCGGTTGATCTCGATGCCGGGCGAGATCTCGACCCACAGCGACGCATCGCCGGCCAGCGGCAAAAAACCCCGGGCGGTAGAGCCGATAAAGGCAGCCATTTGCGGCTGCAGGCTATCCAGAAATACATAGGAACGCAGGTCGACGCTCAAGTTCTCTCCTCCTTCAGGCCCCGCTGGCCTGTTGCACGATCTTGACCCCGGCGCTGGCGCCGATGCGCGTCGCGCCTGCCGCCACCATGGCCCGGGCGTCCTCCAGGTTGCGGATGCCCCCGGCGGCCTTTACCCCCAGCTCCGGACCGACGGCGAGGCGCATCAGTGCCACGTCCTGCGCGGTCGCACCGCCCGGCCCGAAGCCGGTGCTCGTCTTGACATAGTCCGCGCCGGCGGCCTTGGCCAGTTGGCAGGCAATGACCTTTTCCTCATCGGTCAACAGCGCGGCCTCGATGATCACCTTCAGGATCGCACCCCCGGCGTGGGTGCTGCGGGCCACGGTGGCGATGTCTCGCTCGACGTGGCCATAGTCCCTGGACTTCAGGGCGCCGATGTTGATGACCATGTCTATTTCGGTGGCCCCGTCGTCGATGGCTTTTTGTGCCTCGTAGGCCTTGACCTCGGGGGGCGTGGCCCCCAGGGGAAAGCCGACGACGGTGCAGACGTGCACCGGCGAGCCTTTGAGCAGTTGGGCGCACAGCTTCACGTAGGTGGGGTTGACGCACACCGCGGCAAAGTTGTACTTGCGGGCCTCGTAACAGAGCTGCGCGATCTGTTCCTGCGTGGCGTCGGGCTTTAGGAGGGTATGATCGATCATCCCCGCAATCTCCGGGCCCACCTGGGCGTTGCCCAGGGTGGTCGTCAGGCGCGAAGCCCCGGCGTCCACCACCTCCTGGATCTTGTCGTGACACTTGGTCACGCAGGCACCCACGCAGTCGGTGCAGGCCACCCCGTCGTCACCCAGTTGGATGCGCGTCTCTTCTTCCTTGAGGAGGATCAATACCTCCCGCGTGATCTGCTCGACCAGTCTCTCGATGGTCGTTTCGTCCAGTTTCACGGGTACCTCTTTTCCGCCAGGCTGCTCACGGGCGCAGGAAACGCCGCTCGATCTGCATGATCTTGTCCACGCGCCGGGCGTGGCGGCCTCCGCCAAACTCGGTCTCGAGCCAGACCTTGACCACTTGCCGGGCAAGGCCCGGGCCCAGGAGCGTGCCGCCCAGCGTCAGGACGTTGGCGTCGTTGTGCTCCCTGGAGTTCACCGCCGTGGCATGATCGTAGCACAGGGCGGCGCGCACGCCGGGAACCTTGTTGGCGGCCATGCACGACCCGATGCCCGCGCCGTCGACCACGATGCCTCGCCAGGCACGCCCCTCCGACACCAGGCGCGCGACGGCGTAGGCCAGGTCGGGATAATCGACGGCGGCGGTGCTGTGGGTTCCGCAGTCGACGACGTCGTAGCCCAGCTCGCCCAGGTAGGCTTTCAGATCTTCCTTCATGGCAAAGCCGCCATGATCCGAGCCCAGGGCCACCGTGCGCGTCGCCGGCTTGTGGCGCGCGGCGAGCGTGGACTCTTCCGGGGCCCGCTCTTCCACCAGCCTGATCCCCCGGTCGAGGGCCGCGTCGCGGGCCAGGGGCGTGACCACGGCGTCGGCCGGGACCACCAGGCTTTCGCCACGGCCCAGTCCCAGCAGATCTGCCTCGGTGATTGTTTGCCGGCGCTCGGCTGCCCCGGCCCCGGCGCTCGATTCGAGCCCCAGGGTGCGCATCAAGACACGCCGGACGATGCTCCTGACCTGTTCTTCGGGATCGCTCATGGCTGTTCTGTGCCGCCTCTCACGGGTTGGCGTACACCGCCGTGGGCAGCAGCCCCCACGCTTCGGGGGGCCAATAACACAGCAATGCCTTGCCCACGATCTTGTCCCCGGCCAGCAGGCCCCAGGTGTGCGAGTCGCTGGAATTGTTGCGGTTGTCGCCCAGGACGTAATATTGGCCGTCAGGGATCATTGTCAGCGACTGGTTGTAGCGGCCCAGGTCGGCGATATAGGGTTCGTTGAGGCGCTTATGGTCTACCAACACCTCGCCTCTCTGGACCTCTACGATTTCGCCCGGCAGGCCGATGATGCGCTTGATGAGCTTTCGTTCCGGATCAAAGGGGTCGCGAAAGACAATGATATCGCCTCGCCGCGGCTCGTGCAGCCGATAGTCGAGCTTGCTGACCACCAGGAACTGGTTGTTCTGCAGGGTAGGCACCATGCTCTGCCCGACAACGCGATAGTTCTCGAACAGGAAGGTGCGAACCAGAACATAGATTAGCAGGGTAAAGACGACGGTCTCTACGATCTCCCGGATAGCAGATCGTTCCCGCGGCCTGTTTTCTTGGTCGGCTGTCATCTCTGATCCTTACGTGCCCGGGTCAAGGCCTCGCAAAGGCTGCCCGCACGGCGGGCAGGTTCTGGCGAGACGTGCTCGAATTATAGCGCAACTCGCAGCGCATGGCAAGCCGACCCGCGCAAGCGGAAGGGGTGCCCGAGTGGCCGGGATTGGCACAATTCGCTTGACAAACGCGGTTGCATGGTGTATATTGAAGACAGGGTTGGGGCATGTCCCCGACTATCGAAAGGAACAAGGAGGCGGAAGGATGAAGCTCATTTTCGCGCGCTTCAGGCGTCCCGGCGTAGCCGGCGCACTTCTGTTGATCCTGCTCCTGCTCGCTGGCTGCGCAGAAGTGCAGGTCGTGGAACCGGTGCCGTCCGGGACGCCGGGCCTGTTTGTCAGTCCCGTCTCGTCGGGGGGTGAGGACCATAACCTGGCTGTCATGGCTGCCGTGCTGGATCCACCCCTCCAGTACGAACAGCTCATCATCAGGCGGCAGTCGGTCACGCTGCTGGTGGTGATCGAGAACAGGGGGGATAGCACCGAGCGGGACGTGGCCGTGCGCGCAAGATTGACCAGTCCCCGAGATGCCGCACTGGACCTGTCGCAAGAGTCCAGTATTAAAAGCATTGCCCCCGGCGAAATTCAGATCGTGCGGTTTGCCCGCCTACAAGAGATCCCGTACTACTCGGCATACCGGTTGGAAGTGAGCGTGGATGCCGTGCCCGGCGAGTTGGACCTGAGAGACAACAGCAAGGTCTATGACGTGCGGATCTCCCGGGAGTAGCCTGCTCTTCGCATGACCCGCTTTCGACGCAAACATGGCAACAACCTGGCACTGCTGGCCGTCGGCCTGACCGTGGGCTTGTTGCTGGCCACGAGTTGGCGCGTGCCGGCCGGCACCCACGCCGGCGAGGCCAACGACCGCGAGGAGCGCATCTATCTCAGCATCGAACGGTTGGAGACCGAGCAGCGGGACCTGCGGGAGACGCTGGGCTCGCTGCGCAGGGAACTGAGCGAGCGCCAGAGCGCGGCCGAGGCGGAAAGCGACCGACTGGAAGCCCTGCGGGCCGAGCTGGAGCGCCAGCAGCTTCTGGCCGGCCTGACGGAAGTGCACGGGCCGGGCGTGCGGATCATCCTTGACGACAGTGCCGCCAACCCTCCTGCCGGCGCCGACGCGAGCCCCTACCTGATCCACGAGCAGGACCTGCGGGACATTGTCAACCTGTTGTGGATGGCGGGCTCGGAGGCCATCGCCATCAACGACGAACGGCTCGTCGCCAGCTCGTCGATCTATTGCGTGGGCAGCACGGTGATGGTCAACAGCACGCGTCTGTCGCCGCCCTACGCCATCAGGGCCATCGGCAACCCCCGCGTGCAGCAGGACTATTTGCGGAACCCCTCCTACCTGCCGATCCTGAAGGAGAAAAAGCGCATCTACAGCCTTCGCTTTGACGTCGACGCCCAGGCCAGCCTCGTGTTGCCCGCCTACCGGGGCGCCTTCTTGACCGAGTACGCCCGGCCCGGGGAGTAGGGACATGACGGCTCCACGGCGGGCATGGACCGCGCGATTGTCGCTGATGACCATCTCCCTGATCCTGGGCTTGCTCGTCGTCGCCCAGTTGCGCACCCGAGGGAATATTGCCCGCGTGGCGAGCAGTGACGACTGGGATTACGTGGTGGCCGAGCTGGTGGTGGGCAACGCCAGGCTGCGAAACGAGATCAAGGCCCTGGAAGAAGATGTCGCCAAGCTACGCGGGACAGAAGGGGCGGCGGCCGTGGTGCAGTCGCTGGTCGACGAGGCGAACCAACTGCGCGTGGCCAACGGCCTGGTGGCGGTCTCGGGCCCGGGGGTGCAGGTTGCCGTGGTCGGCCCGGTGAGCGTCCTGGATCTGCAAGACCTCATCAACGAGCTGCGGAACGCGGGGGCCGAAGCCCTGGCCCTCAACGATCAGAGGCTCATCGCCTGGTCGGCCATCGCCTCCGACGGCGAGCAGGTGACGGTAGACGGGCAACCGGTGCCTGCCCCCTACTACCTGTCGGCCATCGGCAACCCCGAAACCCTCCGGGCGGCCCTGCTGCGTCCGGGGGGCCTGGTTCCCCTCCTCCTCGCGGCCAATCCGTCCATTGTCATCACGGTCAAGGAGAGCGACAGGCTCACCCTGCCCGTTTACAGGCAGGGCGTCGAGTTTGTCTATGCCCGGCCCACCGACTGAGACGGGTTGATCAGCGACAGCATCTTGCCCACCTTCTCGAACTTTTCCAGTACAAACTGCATCTGCGAGTCGGTGTGGGTGGCCATGTAGCTCGTGCGCAGCAGGGACAGGTTGGGCGGCACGCCCGGCGGGATGACCGGGTTGGTATAGACCCCCTCCTCGAAGAGGATCTTCCACGTGAGGAACGTCGCATTCTGATCGCCGATGATGATCGGGATGATGGGCGTCTGGCTGGGACCGGTGTTGAAGCCCAGCCTCTGGAACTCCTGGCGCATGCAGCGCCCGATCTCGTTGACGCGGGTGATGCGCTCCGGCTCTTCGATCATTACCTCCAGGGCCGCCGCCACGGCGGCCACGTTGCCGGGAGGCATCGAGGCGCTAAAGATGAGCGAGCGGGCGTGGTGCTGGATGTAGTGGATGACCGGCTCCGAGCCGGCGATGAACCCTCCCAGCGAGGCAAAGGACTTGCTGAAGGTGCCCATGATGAGGTCGACGTCGTCGTTGCAGCCCAGGTGAACGCCTGTCCCCCGGCCGCCGCCGAGGACGCCGATGGAGTGGGCATCGTCGACCATCAAGCGGGCGCCATACTTCTTGCACAGGGCAACGATTTCGGGTAGGGGGGCGATGTCACCCCCCATGCTGAACACGCCGTCGACGACCACCAGCTTGCCCGCGCCCTCGGGGATCTGGGCCAGGACGCGCTCGAGATCGCCCATGTCGTTGTGCCGGAAGCGCTTCATGGTGCCGAACGACAGGCGGCAGCCGTCGACGATGCTGGCGTGATCGTCCTTGTCGGTCACGACCGTGTCGCCGCGTCCGATGAGGGCCGAGATGGCACCCAGGTTGCTCTGATAGCCCGTGGAAAAGACCAGCGCTGCTTCTTTCTGCACGTATTCCGCCAGGCGCCGTTCCAGCTCCAGGTGCCAGGCCAGGGTGCCGTTTAGAAACCGCGACCCAGTGCAGCTCGTGCCATAGCGGCGCGTGGCGTCGATGGCCGCCTCGCGGACCTTCGGGTGCGTGGTCAGCCCAAGATAGTTGTTGGAGCCGATCATCACCAGCTTCTTGTCGCCCACCGTAACTTCTGTGCCCTCGGTATCGTCCAGCGGCATAAAGTAGGGATAGAAGCCGCTGGCCATGAGCTCGCGAGCGTCGGTCCAGTTGGCGCATTTCTCAAATAGATCCATGATCGTCCTTTCCATCTCTCGACCCGGGCCGGGTGCGGGGGAGTTGGGAATCCGAACCCGCGAGCAAGCCGAGATTCTTGTTCGCTCCGCTTCTTGGCAGGAGAAACAGGGGAAGCGTCTCAGTGGCTGCAGGAGCCACAATGCCCGCCCGCGCACGAGCCACACCCTCCGCCGCCGCCCTTTACCGCGTGGCTTTCGCCGTTGCCGCCACGGCTGACGGCCGAAAAGAGCGAGATGGCCCGCTTGGTGTCGTTGCTGCCGCAGTCGCCACACGGGATCGGAAAGTCCGCCTTGCTCATGGGACGGAGCTGGCTGAATTTCTTCCGGCAGTTGCCGCAAACATATTCATAGATCGGCATCGTTCTGTCCTTCGCGTCTCGTTGTCACTTGAGTTTGGCTTTGAAACTGGCCTATTGTACAATGGTTTGCGAAATCGGTCAAACGAGAGAGGAGTTTGCTATGGTCGACGCCGACTTTTTGGCTGCTATCCTGGATAGCCTGAAGGGACCTGTCCTCGTGGCTGACACGCAGCACGTGACGCGCTACATGAACCGGGCGGCCATCGCCCACTACGAGGGAGGCGAAAGCCTCATCGGCCGCTCGCTCCTCGACTGCCACCAGGAGGCGTCCCAGAGGATGATGATCGACATCCTGGCAGCCATGCACTCCGAAGGCGTGGAAGAACAGCTCATCACCGACAACGAGAAACATCGCGTCTACATGCGCGCCGTGCGCGACAGGGCGGGCCAGGTGATCGGCTATTACGAGTGGTACGAGCCGCCCGCCCGCTAGCTTCCCGGCCCGGCCGGGCGCTCAGGGCTCCGGTGTGGGCGAGGGCGTCGGCGTGGATAAGGGGATGATCAGCGTTTGCCCCACGCGCAGACGGTTGCTGGTCAGGTTGTTGGCTTCCATGATGGCCTCAACCGTCACGCCAAAATTCTGGGCGATGGTGTACAGGTTGTCGCCGGACTTGACAACATAGATGAACGGCGTGGGCGATGCCTCGGGTGACGGCAAAGCCTCGGCGGTGGGCGTCTCGGTGGGCTCGGGCGTGGCGGTGGGCTCGGGCGTATCCGTCGCCGTGGGCGTGGGGGTAGAGGTCGGCGTGGGCGAAGGAGTGGACGTCGGCGTAGGAGATTCGGTGGCGGTGGGTGTGAACGTGGGCGTGCGGGTGGCTGTGGGCGCCACCGTCGGGCTGGACGTGGAGGTGGGCGCAGGCAACGTGGACGTAGGTTCGGGCAGGGACGTGCGGGTCGGTTCCGTGGTGGGCGCAACGGTCGAGGTCGCCACGTCGGCGGTGGCGGCAGCCACTGCCTGCGTGGGGGCCGCCGGCGGCACATCCGTTGGCCCCGGGCCGGCCAGCAGGCCGGGAAGGACGACCCAGCCCACGACGGCCAGGACGGCAGCGAGGGCAGGAATGGCGGTGAGGAGCGCCCATCCGGGGACGCGGCGCAGCGACAGGCCACAAAAGGCGCAGGTGTACCCCGTGCTCCTGTTCACCATGCCGCAGTGCCGGCAGCGAATCTGGCGGACCGGGCGCTGGGCCTTGCCGCAGCCCGGGCAGATGCGCTGCCCTTCGTGCATGGTCATGCCGCAGTGGGGGCAGGTTCTTGTTCGTTGGTTAGCGTCCACGCTTATCCCCTCCTCAGGATCCGGCTCCGCCTGTACCGGACTCGCTGTCGCTCGCGGCCGGGGTCTCGCTCGAACGACGGGAGCACAAGCCGGTACCAGACGAGGTGGTGACCTGGTGGAGACCCGGTTAGGCGGCCCTATCTTACCACAAAGCGCGGCTTTCGCCAAGTTGTGCGTTGAGAGGATCATGGATATCCTCGATTCCAGGAAGAACCAAGGAGGCTCGAGTTGAAGGAACTAACTGCCCGTGCCCTGAACCTTGCCCAGGTCCAGGGAGCAAGCTATGCCGACATCCGGGTCGTCAACCGGCGGACGCAGAACATCAATGTCAAGAACGGGGTGGTCGAAGGGCTGGCCGACAACGAAAGCCAGGGGCTGGGCGTGCGGGTCGTGGTCGACGGCGCCTGGGGCTTTGCCAGCTCGGCCGTCCTCAGCCCGGCCGAGGTCGACCGCGTGACGGCCCTGGCGGTGGAGATTGCCCGGGCCAGCGCCCTCTTTAAAAAGCGCGACGTTCGCCTTGGCCAACCCGTGGCCCACGCCGGCAGCTACCGGACGCCCGTGCGCGTCGATCCCTGGCAGGTGTCGATGGAAGACAAGATCGACCTCCTGCTGGAGGCCGATCGGGGGCTGCGGGCCACGCCCGGCGTGCGCGTAGCCTCGGCCACGCTGGCCTTCTGGCGCGAGAACAAGCTCTTTGCCAACAGCGAGGGAGCGTTGCTGGAACAAGAGATCGTCGAGTCGGGGGGCGGCATCGAAGCGACGGCCGTGGATTCCCGGACGGGCGAGGTGCAGAAACGGTCGTACCCCAACTCCTTTGGGCGCGACCAGCGCCAGGAGGGCTGGGAGGCAATCCTGGCAATGGACCTGCCGGGCAACGCTGTGCGCATCGGCGAGGAGTCGGTGGCGCTGTTGACAGCCGACCGCTGCCCCAGCGGGGTAACGACGGTCATCCTGGGGCCCACCCAACTGGCGCTCCAGGTCCACGAGTCGTGCGGGCACCCCATCGAGCTGGACCGGGTGTTTGGCACCGAGGCCAGCTATGCCGGGACGAGCTTCTTGACGCCGGAAAAGCTGGGCACCTTTCGCTACGGCTCGGACGTGGTGAACCTGACCGCCGACGCCACGCTGCCCGGCGGCCTGGGGACCTTTGGCTGGGACGACGAGGGCGTGCCGGCACAGCGCGTCCCCATCGTGCGCCAGGGCCTTTTCGTCGGCTACCTCAGCTCTCGGGAGAGCATCGAGCAGCTTCGCGAGATCGTGGGCGACAGGGCGCCGGCCATGTCCGGGGGCGCCATGCGGGCCGACGGCTGGAACCGCATCCCCATCGTGCGCATGACCAACGTCAACCTGGAGCCCGGCGAGTGGGAGTTTGACGACCTCATCGCCGACACCGACGACGGCCTGTACATGGAGCTGAACAGGAGCTGGAGCATCGACGACAAGCGGCTGAACTTCCAGTTCGGCACCGAGATCGCCTACGAGATCAAGAACGGCAAGATGGGGCGCATGATCAAGAATGCGACCTACACGGGCATCACGCCCCAGTTCTGGGGGAGCTGCGATGCCATCTGCAACGCCAATCACTGGCGGGTGTGGGGCACGCCCAACTGCGGCAAGGGCCAGCCCAGCCAGGTGGCGCACACGGGCCATGGAACCGCGGCAGCCCGCTTTCGCAACGTGCGGGTCGGCGTCATCAGGTAGGGATGGATTCCGAAAGGGAGAATCATGCTAGGCAAGAAGCGAATCCAAGAGATAACCGATAGCATCCTGGCCCGCTCCACGGCGGACCAGACCGAGGTGGTGATCCTGGCGGGCGACAATTACCTGACGCGCTTTGCCAATTCGACCATCCACCAGAACGTGGCCGAAAGCAATGCCGACGTGCGCATTCGCTGCGTCCTGGGCAAGCGGGTGGGCGTGGCGAGCACGAACGACCTGAACGCCGCGGCCCTGGAGAGCACCCTGGACCGGGCCCTGACCATTGCCCGGCTCCAGCCGGAGAATCCGGAGTTCCGCTCTTTGCCCGGGCCGCAGCCCATCGCCGAGGCGCAGGCCTTTTCCGAGGCCACGGCCGCCTGCTCGGCGGAAGAGCGCGCCAGGAGCGTGCGGACCCTCTGCTCTGTCGCCGAGGCCGCCGGGGTTTCGGCTTTTGGGGCGCTGACCACCGCTGCCGTCGAGCTGGCCGTGGCCAACTCCCTGGGCATCTCGGCCTACTTTCCCCTCACCTATGCCGACCTGAACATGGTGGCCATGAGCGACGACAGCGCGGGCTATGCCGCCGGGCTGTCGTCCGATTTCGCCCAGCTCGACTTTGAGGCGCTGGGCCGCGAGGCGGTGGAAAAGTGTGTCCGTAGCCGGAACCCGCGACCCCTGGAGCCGGGCGAGTATACAGTGATCCTGGAGCCCTACGCCGCCCACGACCTGGTGCAGATGATGGGCTACACCGGCTTTGGTGCCACCGCGCTGCAGGAGGGCCGCAGCTTCATGAGCGGCAAGCTGGGCCAGCGCATCGTCGATCCCCGGATCTCGGTCTGGGACGACGCGCTGGACCCCGAGGGCATTCCCTGGCCCTTTGACTTCGAGGGCGTGCCCAGGCAGCGGGTGAACCTCTTGAAGGATGGCGTGGCAAACGGCGTGGTCTATGACTCCTACCGGGCGGGCAAGGAGAACAAGTCCTCGACGGGGCACGCCATACCCAGCCCCAGCCCCTTCGGACCCATGCCCCTCAACACCTTTTTCTCCACCGGCGAGGCGAGCGTGGAGGAGATGATTGCGGGCACCGAGCGCGGGGTGTATGTCACGCGGTTCCACTACACGCGCCCCGTGGAGCCCACGCGCGTGGTCGTCACAGGCATGACCCGCGATGGCACGTTCCTCATCGAGAACGGCGAGATTGCCTACCCGGTCAAGAACATGCGCTTTACCCAGAGTTACGTGGAAGCGCTAAACGGCGTGGAGGGCATCGGCCGGGAGCGCCGCTTGCTCATGGGCTGGCTCGGCATGGGGCGCGACGCCGTGCCGGCCATCAAGCTGTCTCGCTTTCACTTTACCGGGGCCACCGAGTTCTAGGCCATGCGCGTAGAGAGTCTCACCCCAGATCCCCTTGGCATCCGTGCCGCGGCCGGATTCGTGGCGGGCGCCAGCGACCACGTGGCCATCGACCAGGAAGCCCTGGCCGTTTACTGCCGGGAGCTGGCCGCCCGTGACCTGGCCGGGGAATCCGAGTGGGACGCCAGTGTCCACTTTCGAGGCGACGACGAGCAGACCCTGGCCTACGTCTTTGTCCTTGATACCATCAACTTTTCCTTCTGGGGTGAGCCCAAGTGGCGGCGGGAGCACGGCGGGCAGGTGCTGGACGGATACTGGGCACTGGCCGCCGCGCTCACCGCCGAGGCCAGGTCGAACCCGGCCTTTCTGCTGCCCGAGAACCTGGCCACGCTGGACGAGGCGGACCTGGGCCGGGTGCTCGCCGGAAGCCCCACCATACCCCTTCTCGCCGAGCGGGCGGCCAACCTGCGCGAGCTGGGCCGCTGGATCGCCGGCCACTTTGCGGGCCGGTTCGCCCCCGTGGTCGACGCCACGGGCCATGACGCCCCCAGCCTGGTCCGCCTCGTGGTCCTGGGTCTGTCCTCTTTTCGCGACGAGGCGGTCTACAAAGGGCGGGTGATTCCGTTCTACAAGAGGGCACAGATCCTGGCCGGCGACATCCACGGCGCCTTTGGCGGCGAGGGCTGGGGCCGCCTTGCCCGCCTGGACGCCCTCACGGCCTTTGCCGACTACAAGCTCCCCCAGATCCTGCGCCATCACGGCATCCTGCGCTACGCGCCGGCCCTGGCCGCGGCCGTCGACGAGCAGCGACCGCTGCCCCCGGGCTCGGCGCAAGAGATCGAGATCCGGGCCAATACGATCCAGGCCGTGGAAAGGATGCGCCACGTGCTCCGGGAGCTGGGCCAGGAGGTGACCAGCTACCAGGTAGACTGGCTGCTGTGGCTTGCCAGCCAGGATAGCGGGCAGATGAAACCCTACCATCGCACGCGCACGATCTTCTATTAGGGTACGGTCAGGAGCAGATCCATCGACGAGTCATTCCATGCGGCCGACGATGCGGCCCTGCAACCCCTGAAGATGTGGTTGGTGGAGCCCTACTATGCCGGCTCGCACCGGGCCTGGGCCGACGGCTACCGGGCCCACAGCCGGCACCAGGTGCGGCTGCTCACCCTGCCCGGCCGCTTCTGGAAGTGGCGCATGGAAGGTGGGGCGGTGACCCTGGCGCGCAAGGCCCTGGCACTGGCGGAAGAGCCGGACCTCATCGTCGCTTCCGACATGGTAAACCTGCCGGTCTTGCTCGCGCTGGGAGGCGAGCGCCTGGCAAGGGTGCCGGTGGCCCTCTACTTTCACGAAAACCAGCTCACCTATCCCCTGCCGCCGGGCGAGAAACGCGATCTGCACTACGGGTTCACGAATTTCACCAGCGCCTTGCGGGCCCATGCCGTCTTTTTCAACTCGGCCTACCACATGGAGGCCTTTTACGACGAGCTGCCGCGCCTTCTCAAGCACTTCCCGGACTATAACGAGCTGTGGTCCGTCGGCCGGCTGCGTGAGCGCTCGGAAGTGCTGCCCCTGGGACTGGACCTGTCGCGCCTGGATGCCTACCGCCCGGAGCAGCCGGCGGCGGGCCCGCCCATGCTCCTGTGGAACCACCGCTGGGAGTACGACAAGGACCCGGCCACGTTCTTCCGGGCGATCTATGCCCTGGCGGGCGAGGCCCTGGACTTCCGGCTCATCCTGCTGGGCGAGAGCTTTCGCAACCAGCCATCCGAGTTCCTGGAGGCCCGCCAGAGGCTGCCGGAGCGCATCGCCCACTTTGGCTATGCCGAGGACCTGGCGCAGTATGCCCGCCTGCTGTGGCAGGGCGACGTCGTGGTCAGCACGGCGCTGCACGAGTTCTTTGGGGCGGCGGTGCTGGAAGCCTGCTACTGCGAATGCTTTCCGATCCTGCCCGCGCGCCTGTCGTACCCGGAGCTGCTGCCCGCCGCGAGGCACGAGGACTGTCTTTACCGGGATTTTGACGGGCTCCTGGCGCGGCTGCGCCGCTCCATCGTCGACATCGAGGAGACGCGGGCCCGATCCTTGCGGGGAGAGGTCGCCCGCTACGACTGGGACCGAATGGCCCCCCTGTACGACCGCCGCTTTGCCCTGGTGGCCCGGCGGGGCAGCGACACCAGACTCAGGGCGTGAGCCCGCCGTTGCCGGGGCGGCACTACTCCCCGGGCGTCTGGAGGTGGGCGAACATGCTCACCAGCCGGCTCACGTCGCCTCGCGAGAGGCCCTGCCGCGGAACGTGCCCGCGGATGCGCTCGGCCAGCTCGGCGGGGCGTAGAATCGGAAAGGGCAGGGCCTGGCGCTCGGCCTCGGCCAGCTCGATGCTCGCCCTGGGATGGCTGAACACCACGACACCCTCGATCCAGAGACGCGTCCGCCGGCTGAGGGCCGGATCTGTGCGCTTGATGCAGGCCCGCAAGTAATCCACGTTGCGCTTGAGCTGGCGGGCGGGGTCGCGGATGGGCCGCTCTGGTTGGGCAAAGCCACGGCGGCTGGTTTTGGCCTGGTACCACTGCCCGTCGCGGCGGTAGATTCGCCCGCTGTAGTGCTTGGTCTCCAGGGCAAAGACGCCGTTGGGACCCACCACCAGGTGGTCGACGTCGTCGCCGCGCCCCGGGAGCTTCAGGTTGTTCACCAGGTAATAGTCGTCGTCGAGGACGGACAGGACCCGCACCAGTTGCTTCTGGCCCTGCAGCCCGGCGTGGAGCTGGGCGCGCCGCGTGCGGTTGCCCGCGTAGCGCGCCTCGCTGATGATCACGCCCACCGCGGCCGCGGCCGCAAGCGCGGCCAGGACCAGGGCCGGCCAGGGCGGCAGGTCGGCGGCGGCGGTCAGGAAGGCAGCCAGTACGGCCAGGGCGGCGAGGATCAACAGCGCCCGGCGCCAGTTGCGCCGCGGCGACACCAAGCTGGCCCGGGCCAACTCTTCGGCCACGTGGTCCGCCATGTTGATGACGTGCAAGGTTCTCCAGCCTATGGCTGCCGCGATAGAACGGCGTTGGTCTTCAGGGCCGCCTGGTCGAGGGCGGTCTGTGGATCGGCATACCCCTGGGTGACGGACAGGATGGCGGTATAGAGGATGTCCTGCACTTCCAGGCTCGCCGGAAATACGGGCTCCGGCTGGCCGTGGCGCACTATCCCCTTTACCTGGGTGGCGACAAATGGGTGGGCCGCCAGGGTATCGGTCATCCAGTCGAGGGCCGACAGCCTGACGGGCATGGCTTCCAGCTCCGAGGCCCACTGCGCCGCCTGGGGAGCCTCGGTGAACCAACGGATGAGCCTCCAGGCCGCTCGCTGGCGGGCGGGGTCGGTGCTCATGATGACAAAGCTGCTGCCGTAAAGCAGCGTGGCAGGGTCGTCGGGGTTGGCCTGGGGCACGAGGGCCTGGTGCCAGTTAAAGGGCTCGACGCCGTTGTGCAGGGCGCCTTCGTATGCGTCCAGGTAGAGGGGGGTGTTGCCCGTGGACGAGAAGGCAAAGGCCGCCTGCCCGTAGCCAAAGGCCTGATAATCCCCGTACGTTTCCTGGGGGCGCCAGGCCAGCCCGGCGTCGATGAGCCGGCGGAGGAGAGCCAGGCTCTCCACACCTGCCGGCTCGTTGAATGTCGCCCGGTGCGCGGTTGGATCCAGCAGCCGCCCGCCCCGGCTGTAAAGCCAGGCGATAAAGGTCGATACGTTCTCCACGTAAGGGTAGCACAGCACGCCCGTCTGGGCCGCCACGTCGTAGCAGGCCTGCTCGAACTCTTCCCACGTGCTCGGGGCGCGGTTCCAGCCCGCCTCCGCCAGGAGTGTGTCGTTGGCCCACATGCCCACGGCGTTCTGGGCAAAGGGAAAGGCCAGGACCTCCCGGCCGCTGCCGGCCAGCCGCCCGGCATCCAGAGACGCAGGCACAAGGTCGGCCAGATCCTCCTGGCTGAAGCCCAGCTCGACGTCGGTCAGGAAGGGGTCCAGGGGCGCGATGGCGCCGATGGGGGCGTACTGGGCAATCATGGCCGGAAAGGCCACCGCCAGATCGGGCAGCTCGCCATCGGGCAGTTCTGACATGATGGCGTCGTGGATGCTGCCGTAGCCGCTCCAGGGCACCAGATCGACCACCACGTCGCGGTTCTCCAGCTCAAAGGCATGGACCATCTCTGCCAGGAGCAGGCCCTGGGCACGGTCCAGGGGCAGCGGTTCCCAGAAGACGAGGGCGGTGACGCCCGGGGTAATGGTCGCCGTTGCTTCGGGCTCGATGCTGGGTGTTGGCTCGTCCACCAGCGCCGTCGGCAGCGGGCCGGTCTGGAGCAGCGCGCAGCCGGTGAGGAGGCCGGCCAGGAGCAAGAGGGGGATGGCCAGGCCGATGGTGCGCGCTCGAACGATCCTCGCCAGGAGGGTCGCGTGGGAAGCATTCTCCATCGAGCTTTATCTCCTCGCTGAACGTTGCCGGGGCGTCAGGGCTGGCCGTCCTGGACCCGCGCCGCCTCAGCTATTATAGCAGAAAGGGTGGTGATCGTCAAACCAATCGATGCCGGCACATTACTTGTGCGGGCACACGTTTCGTGATAGAATTGGTGGTTGTGAGTGACGAAAAAGAGGCGCCGATGCCCGTGGCCGCGGTCCTGCTGGCCGCGGGCGGCTCCAGGCGCATGGGGCAAACGAAACAACTCTTGCCCATCGACGGACAGCCGATGGTACGCCGTGTGGCGCAGACCGTGTGCCAGGCCGGCCTGGCACAGGTGGTGGCCGTCGTCGGCGCCGAGGGCGAGCGCGTCGCCCGGGCGCTGGCCGACCTGGACCTGGAGATCGTCCACAACCAGGCCTGGCAGCGGGGCATGAGCACCTCGGTGCGCGCCGGGATTGAGGCCTTGCGGCCCGAGACCGAAGCGGCCCTCCTCGTCCTGGCCGACCAGCCGGGGCTGACGCTCGATGCCTTGAAGGCCCTGGTGGAGGCCTATCGCGCCACGCGGGCACCCATCGTCGCGCCCTATTACCAGGGCCGGCGCGGCAATCCTGTGCTGTTTGCCCGCTCCCTGTTCGCCGATCTGGGCCAGGTGGAGGGCGACCAGGGAGGCCGGGCCCTCCTCGTCCGTTACGAGCAGGACGTGGCGCGGGTCGATCTGGACGATGCTGCGATCCTCCTCGACGTCGATACCAGGCAAGATTATGAGGGTCTATGCAGCGAGAAGTGACTTCAGGACAGACCGCGGCCGAAGTGACCACCAGGCGTGCGGCCCTCTATGCCACCACGCTCACGTCCTTTCTGACCCCCTTTATGGACTCGGGGGCCAACGTCGCCCTGCCCGAAATCAGCCGGCAGTTTGGCATGGATGCCGTCGTCCTGTCGTGGGTGCGCATGGGCTATCTCCTGGCCGCGGCCATCTTCCTGGTACCCTTTGGAAAGCTGGCCGACATCCACGGCCGCAAGAGGGTCTATGCCTACGGCACGGTTATCTTTACGCTGGCGGCGCTGACCACCGGCCTATCAACGTCCACAACCATGTTCCTGGGGGCGCGCGTCCTGCAGGGCCTGGGCAGCGCCATGATCTTTGGCACCGGCGTGGCCATCCTCACCTCGGCCTACCCGCCCAGCGACCGCGGCCGGGTGCTGGGCATCAACGTCGCCGCCGTCTACCTGGCGGCGTCGCTGGGACCGTCCATCGGCGGCGTGCTGACGGCGCATTTTGGCTGGCGGAGTATCTTTGCCGTTTCGGTGGCACTCGGCACCGTCGCCCTCTGGTTTATCTCGACCCGCCTGCGGGGTGAATGGGCCGAGGCCCGGGACGAGCGGTTCGACCTGCCCGGCTCCCTCATCTATGCCGTCTCCCTCGTCGCCCTGATGCTGGGCATCTCGCGGCTGCCCGGCGTGACGGCGGCGGGCCTCGCCGCCGCCGGTGTGGTGGGCCTTGGGGTCTTTGCCGGGTGGGAGATGCGGGCCCGGGTACCCGTGCTGGACATTCGCCTGTTGGGGTCGAACCGGACCTTTGCCTTCTCCAACCTGGCGGCCCTGATCAACTATGCTGCCACCGCGGCCATCGCTTTCCTGTTGAGCCTCTACCTGCGCTATATCAAGGGCCTCGACGCCCAGACGGCCGGCCTGGTGCTCATCGCCCAGCCCGTGGTCCAGGCCATCTTTTCTCCGTTGGCGGGCAGGCTTTCGGACCGCATCGAGCCGCGCATCGTCGCTTCGGCGGGCATGTCCCTGACCGCCCTCGGGCTGGTGCTGCTGGTGCTCATCAGCCCTACGACGCCGCTGTGGGCCATCATCCTGCGCCTGGGCCTGCTGGGCTTTGGCTTCGCGCTCTTTTCCTCGCCCAACATGAACGGCATCATGGGCGCCGTAGACAAGAGGCTGTACGGCGTGGCCTCGGCCATGCTGGCCACCATGCGCCTCATGGGCCAGATGCTCAGCCAGGCCATCGCCACCCTCCTCTTTGCCCTGTACATTGGCCGGGTCGAGATCGCGCCCCAGAATTATCCGCAGTTTATGGCCGCCGCCAAGACGGCGTTCGCCATCTTTGCCGTGCTGTGCGGGTTTGGCATCCTGGCCTCCATGGCCCGGGGCAGGATCCGCCAGGCGTGAGTACCAGATAGGATGGGCTAGTCAAGTGGACATAACCCCTGGAATCGAGATCCTGCGTTCCATTCGCCACCTCATCGTCGACATGGACGGCGTTCTCTATCGTGGCGCCGAGATGATCCCGGGCACCCCCCAGTTCCTCGCCTTCTTGCGCGAGCAAAGCATCGGCTTTGTCCTGGCGACCAACAATGCCACCCGCACGCCGCAGCAGTTCGTGGACAAGCTGGCGGGCATGGGCGTGGGGGTCGAGCCGGCCGAGATCTTGACCTCGTCGCAGGCCACGGCCGGCTACCTGGCCGGTATCGCCCCGCCGGGCACGCGGGTGTTTGTGGTGGGCATGGACGGCCTGCGCGCGGCCCTCCAGGCGGCAGGCTTTGAGCTGGTGGAAGAGGATCCGGAGTATGTGGTCGCGGGCATGGACTTTACGATTTGCTACGAGCGCCTCGCCGAGGCTACGCTGCACATCCGGGCTGGCGCCGGGTTTGTGGGAACCAACGCGGACCTGACCTTTCCCTCGGAGCGGGGCATCGTGCCCGGCGCCGGCTCGCTGCTGGCCCTGCTGGAGGCCGCCACGGGTGTCAAGCCGCGGGTCATTGGCAAGCCGGAGACGACCATGATGGAGCAGGCCATGATGCGCCTGGGCGCCGTGCGGGAAACGACGGCCGCCCTGGGCGACCGGCTGGAAACCGACATCCTCGCCGGCAAGCGCGCCGGGCTGTGCACCCTCCTCGTGCTCAGCGGCGTCACCGACCGCTCCCTCCTGGCCACATCCGAGATCCAGCCCGACCTGGTGTTTGAAAACGTGGCCGACCTGTGGGCCACCTGGAAAGAAGTCCTGGCGTGACAAAACCCATTGCCTTGTATGACCTCAGCTACCAGGAGCTGACCGAGCTGCTCACCTCCTGGGGCGAGCCCCGGTTCCGCGCCGACCAGGTGTGGGGCTGGCTCTATCGCTCGCTGGTGGACGACGTGGCCGGGATGAAGAACCTGCCGCAGTCCCTGCGCGAAAGGCTGGCGGCAGAGACGGTCCTGAACCTCCTGGAGCCCGTGGCCGAGCAGGAATCCCTTTCGGGCCAGACGCGCAAGGTGCTCTTTCGCCTGGCCGACGGCAACACCCTGGAGAGCGTCCTCATGCTCTACGACGAGCGGCGCACGGCCTGCATCTCGTCGCAGGTGGGCTGCGGCATGGGCTGTACCTTTTGCGCCACGGGACAGGGCGGCCTGGCGCGCAACCTCACCGCGGGCGAGATCCTGGCCCAGGTGCTCTACTTTGCCCGCGGGCTGCGGGCCGTCGAGATCGAGCGGGCCGCGGCCGCGGGCGACCGCGCCCGGCTGGAGGAGCAGCCCGTCACGAACCTGGTGTTCATGGGCATGGGCGAGCCCCTGGCGAACTATGCCGCTACCCGGAAGGCCATCGAAACCCTGGGCGATGAGCGGGGTTATAACCTTGGAGCCAGGCGCGTGACCGTGTCGACCGTGGGCCTGGTGCCAGGCATCCGCCGGCTGGCCGAGGAGGGCTTGCCCGTGAACCTCGCGGTGTCGCTGCACGCCGCCGACGACGAGCTGAGGGACCGGCTGGTGCCCGTGAACCGGCGCTATCCCCTGGGCGAGTTGCTGCCCGCCGTCCGGGCCTATGCGGCGAAAACCGGGAGGCGGGTGACCATCGAGTATGCTCTCATCGACGGCGTGAACGACTCGGTGGAGCAGGCCCGGCGCCTGTCTGGCTTGTTGGAAGGGCTGTTGTGCCACGTGAACCTGATCCCGTTGAACCCCACGCCCGGGGTGGCCCTCCAACCCTCTCCGCGGGAGACGGTGGACGCGTTTCGGAACGAGCTGGAGTGGGCGGGCATCCCCGCCACGGTGCGCATGCGCCGCGGAATCGACATCGAGGCCGGCTGCGGGCAGTTGCGGCGCCGGGAAGCGGGCGAAAGCCCTCGCTAAGGCTTGCATTTTTGCTCAAAAGAATGTATGATTCTGCTTGAGCAAGAGTGGAGAATGCTGTGGCTGGACGTGTAAAAATAGCGCCGTCGATCCTTGCGGCCGACTTTGCCCGGCTGGGCGCCGAGGTAGCCGAGGCCGAGGCGGCAGGCGCCGATTATATTCATGTGGACGTGATGGACGGGCACTTTGTGCCCAACCTCACCATGGGCCCGCCCATCGTCAGAGCCGTTCGGCGTGTTACAGAGCTGCCCCTGGACGTGCACCTGATGATGGAGGCCCCGGAGCGTTACCTGGCCGATTTTGCCGAGGCCGGGGCCAACATCCTGACCGTGCACGTCGAGACGTGCCCGCACCTGCATCGCACGGTGGAACAGATCAAGGAGCTTGGCTGCCGGGCCGGGGTTACCCTCAACCCGGCCACGCCGGCTGCCAGCCTGCAAGAGATTTTGCGCTTTGCCGATCTCGTGCTGGTCATGACCGTCAATCCTGGCTTTGGCGGCCAGCGCTATATCGAGGGGATAGAGGACAAGATCGGGCAGGTACGGGCCATGCTGGACGACGGCGGGCTGCACGCCGAGCTGGAGGTGGATGGCGGCATCGACGCCGAGACGGCGGGCCGGGTTGTGCGAGCAGGAGCAGACGTGCTGGTGGCAGGGACGGCGATTTTTGGTGCGGAAGAAGGCGTACGCAGTGCTATCGAGCGGATCCGCAATGCATTCTGAGGGCAAAGCGAGAACCCGTCCGCTGCAGCCGGGGCTGCAAGGGACGGGCTCCCATTCCTGCGGAAGGCGGCCTGGACCGCCGGCAGTTTTCTTTTGCTCAGGTAGTCTGGCGCTTGTTCAGGGTGCGCAGGCAGCGCGTGCAGAGGGTCATCCGCTGGGGCCGCCCATCGCGGTAGATGGTAACCTTCTGAACGTTGGGCTTCCACTGGCGCTTGGTGTGCACCATGGAGTGGCTGACGTTGTGCCCAAACGATGGTGTCTTGCCGCAAATTTCACATTTTGCCATAATTGCACCTCTCCTACATAGATAGAGCCAGCCTGGAAAGCGCTGGCCCGACGTGGTCCGGTTTGCGGCGACTATCATACCACAGGCCGGTCCACAGTGCAAACCGGGCAAGGTGTAGTGCGCAATGTGGTGCTTATCGAAGAGTTGAGGGTCCTGGAAGTGCGAGTTGGAACGGTCCTGGATGGTGTACGGGTCATGGAAATCGGAATGCAGTCGCACAAGCACAGGAGGTCAGGGGACGATCCATGGAACAGAGCAGCCTGGGAAAGATCGAGGTAACGCCGACGGCGATCGCCAGCCTGGCGAGCCAGGCCGTCCTCGAGTGTTATGGCGTGGTCGGCATGGCCGTCAAGGACCTGGCAAGTGGTCTCGTCCAGATCCTGGCGCCCGCCAGTCACAGGCGCGGAGTCAATGTCCAGATCCTCGACGGCGAGATTATCATCGATCTGTACGTAGTCATCGAATATGGCACGCGCATTGCCATTGTTGCGCGCAACATGCAGAGCGCCGTCAAATATACCGTGGAGCGAGCCCTGGGCGTGCCGGTGACCGCGGTGAATGTGCACGTTCAGGACCTTCGAGTGAGCGCCGACTAGGGCTTTGCCCGTCCACCGCCGGGGCCGGGCTGCGGAGAGAGCGTGATCAATAGAAGCCAGGAGGCAGCAGCATTGACCGAACATCGTGATGACAACATCGAGCGAGACGTGGCTCCAGTGGGGCGCCGGCCGGTGAGTGCCAGGCAGTCCTGCGACGGGCAGGGCCTGAAGCGCCTCATGGGCGCGGGCCTTGCCTGGCTGGAACGCCACCAGGCTGCCATCAACGCTCTCAACGTCTACCCCGTGCCTGACGGCGACACGGGCACCAACATGTTGCTCACCATGCAGTCGGCCTACCAGGAGATCCAGGATTCCCCCGAAGAAGAGGTGGGGATTATTGCCCAGAAGGTGGCCCACGGAGCGCTGATGGGCGCCAGGGGAAACTCCGGGGTCATCCTGTCGCAGATCTTTCGCGGCTTTGCCCGCAGCCTGGAAAAGCTGGAAGTCTTTGAGAGCGTTCAATTTGCCGCGGCGCTGCGAGAGGCGGCCGCCACGGCCTACAAGGGCGTCATCAAGCCGGTCGAGGGCACCATCCTGACCGTTGCGCGGGAGGCGGCCGAAGAGGCGGTTCCCGCCGCCGCGGGCAGCGACGACCTGGTCTATGTCCTGGAGCGGGTGGTGCAGGCGGCCAGGGAGTCGGTGGCCCGCACCCCGTCCCTGCTGCCCGTCCTGGCCGAGGCGGGGGTCATCGACGCGGGAGGCCAGGGCCTGTATATCATCCTGGAGGGTATGCTCCGCTACACGAGGGGAGAACGCCTGCACATCGATACCGAGATGGCAGCCGCCATGGGCCTCCAGGCCCTTCACCTCGAGAGCGAGGGGGAGTACGGCTACGACATCCAGTTCATCGTCCACGGGCAGAACCTGGACGTCGACGAGATCCGGGCGTGCATCGCCTCCATGGGCGACTGCGCCCTGGTGGTGGGTGACTCCAAGGCCGTCAAGGTGCACGTCCACTCGCCCGAGCCCGGCACGCCCATCAACTATGGCGCCAGCCTGGGATCCTTGAGCCGGGTCATTGTCGAGAACATGCAAGAGCAGTACCAGGAGTTTGTCCTGAGCAAGGCGCAACCCTCCGGCACTCCCGAGCCGCCCCTGGGCATCGGCACCGTGGTGGTGGCGCCGGGCGTTGGCCTGCACACGGTTTTTCAGAGCCTGGGCGCCAGCGCCGTGGTATCGGGCGGGCAGACCATGAACCCGAGCACCGAAGAGTTGCTGAAGGCGGTGGAGAGCGTCGCCAGCGACGAGGTCATCATCCTGCCCAACAACAAGAACATTGTCATGACCGCCGAGCAGACCCGGGCGCTCTCGGAGAAAAAGGTCTCGGTGGTGCCGACCATCACCATCCCACAGGGAATCTCGGCCCTCTTGGCCCTGAACTACCAGGCCGACCTGGAGACAAACGCCCGGGTGATGGGCGAAGCGGCCAAGAGCATCCAGACGGTAGAGGTCACCACGGCCGTGCGCTCGGCGCAGGTGAATGGCATGAGCGTCCAGGAGGGGGAGGTCATCGGCCTGGTGAACGGCAAGCTGACGGTGAAGGGCAGCTCTCCGGGCCAGGTGGTCCTCCAGGCCCTGGCCGAGGTCGACGCGGCCACTTACGAGATCATAACCGTGTACTATGGGGAATCGGTGACCGTGGACGAGGCCGAGGAGCTGGCAGCCAGGATCCAGGAGGTCTACTCGGAGCAAGAGATCGAACTCGTGGATGGCGGCCAGCCCCATTACCACTATATCCTATCTGCAGAATAGGTGCGCCATGGCAAACGCACGAATTGTAACCGACGTGACAGCGGATCTGGAGCCGGAAGTCATCGAGAGGCTCAAGATTGAAGTGCTGCCTGTCGACATTCAATTGGGCAGTGAAACCTACCGCTTGAACCAGGGCGATAGCTGGGAGCCCCTCTTTCGACGCATGACCGACTCGCCCGCACGCGGAGCAAAGGCCACCGTTTCCAGCAACGAATTTCAGCAGACCTTTGCACGCTTGAACCGCGAGACGGAAGAGATCCTGGTCCTCGTCAGCTCGGGCAAGCTGAGCGACGCGTATCACCAGGCGCGGGCTGCCGCTCGCTCCTTTCTCGGACGCTGCCGGATCGTCGTCCTGGATTCCCTGTCGGCCTCGTGGGGCCTGAGCCTCATGGTCAAGGCCGCCGCCGAGGCGGCGGATCGGGGTCGCTCCCTGGACGAGATCGTACGCCTGGTGCGGGGCTTGTTGCCCCACGTCTACCTGGTCTTTTTCGTGGAGCGCCTGGACTACCTGGAGCACGGAGGGCGCATCGGGCCTGCCCAGGCCCTCCTGGGCACCATGCTCCAGATCAAGCCGTTGCTCCTCATCGAGGACGGCGAGATTGTGTCCATGGAAAAGGTGCGCACCCGGCTGCAGGCCGTGGAAAAGCTGGTGGACTTTGTGGCCGAGTTTGCCCGCGTGCAGCAGGTGGTGATCCTGCAAAGCCCGGTGAACAACGAGATCAACGATCTCGTCGAGGAGTTGACGACCCAACTGGGCATCGCCTTGCCCGGGAAAAAGTTCGAATCGATAAAGTACGATCCTGTGCTGGCCTGCCACCTGGGACCCGAGGCCCTGGGCGTGGTGGTCTACGAGGGAGCCTAGTGGCCAGGGTTCAGGTTGTCACGGATAGCACGGCTGACCTGCCCGCGGAGCTGGCGTCCGCTCTACGGATATCCGTAGTCCCCTGCCAGCTTCTGTGGGGAGAGGAAACGTACCGGGACGGGGTGGATATTCCGCCGCCCGAGTTCTTTCGCCGGATGGCGACAAGCCGGGAGCTGCCGCGGACCTCGCAGCCCCCGGTGAGCGCCTTTTTGCAGGTGTACGAGAGGCTGCTGAACGGCGAGGGAGCCGAAGCGGTGGTCTCGGTTCACGTGGCGGGCAGCCTGAGCNNGCCTGGGCGGCGTCGCAGTGCCTGGCGACGCCCGGCCGGGTGGCCGTCGTCGATTCCGGACAGGTCTCCATGGGCCTTGGCTGGGCCGCCGTGGAGGCGGCGAGGATGGCAGCCAACGGGGCCGGCCTGGCGGAGGTCGCGCGGGCGACACAGGAGCTGGGGCCGCGCCTGAAAACGGCGGCCATGATCGACAGCCTGGATAACCTGCGCAAGGGGGGTCGCATCAACCAATTCTCGGCCCTGCTGGGCACGGCCCTCCAGATCAAGCCCCTGGTGAGCCTGGATAGCGGCCAGGTGTCCATCTGGGCCAGGGTGCGCTCGCGGTCCAAGGCATTGCTGGCCCTGGTGGAGCGGGTGCGTTCCTGGGGGCCGCTGGCCGAAGTGGCCGTGTTGCACGCAGGGGCCGAGGATCTGGCGCAGACGCTGGTGGCCCGCTTGCAGGATCTGTTCGCCGAGAGGGAGCCGTGCATTCTGCCGGCCGGCTCGGCACTGACGTCGCATCTGGGCCTGGGAGCCGTGGGGTTGTGTGCTCTGGTCGCCGGTGACCCGGTGCGTCCATTGGAGGGGTAATGCTTACAGCTTTTCAAAAGCTGGCCAAGATATTAAAGTTGGAGGAGAGCCAGGGGTTTCGGGATCGGGCTGTCATTGGCGGCTTTGCCAAGTTTGCCAGGATCTGGCAGAGTGAAGCGCAGGCCGACGCCCGCGACGCCGAGCAAGAGCAGACGGCGAGCGAGATTGCCGACATGCTGGCCGGCTATGGCGAGGCCGAGGCCGAGCGCCGCGAGCAGATGGTGAACGAGATTCTGAACCGCCTCCAGGGGCGGCAGGAGCCCGAGACGGAGCAGCGCTGGCCGCCGCCCGTCAAGCCGGGCAGCAGCCAGAGCAAGGCGGCCGACAACGCGCCGGCCGGTCCCCCGCCGGCAGCCGAACCGGCGCCCACGCCCGTGCCGCCGGCCACACCCGCGGCTCCNNACCACGGCGGCGCCACAGCCGCCGCCGGCAGAGGCGGGCGCTCAGCGGCCCGCCACGGGCCTCGACGCCTCGGTGACGACCCTGCCCGGCGTGAGCACTGCCTACGCCACGCGCCTCGAGAAGCTGGGAATTTCGACGGTGGGCGATCTGTTGCATCACTACCCGCACCGTTACGACGACTACACAGCTCTCAAGTCCATCAGCCAACTGCAGTTCGGCGAAGATGCGACCGTCGTCGGCACCATCTGGGAGACCCGCACGCGCACAACGCGCAGCGGCGGCTCGCTCATCACCAGCGTCATCGCCGATGCCTCTGGCACGGTGGAAGCGGTGTGGTTCAACCAGCCCTACCTGGTGAAACAACTGCGTGCCGGGAGGCGCATCGTCCTCTCGGGCAAGATCGACGAACACCTGGGGCGCCTGCGCCTGCAATCGCCGGCCTGGGAGCCCCTGGAGAAAGAGCTGATCCACACCGGCCGCCTGGTGCCGGTCTACCCCCTGACCCGGGGCATCACTTCGCGCTGGCTGCGCAAGCTCATCAAGCGGGTTGTGGACCACTGGACTCCGCGCCTCCAGGACTACCTGCCGGAAGCGGTGCGGTCACGGGCAGGGCTCATGGATCTCCACAAAGCCCTCCGCGAGATCCACTTTCCCGATAGCCACGAATCCGCCGCCGAGGCCCGGCGGCGCCTGTCCTTCGACGAGTTCTTTTTCATCCAACTGGGCATGCTTAACCGGCGCCAGCAATGGCAGAAGCAGGCCGCGGCGCCGCTGCCCACCGACGATGCCCTGTTGTCCTCCTTTCTCGGCGCTCTGCCGTTTCAGTTGACCGAAGCCCAGGAGCGCACCCTGCACCAGATCCTGGCCGATCTGGCCCGATCGGAGCCCATGAGCCGGCTGCTCCAGGGCGACGTGGGCTCGGGCAAGACGGTGGTGGCCACGGCCGCGGCCCTCATGGCCGTGGCCCAGGGCAAGCAGGTGGCCCTCATGGCGCCCACCGAGATCCTCGCCGAGCAGCACCACCGCACCGTGCTGGACCTGCTGGCGGGCATGGGCGAGGGCGGGCTCCCGAGGCCTGTTTCGGTCGAGTTGCTGACCGGCAGCGTCCCCAGGCCGGACCGGACCCGGGTCTATGCTACGCTGGCCTCGGGCGAGACCGACATCGTGGTGGGCACCCAGGCCCTTATCCAGCGCAACCTCACCTTTCACGACCTGGCCCTGGTCATCGTCGACGAGCAGCACCGTTTTGGCGTGTTGCAGCGGAGCACGCTGCGGGGCAAGGGCAGCTCGCCCCACATGCTGGTCATGAGCGCCACGCCCATCCCCCGCAGCCTGGCGCTGACGCTCTATGGCGACCTGGAGATCTCGGTCATCGACGAGCTGCCCCCAGGGCGACAGCCCATCGTGACACGCTGGCTGCTGCCCAGGGAGCGAGAGCGGGCCTATGCCTTTGTCCATAGCCAGGTGGAGAAGGGTCGCCAGGCGTTTATCCTCTATCCCCTGGTCCAGGAGTCGGACAAGATCGAGGCTCGGGCGGCGGTGGAGGAGTACGAGCGCCTGCAAAAGACCATCTTCCCGCAACTGCGCCTGGGCCTGCTCCACGGCCGGATGAAGGCCCGGGAGAAGGACGAGATCATGGCTCGCTTTCGAGCCGGCGAGATCGACGTCCTGGTCTCGACCTCGGTCATCGAGGTGGGCATCGACGTCCCCAACGCGACGGTCATGCTCATCGAGGGAGCCGACCGCTTCGGCCTGGCCCAATTGCACCAGTTCCGCGGGCGAGTGGGGCGCGGTGCCCACCAGTCCTATTGCCTGTTGCTGTCCGATAACGCCTCGCCCGATGATCCCAACACACGGCAGACCTGGGAACGGCTCAAGGCAATCGAAGATAGCCAGGATGGCTTTGTCCTTGCCGAAAAGGACCTGGATCTGCGTGGCCCCGGCGACTTTTTCGGGGTGCGCCAGAGTGGATTGCCGGCCCTGCGCCTGGCGAGCCTGAGCAACGTCCGCATCCTCGAGGAGGCGCGGGCCGAAGCTTTGGAGCTTAACCAGGAAGACCCGGCCCTGATGCAGCCCGAGCACCGCCCGCTGGCCGAGCAGGTCGCGCGCTTCTGGCACGATAAGGGCGATCTGAGCTGAGAACCCGGAGGATAGCATGCCACGAGCGATTTACCCAGGCACCTTTGATCCGGTGCACAACGGCCACCTGGACATTGCCATGCGCGCAGCCACGTTGTTCGACCACCTGACCATCGCCGTTTACGCCAGGCCCATGAAGAACCTGTTGTTCACCACGGCGGAGCGGAAGGCGATGCTGGAGGAGGCCCTGGGTCACATTGCCAACATCAGCGTGGTCACCTACAAACAACTGACCGTGGAGTTTGCCCGCGAGGTGGGCGCTCACGCCATCGTTCGCGGCCTGCGGGTTATCTCGGACTTTGAGCTCGAGTTCCAGATGGCCCTGACCAACAAGAAGCTGGCGCCCGAGATCGAATTCGTGTGCCTCATGACCAGCCAGGAATATGCCTTCTTGAGCGCGAGCACGCTCAAGGAGATTGTCATGCTGGGCGGTTGTGTCGAAGGCATGGTACCGAAACACGTCCGTGCGGCCCTGGAGGCCAAGTTTGACGGCACAGCTTGCGGCGAGGAGAACGACGTGCGCCTCGTCTCGCTGCGCGACTGAACCACGGGCGCCCGAAAAGGCGGCGGAAGCTGCGGACGACGGGCCGCCACCGCCGGCAATTGGACGACCTTTGCAAAGGAGGGGACTGGCTTTGAGCGACATCAATCATCTGATCGATCGGCTGGAGCGGTTGTTGACCGAAAGCTGGCGCATGCCTCTGAGCGCCTTCCTCGTCATCAACGAGGACGATTTCCTGGACATCATCGACCAGATGCGCACGGCGATTCCCCGCGAGGTCAAGGAGGGCGAAAAGATCCAGCGGGAGCGGGAGCGGATCGTTGCCCAGGCCGAAGAGGAGGCCGAGCGGCTTCTGCAGCTCGCCCAGGAGGACGCCGCCAAGCTGGTGGAGCAGCACGAGATCATCCGCATGTCGGAGCAGCGCGGCAGGACGATCATCGAGCGCGCCCAGCGCGAGGCCGAGGTCCTGAAGGGTGAGGCCGACGAGTACGCCCGCCAGGTCCTGGTCTCGCTGGACAGCCAGATCGGCACCCTGGAGGAGCAGATCGCCGGCCTGCGAACCACCGTCCGCAACGGCCTGGAGGCCCTTAGCCCGGCGGCTGAGGAAGAACTCCAAGAAGTGCCCTAGCCGGGGCTCCACGGCTTTCGCACGCCGGCGCTCACCCGGTTGCCGCCGTATCAGTTCGCGCGGAATCGCTATCTGGCGCGCTCTGGGCGGCGGACCTGGCAGCCGGCTGCGTGCGCGTGGAGCGGGAGGCTGGAGCCCGGCGACCCTTGCCCGATCGCGTCGTTATCTTGACAGGGGACAGGGTCTCGCCTATAATGGAGCGACCCTGCCCGAGCAGATCGGCTAGGATAGATAAGAGATGCAGTATAACGTTGCCCAATTGTTGAGGGGACCCACCGGTGCCCAGCGACGCTACGAGCTGGAAGAAGACGTTAGCAGCCTGGACCCGGACCTGGAGCCGATGAGTCCTCTGAAGGGCAAGATCACCCTGCTGCGGACGAGCCAGGGTATCCTGGTAACCGGCAAACTGCGGACGGTGCTCCGCGGGCAATGTCGGCGCTGCCTGGAGCCCTGCGACGTGCAGGTGACTTTGAACCTTGAAGAGGAGTTCCATCCCAGCGTCAGCATTGCCGACGTGCCGATGGATCCAATACCGGACGAGGAGTACGACGAAGCGCTCATCATCGACGAGCACCACATCCTCGACCTGGCGGAGGTCATCCGCCAGGGGTTGTGGTTGGTGGCGCCGACGGAAGCGCTTTGCCGGACCGATTGTCTCGGGCTTTGTCCGAAGTGCGGTGGAAACCGCAATCTGGGAGAATGCCAGTGCGAGCAGGCAGACATCGACCCGCGTTGGGCTGCCCTGCAGGCACTGATAACCAACGAGACGGAATCCGACGAAAGGAGCGATTGACCAGTGGGAGCACTGCCAAAGCATAAACTGGGCAAAGGGCGCAAAGGCCGGCGTCGTAGCCACGATGCGATCCAAGCCCGCAACCTGGTGCCCTGCCCGAATTGCCATGAACTGCGACTGCCCCATCAGGTTTGCCCTGCATGTGGCAACTATAAGGGCATCAAAGTCGTCGAAGTCAAGCCTGAATAAGTGGCGAGCACAGGGGTGTGCTCGGCTCGCATGCTGTTAATGAGAGGCCGTGTCGTGGCAACATTCCGCGGGAACTGTTTCCAGGCACACGGCCTTGTTGTGCTATCCGGTGGTGGCATGTCGACCGGGAGCGTACCGGGCCAGAGCCTGGCAACGATGCTGTGAGGAGGGAGCCGTGATCGATTTCTCATTGAGCGAGGATTTGCGGGATATCCAGGCCCGCGCGCGTAAATTCGCCCAGGAAGAGATCCTGCCTATTGCAGCCGAGTACGATCGCAAGGCCGAGGTTCCTCCCGGAATCGTGCAGAAGGCCAAGGCCGCCGGCCTGTTGAACGTAACCATTCCGAAGGAGTACGGCGGCATGAGCTACGGCGCCCTGCAGAGCGCCATGATTGCCGAGGAACTGGGGGCGGCCTGCGCCGGCATCAGCATCACCATCCTGGTCAACGGCCTGGCACTGACGCCCATCATGCTCTTTGGCAACGAAGAGCAGAAGGAAAAGTTCCTGAGGCCCGTGGCCGAGGGGGCCAAGCTGGCCGCCTTTTGCCTGACGGAGCGGGAGGCAGGCTCTGACGCCGGCTCCATCAAGACCACGGCCCTGCCCGATGGCGACGACCTGGTGATCAACGGCCAGAAGTGCTTTGTCACCAGTGGCTCCCTGGCGAGCGTCCTGGTCGTGTTCGCCCAGACCGATCCGGAGCGGGGTCCGCGGGGGGTATCGACAATCGTCGTGCCGGCCGATACGCCTGGCATACGGGTGGTCAAGGTCGAAGACAAGATGGGGCAGCGGGCATCCAACACCGCCGAGCTGGCCTTTGAGAACGTCCGGGTGCCCCAGGCCAATCTCCTGGGCAAGCGGGGGCGGGGCTTTGGCATCGCCCTGGAGACCCTCGATTTTGGCCGCTCGGGCGTGGCGGCCCTGAGCGTGGGCCTGGCCCGGGCTGCCCTGGAGCACGCTACAAAGTATGCCAAAGAGCGCCAGCAGTTTGGGGCGCCGATCATAAACAATCAAGCGGTGGCGTTCATGCTCGCCGACATGGCCACCAAGATCGAGGCGGCGCGCCTTCTCACCTGGCAGGCAGCCTGGAGCGCGGACCAGGGGATCAAGGCCACGGCCAAGTCGGCCATGGCCAAGTGTTTCGCCTCCGACACGGCCATGCAGGTGACCACCGACGCCGTGCAGATCTTTGGTGGGGTGGGCTATATGAAGGACAACCCCGTCGAAAAGCTGATGCGCGATGCCAAGCTCCTCCAGATCTACGAGGGCACCAACCAGATTCAGAGGATGGTGATTGCCCGCCAGTTGGGCAAGTGAGGCGGATGGGAGCGAGGACAGAGGAGCATTCATGGCTGACACAGCGCTAATCTTTCCCGGGCAGGGCTCCCAGGACGTGGGCATGGGTCGGGACGTGGCGGAGGCCTATCCTGAGGCGCGCCACCTGTACCAACAGGCCGACGATATCCTGGGCTTTGCCCTATCGGAGCTGTGCTTCCAGGGCCCGCGGGAATTGCTGGACGAGACGGCCAACACGCAGCCGGCCCTCTTTGTTACCAGCCTGGCGTTGGTGGAGGCCCTGAAGGCCGAAGGCAAGCTGCCGGCCGCCGCAATGGTCGCCGGCCACAGCCTTGGCGAGCTGACAGCGCTGGTGGCGGGCGGAGCCATGGGTTTCGAAGAGGGCCTGCGCCTGGTCCGCGAGCGGGGGCGGCTGATGAAGCTGGCCGGCGAGCGGAGCCGGGGTGGCATGGCTGCCGTGCTCAAGATGGACGACGCGGACGTGGAGCAGGCCTGCAAGGAGGCCGCGGCCGAGACGTCGCGGCCGGTGCAGATCGCCAACTATAACTCGCCGGGGCAGGTCGTGATTTCGGGCGACGCCCAGGCCCTGGACAGGGCCATCGAGCTGCTGCGCCAGCGGGGAGGAAAGCGGATCGTGCCCCTGGCCGTCAGCATCCCGGCCCATTCGCCACTCATGGCCAGCGTGGTTCGCGAGTACCGGGCGGCAGTCGACGCCACGGATTTTTGCCTGCCGGTCATACCGGTGGTTGCCAACATCAGCGCTCGCCCGCTGCTGACCGTGGACGAGATCCGCGACGAGCTGGCCGGCCAGTTTACCTGGCCGGTTCGCTGGACCGCTTCGGTGCAGTGGATGGTCGAGCAGGGCGTGAAAAAGTTTGTCGAGATCGGACCGAAAGAGGTGCTTGCCGGTCTCGTGCGCCGCATCGACGGGTCGGTCGAGGCTCAAAGCGTCGGCAGCCTGGAGGCGGTGCGTAACGGTGGACTGGCATAGAGGCCGGGGAGGAGAGCCATGCGCTTTGAGGGCAAGGTAGCCGTCGTGACAGGAGGCGCGCGGGGCATCGGCCGGGCCATCGCCCTGCGGCTGGCCCGGGAAGGGGCCAGCGTGGTCGTGAACTACTTGAGCAACCAGGCCGCCGCCGACCAAGTGGTCAGCGAGATCCAGGCGGCGGGCGGACAGGCCATCGCCGCCCAGTGCGACGTGAGCAACGTGGCCCAGGCCCAGGCACTCATCGACCGCGCCCGGGAGGTGTTCGGCCGCGTGGATGTCCTGGTCAACAATGCCGGGACGACGCGCGACACGCTCATCATGCGCATGACGGAAGAGGATTGGGACCTGGTCATCGACACCAACCTGAAGGGCGCCTTCAACTGCATCAAGGCTGCCAGCCGCCCGATGGTCAAACAGCGCTACGGCCGCATCGTCAACGTCACCTCGGTGTCGGGCCTGGACGGCAACGCGGGCCAGGCCAACTATGCCTCGGCCAAGGCGGGGCTGGTGGGCCTGACCAAGACCGTGGCCAAGGAGCTGGGGTCGCGGGGTATTACTTGCAACGCGGTGGCCCCCGGCTACGTGGCCACGGACCTGACGGCCTCGCTGCCCGACGACCTGGTGCAGTTGGCCATCGAGCGCGCGCCCCTGGGACGGGCGGGCACGGGCGAGGATATTGCGGCTGCCATCGCATACCTGGCATCCGACGAGGCGAGCTTTGTCACCGGCCAGATCCTGGCCGTGGACGGCGGCCTCTTGATCGCGTGAGGGAGGAGTCGTGGAGGAAAATCTCGGCAAGGTTTCAATCGCGCCCAACGTCCTGGTGACCATCGTCCAGAAGACGGCGGGGGCGATGCCGGGCGTGGATCGTCTCAGCGACAACGTCCCTGGGGTCAAGCGCTTCCTCGGCCTGGAGACGGCGGCCCGCGGCGTGCAGGTGGGCGTAGTGGAGAGCAATGTTAGCGTCGACGTGTACCTGGTTGCCCGGCGAGGCATCGACCTTTTGCAGATGGGGCGCCAACTGCAGTCCGAGATCACGCGCGCCATCGAGGATATCGTGGGGATGAGCGTGCGAGAGGTGAACGTCCACATCGAGGATGTGGCAACCGAATTGGCGGGAAATGTCGTCGATAAGAAAGAAAGGGCTAGATGAAGATTCGCCATCGCGCCCGCGTTCTGGCGCTGCAGGCGCTGTTCGAAATCGACTGCGCAGGGCATCACCCAACCCTCGTGCTGGAGAGGCGGCTGGAGGAGAATCCGCTGCCTGATCCCGGCGAGGGCTTTGCCCGCGAGCTGGTCCAGGGCGTCGAAGCCTATCGCGAGGAGCTGGACAGGCTGATCCGCCAGTACGCTCCCGAGTGGCCGGTGGACCAAATCGCCATCGTGGACCGGAATATCCTGCGCATCGCCATGTACGAGATCCTGTTCTGTGACGACACCCCCACAAAGGTGGCCATCAACGAGGCAGTGGAGCTGGCAAAAGAGTTTGGTAGTGACAGTTCAGGGCGGTTTGTGAACGGTGTGTTAGGCTCATTGGTAGCCAAAGAAGGCATTGCTGGTAGACAATGAACATTTTTAGCAATATTGGCATTACAGAGTTGATTGTTATTCTCCTGCTGGCGCTCCTGGTCGTAGGTCCCGAGCGCCTGCCGGAGATGGGGCGAAAGCTGGCCAAGACGCTGCGCGACGTCAGGCAAATGTACGAAAACCTGACCAAGGACCTGGGACCGGAGCTCATGTCGCTGCAGCAGACCACGCGCGAGCTGCGCGAATCGGTCGAGTCGGTACGAACCATTCCCAAGGACATGGTCGATTCGGTGGTAAAGGCGGCCGACCTGGACGACACGGTCAGCGATCTGAAGAGCCTCACGGATGATCTGGATCAGATGGGCAAGAGCCTAACCCAGGCCAAGAAGGTGATCCAGAATCCGATGCAGGCCGCGGTGAAAGAGGCGCGCGAGGTCATGACGCCGCCCAAGGCAGAGCCGGCAGAGCCGTCCGATGGGAAAAAGGCGGAAACCGCAAGCGCCGAGACCATCGCGAGCGCCGACAGCGTCGAGGACGTCAAGAACGCGGAGAGCGCCGAGAGCGTCGAGAGCGTCGAGGGCGCAGAGGTGGTGGAAAGTGCCGAGAGTGCCGAGATCGCCGAGATCGTCGAGAGCGACGTAGGGGAGAGAACCGATGACTAGTGCCGAGGTGAGCCCGCCAACCGCACCCGAGGGCGAAGCGGCCGTCATGCCCCTGCTGGAGCACCTGAAAGAGCTGCGCAACCGGCTCTTCAGGGCATCCATCGCCCTCATGATCACGACGGCCATCAGCTTCTTTTTCACCCGCGAGGTGCTGCTCTTTCTCATCGCGCCCATGGGCGACTCGCTGCCCCAGGCCCTGAAACCCACCGAGTCGCTTGGCAACTATATGAAGGTGGCCCTGCTGTGCGGCGTCATCCTGGCCATGCCGTTTATCGTTTACCAGGTAGGCCGATTCATCGCGCCTGGCCTGACCAAACACGAGCGGCGCTACCTGTTCGTGCTTGTGCCCGGGGCAACCCTGTGTTTTGTGACCGGCGTGGCCTTTGCGTACTATATCATGCTGCCGGCGGCCATTCCCTTTCTCCAGGGTTTCATGTCCGACATTATCGAACAGAACTGGGCCATCGGCGAGTACATGTCTTTCGTGACGTCGCTGCTCTTCTGGATCGGCCTGTCTTTCGAGTTGCCGTTGTTTGTCTACTTTCTGGCCAAGATGGGCATCCTGGATGCCCAGACGCTGACCAAGAACTTCAAGTATGCGATCATTGTCATCGCCATCATGGCAGCGGTCATTACACCCACGGTGGATCCGCTTAACATGGCCCTGGTCATGGGACCGCTGATCGTCCTGTACGCCATCGGGATCCTGCTGGCCAAGCTCGCTTGATCCGGGTGGCCGGCTGACGTNNCCGCCACTCAAAAGAGGGCGTCTCACCCCGATACGCCCGAATTATACAGCCGAAAACCAATATCATGACAAGGAGGGCGTCAGCATGTCAGGCATCCGTGTATTGATCATGGGCGCGGCGGGGCGCGATTTCCACAATTTCAACACGTTCTTTCGTGGCAGGGATGATTATAGGGTGATGGCCTTTACCGCCACCCAGATCCCCAACATCGAAGGAAGGGTGTATCCTCCCGAGCTTGCCGGGCCGCTCTACCCGGAAGGCATCCCCATCTATCCCGAGGCGGAGCTGCTCGACCTCATTGCCAGGCTTCGGATCGACCAGGTGGTCTTTGCCTACTCGGACGTATCCCACGAGTACGTGATGCACAAGGCCTCCATGGTGCTGGCGGCCGGTGCCGATTTCCGGCTGATGGGTTCGGGGAAGACGATGCTCGAGAGCACCAAGCCGGTGGTGGCCGTCTGCGCCGTGCGCACGGGCGCGGGCAAGAGCCAGACGACTCGCCACGTGTGCGATTCGCTGCAGAAAATGGGGCACAAGGTCGTCGCCGTGCGTCACCCCATGCCCTATGGCGACCTCGTCTCGCAAAAAGTGCAGCGGTTCGCCACCTACGAAGACCTGGACCGGCATAACTGCACCATCGAAGAGCGGGAAGAGTACGAGCCTCACCTGGACCGGGGCGTGATCGTCTATGCGGGGGTGGACTACGAGGCCATCCTGCGTGAGGCGGAAAAAGAGGCCGATGTGGTCGTCTGGGACGGTGGCAACAACGACCTGCCCTTCTACAAGCCCGACCTGCACATTGTCGTGGCCGATCCCCACCGGGCGGGCCACGAGCTGTCCTACTATCCCGGCGAGAGCAACGTGCGTATGGCCGACGTCGTGGTCATCAACAAGGTGGATACGGCCGACCTGGCCGACGTGGCCCTCGTGCGCGAAAACGTGCGCAAGGTGAATCCCGGGGCAACCATCGTCGAAGCGGCCTCACCCATCTTTCTCGACGATCCGGGCGCCATCCGCGGCAAGAAAGTCCTGGTCGTGGAGGACGGCCCGACGCTGACCCACGGCGAGATGGCCTATGGCGCCGGTGTGGTGGCCGCCCGGCGCTTTGGCGCCAGCGAGATCATCGATCCGCGGCCGTATGCCGTGGGCACCATCGCCGATACCTACAAGAAGTACCCGACCACCGGGGCCGTACTGCCCGCCATGGGCTACGGCGACCGGCAAATTCGGGATCTGGAAGAGACCATCAACTCCACTCCCTGCGACCTGGTCATCATCGGCACGCCCATCGACCTGCGCCGCCTGGTCAAGATCAAGTGCCTCGCCGAGCGGGTGCGCTACGAGCTTCAGGTCATCGGCCAGCCCACCCTGGAAAAGATCCTGCAAGAGCGCCTGCCCAGGTAGGCCGGTCAAGAAGGCGGTTGGAACAGGCGGAACGCGACGTTCCGCCTGTTTGTTGTGCGCCAGGTTTACAATTGTTGGCTTTTGGTGTAGAATGGGGTTCGCTGTGACGTGTTGTTCCTTGCCAGTGTCGCCTGGCCATGCACAAGGAGGCAATCTGTGTCGCGAAGAGTCGCGATCCTGGGCATAGGCTACACCATTTCTCGTCCCCTGATGCCCGAGGCCTCGCACTGGCCGCGACGAGCCCTTTGCCGGACGCTCGAGCACCGTGGCCAGTCTGCCGCAAGGCACGCCTACGAGCACACGACACCCATACAGAGGTGAGATGCCACATGGAAAGTGAGAGGTCCCTGGAAGGTCTGCTCCAGGAGCTGAGCCCCGAGCAGCGCGAGCGGGTGCGGGGCTATGCCGAGTATCTGCTGGCCGGTCCGCCAGAGCGATCCAAAGCCGGGACCGGCGACGGGCCCGGGCCGGAGGCCGAGGTAACCTTGCGCGAGATCACGTCCGAGACCGTGTACCAGATCTGCCGCCTGAGCGACACGCTCACCCCCCCCAAAAAGTTCATGGTGGCGCAGAACGCGGTCTCTATTGCCCAGGCCCATTTCGAACCCCACGCCTGGTTCCGGGCGGTCTATGCCGACGAATCGCCCGTGGGGTTCATCATGCTGTACGACAGCCCCGAGGAGAAGGAGTACTTTCTCTGGCGTTTCATGATCGCCGAGCCGCACCACGGCAAGGGTTTTGGCCGGCGCGCCCTGGAGCTGTTGATCGACTATGTTCGGACCCGGCCGGACGCCACGGTGCTGGAGACGAGCTGCGGCCAGGGGGCCGGGAGCCCCGAGGGCTTTTACGAACGGCTGGGCTTTCGCCGCAACGGCAAGATTATCGACGACGAAGTGGTCATGGAGTTGGTGTTGTGAGGGAGAGGATGCCAGAGCCCTGGGAGCAGTTGCGGCCCGGCGATCTCGCCCTGTTGGGCCTGCCCTCCGACGAACACTCGTCCTTTCTCCGGGGCGCGGCTTTGGCCCCGCCGCGCATCCGGGAGGTCCTCTATTCAGGCGCCTCGAACCTGAGCGCCGAGAACGGCATCGACCTGGGCAGCGAGGCGCGCTTCCGCGACCTGGGCGACCTCGATTTTGAGGGCACCGACACCTTTCGGTCCATCGAGTCGGCCGTCGGGCAAGTCCTGGCCCGGGGCGCGTCCCTGCTCGCGCTGGGCGGCGATCACGCCCTCACCTATCCCCTGGTCAAGGCCTTTGCCGCCGTCCACGGCCCCCTGGAGATCCTGCACCTCGACGCCCACCCCGACCTCTACGACGTGCTGGACGGCGACCGCTATTCCCACGGCTGTCCCTTTGCGCGCATCATGGAAGCGGGGCTGGCCCGCCGGCTGGTACAGGTGGGCATCCGTGCCATGAACCCGCACCAGCGGGAGCAGGCCGCTCGCTTTGGAGTCGAGGTGCACGACATGCGCGGCTGGCGGCCCGACTTCCGGCCTGACCTCACGGGACCCATTTACCTCTCGGTGGACCTGGACGTGCTGGACCCTGCCTTTGTGCCCGGGGTATCGCATCACGAGCCGGGCGGGCTGTCCACCCGGGAGCTGCTGGGCCTCATCCATCGCCTGGAGGTGCCCATCCTGGGGGCCGACATCGTCGAGTTCAACCCGGCGCGCGATCCGGTGGGCGTCACGGCCGCGGCGGCCGCCAAGCTGTTGAAGGAGGTGGCGGCCTGCATGTTGGCGTGGAACGGGGAGGACCGCGGGGCGCCCGGCCCAGGGGTATCGTGAGCGCCGGCGGACGCATGGAGAAATCATCCCGAGGAAAGGGTCAAGAGCCTATGGCAAGCCTGGAAGATATCGTGGAGCAACTGGAGACGCTATCGGCCGAGAACCTGGCCGAACTGGAGCGGTTCATCCAATACCTGGCCTGGAAACAGCGAGCGGCGGTCGAGGCGCCGGCCGGCCGCCGCTGGACCTTTGACTTTGTGGAGCATTTTCGGCGCGCCATCGTCTCTGCCGACCAGGACCCTGCCGGCATGGAGGTCCAGGTCGGCGAGGCGACCAGCGACGGGGACCAGCGCATGGCCCTCTGGCAGCACCCGCCCGTCCGCGGCTCGTCGCACGTGGAGTACCAGGTGCCCGTGCCCGCCAACGTGCGAAACCTGAGGCTGTGCTTTGCCACCGGCCTGCGCGACGGGTCGCACCTGGCCGAGGGCAACGTCGTCGCCTTTCGCGTCTTCTGCAACGAGTGGCGGATATGGAGCGACACCCAACACGCGGTCAAGTGGCGCGAGCACGAGCTGCCCATGCCCAATGTGCCCGGCGACGTGGTGCGCATCCAGTTTGTGACCGACGGGTTGGGCAATCATCGCTGGGCGTGGGCAGCCTGGGCCGAGCCAAAGCTGGTGGGCGAGATCGAGGGTTAGGCGCGGCAAGCCATTTGATTCAGGCGGCGGCCAACGACCGGCCGCCGCGGCATTGAACCAGGAGGAGGCATCTGGCCATGGACTTTCAGCTTACAGACGAACAGCGCATGGTACGGGATATGGTGCGCGACCTCGCGACGAAAGAGATCGCGCCCCGGGCCGCCGAGGTGGACAAGACGGAAGAGTTTCCCGCCGACAACATTCGAAAGATGGGCGAGCTGGGCCTGCTGGGCCTGCCCTACCCGGAGGAGTACGGGGGCGGAGGTGGCGACTATCTCAGCTATGCCATCGCCGTCGAAGAGATTGCCCGCGCCTGCGGCTCCACAGCCCTCATCTATGCGGCCCACGTTTCCCTCGGCTGCGGACCCATCTACAGCTTTGGCACGGAGGAGCAGAAGCAGAAATGGCTGCCCCGCCTGTGCAGCGGCCAGGGACTGGGGGCATTTGGCCTGACCGAGCCGGAGGCGGGCTCCGACGCCGGCGCGACGCGGACCGTTGCGGTGCGCGACGGAGACTGCTATGTGCTGAACGGCAGCAAGATGTGGATCACGTCCGGCGCCATCGCCGACGTCGTGACCTGCACGGCCAAGACCGACCCATCGGCCGGGACGCGCGGCATCTCTTGCTTTCTCGTGGAGCAGGGAATGCCTGGCTTTATTCCCGGCAAGAACGAGCCCAAGATGGGCCTCAAGGGCTCGGTGACTTCGGCCCTGTCGCTGGAGAATTGCCGGGTGCCGGCCGAGAACCTGCTGGGCAAGGAGGGGGATGGCTTTCGGCAGATGCTCATCACCCTGGACGCGGGTCGCATCAGTATTGGCGCCATGGCCCTGGGCCTGGCGCAGGCCGCGCTGGACGAGGCCATTCGCTACTCCAAGGAGCGGGTGCAGTTTGGGCAGCCTATTAGCAAATTCCAGGCCATCCAGTGGATGATTGCCGACATGGCGACCGAGATCGAGGCCGCGCGGTTGATGATCTACCGCGCCGCGGCACTGAAAGATGCGGGCCGGCGCTTTACCAGGGAAGCAGCCATGGCCAAGCTCTATGCTTCGGAAGTGGCCGAGCGGGCAGGCTTCAAGGCCATCCAGATTCATGGCGGCTACGGGTACAGCCGTGAGTACCCCGTGGAACGCATCTACCGCGATCAGCGCCTGTGTACCATCGGCGAGGGCACAAGCGAAATTCAGCGGCTGGTCATCGCCCGGGAAGTGCTATAGGTCCTGAACGGAGGGACGCCGGCTCTGAGCGAATGCGTTCCTGGCCTGCGTCCCAGTTTACAATCGGTCCCGTGGTAGTGAGGCCGGGGAGGTCAAGTTCGTGGTAGAATTGCATCCATTGGTCGATCTGGCGCGCAGGAGTATCCAGGCCTACGTGCGCGAAGGCAAGCGAATCCCTGTGCCGGCCGAGCTGCTGCCCGAGATGCAGCGGGAAGCCGGGGCCTTTGTCAGCATCCATCGATACGGCCAATTGCGAGGCTGCATCGGCACCATACAGCCCACGTGCAGCACGGTGGCCGAGGAGGTGATCGAGAACGCCATCGCGGCCGCCACCTGCGATCCCCGTTTCTCGCCCATCACCGCCGGCGAGCTGGTCGACCTGGAGATCAAGGTAGACGTTCTGGACAAGCCCGAGCCGGTTCAGACCCTGGCGGAGCTGGACCCCAGGCGCTACGGCCTGATCGTGCAGTCCAAAAAGGAGCCGTGGAAGCGCGGCCTGCTATTGCCCGACCTGGAAGGCATAGACACCGTGGAGAAACAGGTCTACTGGACGCGCTGCCACAAGGCCGGCATCAACGATCCCGACGAGCCGGTGGAGATGTTCCGTTTCGAGGTGCATCGCTACAAGTAACGAGCCGCCCCGGCCTCACCGGGGCGAGCGGGCCAGGACCACGCCAGAGCGCGCCGGAACGCGAATACCGGGCAAGGCACGGCGGCTGACGGTCACCTCCGCGTCGCCGTCCTGCCAGGGGTCGTGCAGGTGCGCGCCCTCTTCCAGGCTTTCCAGGGGCACGTCGACGGTCACCGGCTGCAGCTTGGTGTTGATGACGACGACTACGACCTCGTCTCCCAGGCGGCGGCTGTAGGCCACCACTCCCTGGCCCTTGAACAGCCACGAGAAGTCGCCGCGGCGTAAGGCAGGGTAGTCCTTGCGAAGGCTGATGCAGCGCTTGACGTACTCGCGCAGCTCCCTGTCCCAGAGCCGTTCATCCCAGGGAAAGGCTCCCCGGCAACCGGGATCGTGGCCGCCCTCCATGCCAATCTCGTCGCCGTAGTAGATGCTTGGGGCGCCGGGGAACGTCATCTGAAAGAGCGTCGACAGGCGGTAGGCCGAGTCGTCACCGCGGGCCAGCGTCTTGAACCGGGGCGTGTCGTGGCTGCCCAGCAGGTTGAACTGCACCTCGGTGATGGGCCGCGGATAGAGGGCCAGGATTTCCTCGATGGTGGCCGCGAACTCTTCCGCGTCCAGAGTGGCGATGCTGTGGTAGCCCGAGCGCGCCACCTCCGCCTGGAGCAGGTTGTCGCCTACGAAAAAGCCGAGGCAGGCGCGGGACAGCAGATAGTTCATCACGGCGTCGCATTGGTCGCCCGTGAGCCAGCGGCGCGCGTCGTGCCAGATCTCGCCGACGATGTAGGCATCGGGATTGCCGGCCTTGACTCGGCGGCGAAACTCGCGCCAGAACTCGTCGTCGTCGATCTCGGCCATGACGTCCAACCGCCAGCCGTCGATGCCAAAGTCGATCCAGTAGGTTGCCACGTCCCACAGGAACTCGCGCACGGCGGGCGTCTCGACCTTGAGCTTTGGCAGGGCCGGCAGATCCCACCAGGCAACGTAGCCCTGTTGGCCCTTGGGCGCAAAATAGGGGCGCAGCGGAAACTGCTTGACGTAAAACCAATCCACATAGGGCGACGCAGGGCCGTTCTCGACGATGTGGTTGAACTGGAAGAACCCGCGACTGGCATGGTTAAAAACGCCATCCAGCATAACGCGCATGTCGCGGCGGTGCGCCTCATCCAGGAGGACGCGCAGCGCCGCGTTGCCGCCCAGGATGGGGTCGACCTGGTAATAGTCATGGGTGTGGTAGCGATGGTTGGCCGCCGACTGGAAAATGGGGTTAAAGTAGAGCGCGTTGATCCCCAGGTCCTGGAGATAGTCCAGGTGCTCCACCACACCCAGGAGATCCCCGCCCTTGAACCCGGGGATGGTTGGGGGACTGTCCCAGGGCTCCAGGTTTGATGGTTTTGCTACACGATCGCTTTGGGCAAAGCGATCGGGAAAGATCTGATAGAATATGGCGTCGCGCGCCCATCCGGGCGTCTCGCATACCGGCCCTTCAGCCAACGTCATGTCGTCTTGCCTCCAAGTCTGGTGCTAACCGGTCGGGCCGAGGCCAAACCGATTCATTCTAGCACAGAGCCCAGAGGCCGTCAAGGCGCGTTGACATCCTTCAGCAGATGAGGTACAATCGAGAAAAGCCCTCGGGGCGAGGAGATACCATGGTTGGTCGAGATCGCGCATTGCAGCTTCTTTACCGGGTGCTGGCCCTGGTCCCTGCAGACCAGGCGGAGGCTACCCTCTTTGTTCAGGACCACGCCCTGACCCGTTTTGCCAACAACAGCATTCATCAGAACGTCGCACGGAAGGATGCCCGGTTGGCTGTGCGCGCCGTCGTGGACGGGCGCGTGGGCGCCGCCACGACCAACGTGCTGGACGAGGAGGGCCAGCGCCGCGTGGCCGAGCAGGCAGCGGCCATCGCCCGCCTGCAGGAGCCGGACCCCGACTTTCCCGGCCTGCCCGCCGGCCGGCCCCCGAGGGAGGCGGCCACGTTTTACGAGGCGACGGCGGGGACGACGGCCGGCCAGCGGGCAGAGGCCGTGGGCGTGGTGGTCGACGCCGCCTCGCGCCTGGGCTTCCAGGCGACCGGCGCCTTTGCGACGGAGGTGGGCGAGCTGGCCATCGCCAACACCGCGGGCGTGGCCGTCTATGCGCCCCTCACCCTCGCCTCGCTGCGCACCGTGGTCGACGCGGGACACGGGCAAGGGATCGGCGTGCTCACCGGCTACGCCGACGCCATCAGCCGTGACGTGGGCCAGATCGATGCGGGGGCGGTTGCCGACCGCGCGGTGGCCAAGTGCGCCCTGAACCGCGATCCGCAACTCCTGCCCCCGGGCCGCTATGTCACCGTCCTGGAAGAGATTGCCGTGGCTGACCTGCTGCGCTTTCTGGCGCGCCTGGGCCTCAGCGCCCAGGCGGTGCACGAAGGCCGCAGCTTTGCCGTGGGCAAGATGGGGCAGCCAGTCTGCGGCGAGAATTTTACCCTGTGGGACGACGCCGCCGATCCCAGGGGGCTGGCCCAGCCTTTTGACTGGGAGGGCGTGCCCGCCGAGCGGTTGGAGCTGGTGTCGTCGGGCGTCCTGCGCGGGCTGGCCCACGACTCGCGCTCGGCGGCCAGGGAAGGGCGCCCGTCGACGGGCCACGCCATGTCGCAGGTTTTCGAGCGGTGGAGCCCCTGGCCGGCGCCTACCCACCTCTTTGTCGCCCCCGGCGACGTGGCCCGCGAGGACCTCATCGCCGGTGTGGAGCACGGCGTGCTCATCACCCGCTTTCACTACACCCACTGCCCGGAGCCGCAGCGGGTGGTGGCCACAGGCACCACCCGGGACGGAACCTTTCTCATCAAGGATGGGCGCATCGCCGGGGCGCTCCGCAACCTGCGCTTCACGCGGAGCGTCCTCGACACCTTTTCCAACATCGAGGCGCTGAGCAGCACCGCCGAGCTGCACCGGGACTGGTGGGCCAGCGCAGCGCACTATGCGCCCGCCATGCGCGTCCGCGATTTTGACCTGGCCGGCGAGGCAGGCTGATCTGGGGCGCTCGCACCACGTAGAGAGGAGACCATGGACCGACTGGAAACCATCGTCGAAGAGATCCGCGCCGAGTTCGAGGCCAAGAACGCTGTTCGCGACGCCGCCCTGCAGCGCTCCCGCACCCTGATCCGCCACTGTGCCAATGCCATCCGCGCCACGCATCGCGCTGACTTTGACGAGGCCCAGGAGCTGCTGCGCACGGCCGGAGAGGCGGCCCGGGAGATGTCGGCCGACCTGGCGGCGTATCCCGACCTGTATCAGGCCGGCTACACGCAAGACGCTCTCAAGGAGTACGTCGAAGCCGAGGCCGTCTATGCCCTCATTCGGGGCGCTGCCCTGTCCTCTCCCGGTGAGCTGGGCGTCGAGGCGGCTGCCTATCTCAAGGGCCTGGCCGAGGCGGCCAGCGAGATGCGCCGCCACGCCCTGGAGCTGATGCGGCAGAACCGCCTGGAGCGCGCCGAAGAGATCATGAGCATCATGGACGACATCTATGCCCTGTTGATGACCATGGACTTTCCGGATGCCATCACCGCGGGCCTGCGCCGAACCACCGACATGCTGCGCGGCGTCGTGGAGCGCACCCGGGGAGACCTGACGACGGCCATTCGCCAGGAGATGATGCGCCAGGCGCTGCGCGACTTTGAGGCGCGCATCGGCATGGAAGGTGCTCGTGAGCCGTGACGACGACGTGATTCGGGCCAGCGAGGTGGGGCAGTACGGCTTCTGCGCCCGCGCCTGGTGGCTGGCCCGCGTCAAGGGCCACCGCTCCACCAACGTGGCGGCCCTGGAACGGGGGACGGCCCGGCACCGGGCACACGGGCGGGCCGTGGAGGGCTATCACCTGCTGCGGCTGATAGCGCTGGCGCTATTGCTCCTGGCCGGCGCGGCGCTCCTGGCCTCACTGTTTGTGGCACTGACGGGATAAGCCCGTGGGCTGGCTCTTCCTCCTGGCTCTCGCCCTGGCTGGCGCCGGCCTGTGGCTATTGTGGAGGGCAAGGGGGCAGAGGCGACAGGCCGGCCTGCCCGCCGGCCGGCTGGTCTACGTGGACACCGGGGCCTGGAACCGCTGCGAGCGGCCCATGTTTTCCAACCAGTACCGCCTGACGGGCCGGCCCGACTACCTGGTCACCGGCAGGGAGGGCGTTATCCCCGTCGAGGTCAAGTCGGGGGCGGCACCGGCGGCACCCTACTTTGCCCACGTCCTCCAACTCGCGGCCTATTGCCTGTTGGTGGAAGAGCAGGAGCACTGCCGCCCGCCCCACGGCATCATCAAGTACGACGACCGCGCTTTCGAGATCGAGTATACCCCGGCGTTGCGGGCGCGCCTGCTGGCGACCCTGGACGCCATCCGCGCCGACCTGCGGGCCGGCGACGTGGAGCCCAACCACCACGAGCCGGGTCGCTGCCGTGGCTGCGGGCAGCGCACCGTCTGCGATCGGCGGCTGGCCTGATCCTATCCCCCGCCCCGGACCTGGACCTCGCGGAAGCGGGCCGGGGCCGCACCGTGGGCCACGTGGGCAATCTGCATTGGCTCGCCCTTGGCGCAACTGGGCAAGCCCCACAACTGCCACCTATCCCCGTTACACACCGCATCGCAACTGTTCCAGAAACGAGGCGTGCGGTCGGTGTAGCTGGCATCGCGCAGCATGCGCCCCAGGCGGCCGCCCTCGATCTCGTAGGCCACCTCGGTCCCAAAATGAAAGTTCAGGCGCTTGTCGTCCAGGCTCCAGCTCTTGGGCGTGTCCAGGAACAGGGCCCCGTCGCTGTCGGCCAGGAGCTCGTCCCAGGTGCGTTCGCCGGGCTCCAGGCTGATGTTGGTCATGCGGATGAGGGGCAGGTGGCCCCAGCCGTCGGCGCGCATGGTGCCGTTGCTAAAGGGCAGCGGCGGCACCGGGCAGGTCGGCGCGTGGTTGTGGGCCAGCCACCAGGCCGTCTCCCGCGAGGTGAGATAGTTGACGAAACGCCCCTCGCGGATGACGGGAAAGGCCTCGGCGGGCGTGCCCTCGTCGTCCCAGCCAAAGGTGCCCAGGCCGCCGGGCAGGGTGGCGTCGGCGGTGATGTTGACGGCGGGCGAGCCGTATTGGAGCAACCCGAGCTGGTCCACGGTCATAAAGCTCGTGCCCGCGTAGGAAGCCTCGCTGCCCAGGGCCCGGTCCAGCTCAACGGGGTGTCCGCAGCTTTCGTGGACCTGGAGGGCCAGGATCGAGCTGCCCAGGATCACCGTGCGCGGGCCGCTGGGGCAAACGGGGGCACTCAGGAGGGCCTCCGCCTCGGCGGCACAGCGCTCCGCCTGGGCCGGCAGGTCCAGGGAGAGGAGGAATTCGTAGCCGCCCTGGGCGTGGTTCTCAAAGCTGCGCCGCTGGAAGATGCCGTCGTCGCCCACGGCGGTGGCCATGATACGGCCGCCGTTCTCGACGATGAGCTGCTCCAGCTTGCTGCCCTCGCTGGAGACGAACCACTTTTTCTCGCGAAAAAGGCTCATGTGCGCCTGGGCCACGCGGACGGAGGGCCGCTGCTGCATCGCCTCGCAGCAGCCGGCCAACAGGGCCAGGCGCTCCTCCAGGGGCACGGCAAAGGGATCTTGCTCCATCTCGGTGGCATAGGTGCCCACCTCCCCCGGGCGTGGGGGCAGCCAGGTGGCGTCGCTCTGTACCCGGGCGCTGGCCGTGGCGATCTCGAGCGCGCGGGCCGCGGCAGCCGCCAGGGAATCCCCTCCCAGGTCGCTCGTCGCCGCCAGGCCCCAGGCTCCGTGGTAGAGCACGCGCACGCTCAATCCCAGGTCCTCGGCGGTGCCGATCCGCTCGGGCCGGCCGTTCTTGACCCACAAGTCCTCCACGCGCCGCTCGACGACGCGCACGTCGGCATAATCCGCGCCACGTGCCACAGCCTGGTCCAGTGCGTTAAGAGCAATTGCCTGCATGTTCGACCTCCCCCGGCCATTGCTTTGACGAATCTCGCGGTCATTGTAGCAGAGATCCGGCGCGGGCGCAACACGCAATCCCTCCACGAGCCGTGCCCCGCACATGGCACGAACCAGTCCACCTGCGATGACCATCTCCGGCCCACTTGTGCCCCAACCATTTGACAACATAAGATTTGTCGTGCATAATACTGGGCGTTACGGGGCTTGTATGAGGCAATTTCACAGTCTTTCTTGACCTGTTCCGCGCCTGTCTGATCCGAGTCCTCGCCTCTCTCCGAGCCGTTGGTCGCAACGCCACAAATGCCAGATGTTGTAGCTCACAAAAAGGAAGACAAAGGAGGCTCGTCATGAAACATTCCGGGGTCGTTGTGGCAGTTGTCGTTGTCTCGGTCTTGATTCTTCCGTTGGTCCCACCTGGGGGGACCTCTCCCGTCCAGGCGCAAGTGGCAGCGAGCGCCGCGCCCTCTGCCCCACAGGCTGCCGCGGCGCTTGGTCTCGGCTACCAATGGCACACCTTCTACGGCGTCGCCGACTCTGTCGGCCAGCTCCGCACGGTTGGGGTGGATGGTGCCGGCAACGTCTACGTGGCAGGCCATATTAGCCGAACCTGGGGCAGTCCGCTGCACGAGCATAGTGGCGGGTATGACGCGGTTGTGATCAAATTGAATGGCCTGGGGGCCTATCAATGGCACACCTTTTACGGAGCAAGCCCTACCGAGTCCGAAGATGGCGACGACGAGGCTGTGGGCATTGCTGTGGATGCTGCCGGTAACGTGTACGTCGCGGGGTATTCGGACAGGACGTGGCAAGGACCCGGCGACACCGGCCCGCTGAACCCCCACACCGGCACCGAGAACATGGTTGTGCTCAAGCTGGATTCGGCCGGCGCCTACCAGTGGCATACCTTCTATCAGCCGGGACGGGCCAATGCCATTGCGCTGGATGGTGCCGGAAACGTGCTGATCACCGGCTACTCGGCCTTCGAGTGGGGCACGCCCCTTCACTCTGCCGCCGACACCGGCCACCTGGTGGTTCTGAAACTCGATGGCAACGGCGCCTATCAGTGGCACACGTACTATGGAGGGGACGTCGGGGCCGGCGATGAGGCTGGCTACGGCGTCGCGACGGACTCGGCATCCAACGTGTACGTGACCGGCACGGCAACCTACCCCTGGCTGGGGGACGGCGGCGCAGCTCCGTTGAGCCCCTTCAGCGGTGGAGAAGGGTACAGCACCGACATCGCCATTCTCAAACTGAGCGCGAACGGAGCGTATCAGTGGCACACCTTTGCCGGGGCCGACGGCACCGATGACCTCAACAACGGCATCGCCTGGCGTGCAGGCAGCCTGGTCGTCGTGGGGCAGTCCGCCAATACGTGGGGCGCACCCCTCAACCCCCATGCTGGCGAAACCGACATCGCCGTCCTGCAGTTAAGCGGCAATGGGCAGCGCCAGTGGAACACGTTCTATGGGTCCACGGCCAGCGACGTGGGCAGCAGCGTCGGCATAAAAGCCGATGGCAGCATCTATGTCTCGGGCTCATCCGCCGCGTCCTGGCTGGGAGACGACGGGGCGAGCCCCAGCCATCCCTATAGTGGTACGGGTGGCGCCGACATTGTGGTCCTGAAACTGAACGGCAGCGGCCGTTATCGGCGACACACCTTTTACGGGGACGCCGACACCCACGACTATGGCTTCGGCATCGCCGTGGACAATAATTACGCCCTTTTCATCCCAGGCACTTCCGAGTCCACCTGGCCGGGCGACGGCGGCATCGCCCCCCTTCATCCCCACAGCGGCAACCTGGACGGAGATGGGTTTGTTCTGAAGCTGGACGACTGGATTCATCGCATCTATATCCCCCTGATCATCAGGGGGCAGTGACGTTTTGAGAGCGGCCTGCGCAGACGCGAACGGTTTGCGCAGGCCGCAGTCCCCTGTTCCAGTTCCCGCAGGAGCTGCAGAACCTGATCCAATTGATCTTCTGGCAACGCTCGAATTGTGTCGCATATCTCATTCACTGTTAGCTCAACGCTCATTTCAACCACCTTTCCGTCTGAGAACCGCTCAACCCGAGAGTATTATAGCGCAAACCAGCTTCAATGTCCGCTGTTCCAAGCTACGTCACTGGGTGGTCATACTCTTGAGTGCATTACAACTACACAGAGAGGGTCAGCCAGAAGATCAGTTTGAGTAAACACCATCTTGGAGGGCGCACTGCAAATTGACGGCCGGCCCAAAGTATGCTAAACTCGCAAGGACACTCCACGAGGGAACCGGGGGTGAGGCATGGACGCCAAAACAGACAAGCGGATACTGGTCCTTTCCGGTGGAGGAGGTCGAGGCGCTTACCACCTGGGGGTGCTCCAATACCTGGAGGAGGTGGACTGGAAGCCCGATGTGATCATCGGCTCGTCGGTGGGGGCCGTCAACGCCGCCGCCCTGGGCTCGGGGATCACGGTCGCCGGTCTGCGCGAGCGCTGGATGGACCTCACTTCCGGGGATGTACAGAAGATGCGCATCGACGACGTGATCCTCGACAACGTGCTCTATCGCCGGGATCACGTCTTTGACCTGACCCCCTGGCCAGAGACCCTCCTTGGCTGCTCCAGGAAGTGGCGGGATCGGCCCTGGTTCCGGCCAGAGGTGATCAACGCTCACGACGCACCCTTTGAGGTGCACGTGACGGCGGTCAACGCCAACACGACGCGGCTGGAGTTTTTTACCAATCGAAGCGACGGGGGCCTGCGACTGGAGCATATCCTGGCCAGCTTTAGCATCCCCTTGTGGTACGGCCCTTTCCAGATCGACGGTGTGCCGTACTGGGATGGCGGCACCCTGGCCAACACCCCTTTCCGCAAGGCCCTGGAGCTGGACGGGACCGAGATCGTGGTCGTCACCATGGTCCCCTGGCCCGAGCGCCCGGTGCGCAGCAGCACGCGCCCGGGCTACGTGACCGATCTCGACGAGCAGCTCCTGGTGGTCGTCCAGGAGCTGTGGAACGCCTTTGAGCCCGCCCTGGATGCCATGCTGACGGAAACGGTGTGGCGGGATTACCTGTTGTACAAGCTCGAGTGTGAGACGGGGCAATATCCGGGCCTGAAGTGGCTGGAGATCGTGGCCCCGGACCGCTATCTAACCGTAGGACTGATGACTCATTACCAGGCAGAGTATCACCGCCACCTGATGGAGCTGGGATACTGGGATGCGCGGAAGGACCTGTCGCGGGTGTTGGGGCAGCCGAGGGGGTCCTGAGCGGGTCTGCAACCAGAGGTCATGTCAGAAGATCATTTAGAACGTTTACAGAAGTTTTTGGCCCAGGCCGGAGTGGCCTCGCGGCGCCAGTCGGAAGAGCTGATACGCGAAGGTAGGGTTACGGTCAACGGGCGTGTCGTCACCCAACTGGGCACCAAGGTCAATCCGGCGCGCGACCAGGTGCGCGTGGACGGCCGGCGGATTCAACTCGCCCGGGAGCACGTGTACATCGTGCTCAACAAGCCGCGGGGCGTCCTGTCGACCATGCAGGATTCGCGCGGGCGCCAGGCCCTGGGAGACCTGGTGTCGGTGCCGGCCCGGTTGTATCCTGTGGGTCGCCTGGATGCCGCCAGCGAGGGCTTGATCCTCCTCACGGACGATGGCGAGCTGGCCAACCTCCTCACTCATCCCCGGTATGGCCACGACAAGGAGTATCGCGTGGTGGTCAACGGCCGCCTCTCGGAGGAGACGCTGGAGACCTGGCGACACGGAATGCTGTTGGACGGCAAGAAAACCGCTCCGGCCCGCGTGGAGGTCCTTGGCACCCGGAAGGACACGACGCTGCTGCGGGTGATCATGCGCGAGGGCCGCAAGCGCCAGATCCGGCGCGTGGCCGAGACGTTGGGGCATCCCGTGATCGAGCTGACGCGAACGCGCCTGGGGCCGCTGGACCTGGGCATGCTGGACGTGGGGCAGTGGCGTTACCTGACGGCCAAGGAGATCGGCAGCCTGGCCGCGCTAAAGATGCGGGCGCAGAAAACGGCCAGTCCTGCTCGAAGGCGCCGCAAAGGGCGATGATCTATCATACAACGGGAGCAAGGAGGCACCATTCTTGAAGGCAATGTCCGTCATCGCCATCGACGGCCCGGCGGCTTCGGGCAAGAGCACCATCGGCCGGCTGCTGGCCGAGGAGCTTGGTTACGTCTACCTGGATACCGGCGTCATGTACCGGGCAGTCACCTGGGCAGCACTGGTCCGGCACATCCCTATCGAAGACGAAGGGGCCGTGACCGGGCTGGCGAGGACGCTGCGCATCGACGTCCTGCGGCCCACCATCGACGACGGCCGCCAGTGCACGGTCCTCGTGGATGGGCAGGACGTGACGTGGGACATCCGGCGACCGGAGGTGGACCATGGCGTGTCGCCGGTGTCGGCCTATGCGGGCGTCCGGGAGGCCCTTACCGAGGAACAGCGTCGCATGGGCTGGCAGGGGCGCATCGTCATGGTCGGCAGGGACATTGGCACCGTCGTCCTGCCCAACGCGGACCTGAAAATCTACCTGGATGCTACCCTGGAGGAGCGTGCCGGACGGCGTTATCGAGAGATCCTGGCGCGCGGCGAGCCGGCTGTGCTGGCCGATGTGTTGGCGGCGGTGCGGCGGCGCGACGAGATCGACAGCAGTCGCGCCCTGGCTCCCCTCCAGCCCGCGGAAGACGCGGTGGTCGTCGACACCACGTTTCTTTCCGTCGAGCAGGTGCTGGAGCGGGTGTTGGCCCTGGCGAACGGCGGGCCCAAGCGCTGAGAGAGACGTGAAATTCGAGGGCAAGGATGCCCGGGAAATTTCCCGGGCATTTTTTGCCCCTTGGCAGAAGGAAACAGCTTTTTTGAGGTGAGGGTGTCGAAACCACGTGGCGTGATCGAATCGGTCGCACCGGGCAGCGTGGGCGAGGAGCTGGGGCTCCGGCCCGGCGACGTCCTGCTGGCCATCAACGGCCAGCCCGTGAGGGACGTCATTGACGTCCAGTTCTATGGCGCCGAAGAGGTCCTGGAGCTCGCCGTGGAGCGCGATGGCGAGGAATGGCTGTTCGAGGGCGAGCGGGAGTACGGCGAGGAGCTGGGCCTGTCCTTCGTCCGTCCCACCTTTGACGTCGATATCCGGCGCTGCGCCAACAATTGCGACTTTTGCTTTGTCAAGCAGAACGCCCCCGGCATGCGCAAGTCGCTGTACATCAAGGACGACGACTATCGCTATTCTTTTCTCTTTGGGCATTTCGTGACGCTGACCAACCTGACCGACGAGGACTGGGACCGGCTGGAGGAACAGCGTCTGAGCCCGCTTTACGTATCGGTGCATGCCACCGATCCGGAGCTGCGGCGCCGGTTCCTGTCGCGCAAAGCCGCCCCCGACGTCCTGGATCAGCTCCGGCGCCTGGCCGGGCTGAACATCGAGGTGCACACGCAGGTGGTCCTGGTGCCGGGCCTGAACGATGGCGAGCACCTGGAGCGCACCGTCCGCGATCTGGGAGCGATGCGGGGCCATCCCGTGGCCTCGGTCGGCGTGGTGCCGGTGGGGTTGACCCGGTATCACCCGGGCCGCTGCCGCACGTACACCCCCGCCGAATCGCGAGCCTTGCTGGGCCAGGTGCAGCCCTGGCGCGAGGCAAACCGCAAGCGTTGGGGCTTGGCCTTTGTCTACCCTTCCGACGAGTGGTACCTGGTGGCCGGCCTCGAGGTGCCTCCTGCCCGTGCCTACGATGGTTTTCCCCAGGTGGAGAACGGCGTGGGCATGGTACGCCGTCTGCTGGACGAGTGGCAGGCGCTCAAGGGGAACTTGCCCGGCCGGCAGCTCCGGCCGGCGACGCTGGCCTGCGGCACGCTCATTGCCCCCGTGCTGCGCGACATCGTGGACGAGCTCAACGAGCTGGCCGGGGCGAATTGGCGCCTGGTGCCCGTGGTGAACGAGTTCTTTGGGCCGGTGACCACCGTTTCTGGCCTGTTGACCGGGCAGGACGTGGCCGCCGCCCTGCGACGGGGGCCGGAGCCCCCGGGCGAGGTGGCGTTGCTGCCCCGGGCGATGTTTACCGGGCGGTATGGCGGGGGCACGGCGCCGCCCGGCACAACCCTGGACGAGATGCACATCTCGGACATCGAAGCCGAACTGGGCGTGCCGGTGCGGATGGCGGGCACGATGGCCGAAGCCCTGGCCGCCAGCGTGGAGCCCCACGGAGAGATGGTTGCCGGCGAGCCGCACCCGGCTGGTTCCACGGAAAGGTAACGGTGCCGAGGCGTATCGTTCGCTAGCGGTAATCCTCGCGTACCGGGTGCCAGGCGTCGATGACGCGACATGGCTCGTCGAGGATGACCGCGCTGTGGGGCACCTCGGGTGGGATCAGGACGCCGTCGCCGGCCCGCAGCACGCGCTTTTCTCCGTCCAGCTCAAAGGTCAGGCTGCCCGAGACGACCCAGGTGATCTGCTGGTGGGGATGGTGATGTCCGGGGATGACGGCCCGTGGCTCAAAGTCGAAAAAGGTGAGCATGACCCCTTCCAGGTACGCGGCGCGGCGCTTGACGCCGGGCAGCATGTCGGTCACCGGCAGCTCGTCTAGCGTGAAATAGCCCATTGTTCGCCTCCCTACGCTGTTGTCCCTGGCGCGTCGGCCAGGTTGTCCTGGAACTCGATGTTGCCGCGGAGCATCTTGTGCACCTCGCAGCGGCGGGCCGAGTTGTACAGGATGGCCCGCTCCCGCGACGAAAGCCCCTCGCCCAGGTCGAGGTTTGTGATGAACCGGGTGTTGGCCCCCATTCCCACAAATTCCGTCACGCCCTGCACGGTGGCGCCCAGCCGCGTCACCGCGATCCCCTTGCTGGCGGCGACCGCCGCCATGGTGAGGACCATTCAAGAGCCCAGGGCGGCGGCCACCAGCTCCAGGGGGCAAAAGCCCGAGCCCGGGCGGCCGGTGTTTGTACGCTGGTCGGCTTCAAAGCTGCGATCGCCGGCGGTGATGCGCACTTTGTCGCCGCCAAGGTAGGTGGTGGTTACCAGATTCTCAAGGACCAGGTCGCTCATAGGCCAACTCTCCTTAACCCCGCGGGCGCGCGGTCGCTCGCATCCCGGAAAGAAGTGGCGCCAGGCGGGTGCCCTGGCGCCACGCGTAAGTCATCCTTCGATCCTTACCTGGCGCGCTTGAGCCAGCGCACGCTGTTGGACCGGCATTCGGGGCAGATCCTTTCCATATTGGCGCTGTAGTAGCCCTGCCAGTGGTGCCCGCAGCGCACGCAGGCAAACTCGGCATCCTGCTTCTCGTCCGACTCTTTCGGGTTGCGTGGCCCGGGCACCCGGGCCTGGGCCAACAGGCTGCGTGTTTGCTCGATCTCTTCGGCAGCAACCGACTGGCGCTTTTTCTCGGCTTCCTTCATGATCGTCTGCCAGCGGGCTCCCTCGGCGGCCGAGCACCATTCCAGGAGCAGGCGCTCGGGGCGCAGGCCGGCCTTCTCCAGGCCGTCCCACAGCCCATCCAGGCGCCGGACCGTGCTCCTGTTGGCGTCGATGTAGTGACAGTCGACATAGTGGCAGCCGGAAATCAGCACCACAGGCGCACCCTTCTTGAAGGCGTACCACACGAACTCGGGGTTCACCCGGCCCGAGCACATGGTGCGGATGATGCGCGCGTTGGGCGGGTAGGCCATGCGGCCCACGCCGGCCGTGTCGGCGCCGGCATAGGAGCACCAGTTGCAGGCAAAGGTGACCACCTTGTCCTGTGGGTCCTCTTCCAGGATGGCGTCGAGTTGGGCATAGATCGCCTGGTCGTTAAAGTGCCTCATCTGGATGGCCGAGAACTTGCACTCGGCGGCGCAGGTGCCACAGCCGGCGCAGGCAGCGCTGGTTACGCGCGCCGGTGACTTTTTCTCCCACTGGATGGCGCCAAAGGGGCAGACGTCGGCGCACTGGCCGCACATCTTGCACAGGTCCTCGTCCACGACGGCGGTGATGGCCTCGACGGCGAATTTGGACTTGTTCAGCAGAATCGAAGCCCGCGAGGCCGCGGCGCTGGCCTGGGTGACACTTTCGCGCACGTCCTTGGGGCTCTCGGCCGCACCGGCGATAAAGATGCCCTTCGTCGGGGTATCCACCGGCCGGAGCTTGGGATGGGCCTCTTTCAGGAAGCCGCTCGGCGCCCGCGACAGGCTGACCATCTGGCGGATCGCCTCGGTTTCCGTGGCCGGCGTGGCGCCCACCGAGAGCACCAGCATGTCCACCTCGTGGGTCTCCAGGCGGTTGGCCATGGTATTCTCCACGGTCACGTGCAGGTTACCGGTGGCCGGGTCCTCGCGGACCTCGCCCGGGATGCCCCGGATGTAGCGCACGCCGTTGCTCTTGCTGCGCATCAACAGCTCTTCGAAGCCCTTGCCAAAGGCGCGCAGGTCCATGTAAAAGACCGTGATGTCGGTGTCGGGATAGTTGTCCTTGATGTACTGGGCGGCCTTGACGGTGTTCATGCAGCAGATGTTGGAGCAGTAGGGATTGCCCCGCTCCGGGTCCTGGGTACGGGAGCCGACGCACTGAACAAACCCCAACCGCCTGGGACGCTCCAGGTCGCTGGGCCGGCCAAAATGGCCCTCCAGCGGCCCCCCGGTGCTGACCAGCCGCTCCAACTCCATGCTGGTTACCACGTTGGGATAACGGGTGTAGCCGTACTCGTCCAGGCCGGCCGGATCGTAGACGTTCATCCCGGTGGCGACGATGACGCTGCCCACCTCCAGGCTCAGGATCTCGTCCTGCATATCAAAGTCGATGCACTTTTTCTCGCAGGCCTCGATACACTTGCCGCAGGCAATGGGGTTTTGCCCCAGGCACTCGTCGCCCGACACGATGTAGGACGACGGTACGGCCTGGGGGAAGGGAATGTGGATCGCCTTGCGGGTGCCGAGTCCCATCTGGAACTCGTCGGGCACGACCACGGGACACACAACCGCACAGTCGCCGCAGGAGGTGCACTCATCCTCGTTGACGTAGCGGGCCTTCTTGCGTACGCGCACCTTGAAGTTGCCAACGTAACCGGAAACGTCCTCTACCTCGGAATAGGTCAGGAGCTTGATATTGGGATGTCGACCGACATCCATCATTTTGGGCCCCAGAATTCATATGCTACATTCTATATCCGGGTAGACCTTGTCCAGTTGGGCCATAATGCCACCGATGGAGGGCTTTTTCTCCACCAGGTAGACAGGATGGCCGGCGTCGGCCAGGTCGAGGGCCGCCTGAATGCCTGCTACCCCACCGCCGACGACGAGGGCAGCGTCGGTGACCGAAATCTGCTCCTCGTCCTGGGGATAGAGCCACCGGGCGCGCGAGACGGCCACCTTCACAATGTCCTTGGCCTTGCGCGTGGCCGCGGCGCGGTCGCCGGGCGTCACCCACGAGCAGTGCTCTCGGATGTTGGCCATCTCCAGGAGGTAGGGGTTCAGTCCCGCTCCCTGGATGCACTGCCGGAAGATGGGCTCGTAGGAGGCCGGCGAGCACGAAGCGACCACTACGCGGTTGAGATTGTGCTCGTAGATGGCCCGCTGGATCTCTTGCTGGCCGGGGTCAGCGCAGGTGTACTTGTTGCGGATGGCCGCAACCACGTTGGGCAAGGTGCCAGCGTACTCGCGCACCGCTTCGGTGTCCACCGCCCCGGCAATGTTCGATCCGCAGTCGCACACGAACACGCCGATGCGCAAATTATCTGCAGGCAATGTGTCCTCCTTCTCTATACCTATTGTCCCTGATCGCGCTGCCACTGCTCGAAGCGATGGCCGCGGATATAGTCCTTGTCCTTTGCCGCCCGCCGGTTGCGGGTCGCCTCCTCCACTGCTTCGCGGACAGTCTTGCGAAACTCTTCTGACGCAAACTGCTCCTTGCGGAAAAAGTCAAAGGCGTGGAACTCGCGGAAGGCCTTGCGTTGCAGCTCCATCGTTCCATGCCCGCTGATCATGATCACACAGGTGAAGGGATGATCGCGGCGGATCTCGGCCAGGAGGCGCATGCCCTCTTCGTTGCTCTCGTCGGTCTCTACCAGGCGAATGTCGAGGATGGCCAGGTCAAGACCCGAGGTCTCGGCCAGGTACTGGCGGGCCGCCTGTGCGGTGCCCACCGCCTCGATCTCGTGTCCCTCGCGCTGGAGGATGCCCTTCAGCAGATCGCGCCAATCGGCGAAATCCTCGACGATTAGAATTTTGCCTCGCATTCCCTCTCCTTTTGGTCATCGTCTTGCCCGCTGCGACGAAAGCCTGGCAGGCGAATGGTGAAGGTGGTCCCGGTGCCCGGCTCGCTGCGGCAATCGATGGTCCCTCCTTGCTGCTCGATAAAGGTTCGCACCCACCACAGGCCAAAGCCCAGGCCCTCGGCCGTCGGCTTGAACATCTTCCAGATCTCGGCCATGTCCGCCGGGGAGATGCCGGTGCCCGTGTCCGCGATTTCGACCACCACCCAGGATTCGCCTTGGTCCTCTACCCGCCGGCTGCGCACCGCCAGACACTTTTCCGGGCGGTCCGATAGGGCGCGCAGCGCGTTGGTGATCAGCTCGAGAAAGATATCGAGGAGCAGCAGGTTGCTCTCCACGGTCGGGAGTTCCGGGTCCAGCTCGCGCGCCAACTGGACGTCGGGCGGCAGGCTGGCCATCTTGAGCGCTTCGTTCAACACCCGGTTGACGTCGAGCTGCACCCGGGGGCCTGTCTCCTGGAAGGGTCTAAACAGGGCATTGGCCATTTTCAGGATAAACTGGGCGTTTCGCTCGATGCGCTGCAGGTTGTCCTCGATCCAGGCCCGCTCTTCCGGGGGCACGTCAAGCCTGGCCACGCAGTTGCGGATCTCGCCGGCGCTGGCCGGCACAATTCCGATCAAATTGTTGATGCGGTGGGCCAGGGCCGTGGCTGCCTGCCCCATGACTGCCCACCGTTCGGCCGCCACCCTCCGGGCTTGTTCGCCCTGGAGGGCCTGGTGCACGGCCTGGAGCTTCTGGTGCTGGGTGGCGTTTTGAATGGCAATGACCGCTTCCTGCGCCAGGGCCTCCAACAGCTCCACGTCCTCGTCGTCAAAGGCCGCCAATCGGGCGCTCTCCAGGAGCAGGACGCCGAGAACCTCCTCGCCCCCCTCAGCCTGGGCCAGGCCACTGGCGAGGGGCACGGCGACACTGGACCGCATGTCATCAAAGAGGACGACGTATTGCGGATCGTGTTTGGCATCGGAGCACAGGTAGGAGCGGCGGTTCTGCACAGCCCAGCCGGTGATGCCATGGCCCAAGGGGAAGCGAGAGGCGCGCACCTCGGGCGTCCAGCCCTCGCCCAGGAAGGCCTTCAGCTCCAGCTCGCCTGTCTCGGGGTTCAGCAGGCGTAGCGAGCCGTGCTCGGCGCCCACCAGGTGCACCGCCTTTTCCAGGATGAGGTTGAGCACCCGATCCAGTTGCAAGCTGGAGGTGAGTGCCACGTCGATATCGTGCAGGGCGCGGAACTGGGCAGTCATCCGGGCCAGCCGCTCGGCGTGGCCCGGGTCCGCCCCGCGCGCGCTCTCGGCACGGGGGCCGTTGGCCTCCGTGCTCCCCTGCGCGAGCGTCGCCATGTTGCGTTCCGCGTCCCCGTCTGCCATGTCCGGTTGCTCTACAACGCTTCCGCCACCAGGGTCGCCAGGTCGCGGACCTCGATGGCAAGTTCTTTCGCCATGGCCGGGTCTTGCTGGGCACACTTGAAATGGATCTGGCACTTGACACAGGCAGTGACGAGCAGGTCGGCGCCCGTGGCTTGTGCCTGTTGCAGGCGCTCCACCTGGATGTTCTTGCTCACCTGGCCGCAGGCGGTCCAACAGCTCGTGCCGCAACACTGGCTGGTGTTGCGCGTGCGCTCCATCTCCGCCAGGTCGAGCCCCAGGCCGGCCATCACGGTGCGGGGGGCGTCGTACACCCCCAGGTGCCTGCCCAGCCGGCAGGGGTCCTGGTAGGTGGCGCGCCGCGCCTCACCCTGGTGATCGACCTGCAGTCCGTGCTCGGCCATGAGCTCGGCCAGGTGCAGAACCTCCAGCCCATGGGTCCCGACGAGCTGTGGGTAGTCGAGCTTGAGGGTGCGGGCGCACTCGGGGCAGGTGGTCACCACCCGTTTGGCTCCGCTGGCCTTGAACAGCTCCAGGTTGAGGCCTGCCAGGGCGCGAAAGGTCGCCACGTCGCCCTCCCAGAGCTGATCGTGGCCGCAGCACCGCTCGTCGGCCAGAACCTGCGGCTGGATGCCCAGGTGGTTCAGGATCTTGACCGCCGCCTGCGCGATGCGCACCCCTTCCACGCCGAGGTCGGCAAAGAGGGCATCGTAGTAGGGCAGGCAGCCGGCAAAGTAGATGGTGTCCGAGCTGTCGGATACGTGGAGGTCATCGTTCAACCAGCCCAACCGGTTCTGGCGCAGCTCGGGCCGGGCCATCATCCGGCCCCAGGTCTGGATGGCCTCGCCATGCGTGCACTCGCCCTGGCGGCCGTCCTCGCGGGCCACGGCACGGGCGTCGCGGATGAACTCGGAAAAATGGACGTCGGAGGGGCACAGCTCGCTGCAGCGCTTGCAGGTGAGGCACGACCAGAAAAGCAGGTCGTCCAGGAGCTCGTCATGGCGGCCCTCGATGGCCTTTTCCACCAGGATCCGCGGGCTGGTGTAGCTGCGCCCTTCCCAGCGCGTGATGGGGCACACGGCGCTGCATTTTCCACACTCCATGCAATACCAGGCTCGGTTCTTGTCGATAGCGTCCCGCAGTTGATCCATCATTGTCCCCGATCCCCGTTCGATCCCTGTTCGGGTGCACTCAGCCCCCTGATAAAGTCCTGTACCTTGTCGTGAAACGCCTCTCCCTGGCCGGCGCCGAGCCAATCCAGCTTCAGTTGGTGCTCGCCATAGCCAAGCAGCGCGGCCATCCGTTGCGTTTCGGCAAACAGCTCTTCGGCCCGGCGGTTGCCAAACTCGAAGTGGCACTCGCCCGGTGGGCAGCCCAGGAGAAGCACGCCATCCGCTCCCTTCTCAAAGGCCTTGAGGACGGTGCCCGGGCTGATCTGGCCCAGGCACATGACCTTCATGGAGTGAACCACGGGAGAATACTCCCGTCGCTCGGCTCCCGCCGTCTCCAGGGCGCTGTATGCGTTCCAGTTGCAGGTCAGGACCACAACTTTGAGATCTTGCATATCCTTCACTCTCCACCTCGCTCCCCTGCGGCGCCACAGCCTCCCATCAACTGCTCCAGCATGGCCTCCAACTGTGCGTCCGTCGAGTAGCCACCGCTGATGGCGCCCGAGGGGCAGTGGGCCACGCAAGTGCCGCAGCCGGTGCAGATGGCCGGATCGATCCAGGACGTGCGCTGCGGGTCTTGCCCCACCATCTGTGGAGCGCCAAACTCGCAGACGGCCACGCAGGTGGCGCAGGCGCGGCAGCGTGCGGGGTCTACCCTGGCGGCCGTGGGCCGCGGGCGCGCCGCGGCACTGGCCAGCCAGGCGGCCACCCGCGCCGCGGCGGCAGGCCCGACGATGGCGGCCTCGCCCAGGGGGTCGCAGACCATGATCCCGGGCCGGTGCGTCTCTACCCCTCCGCCGCGGGCGTCGATCCGCGGCCGGAGGCCCTCCTGCCCGTCAGCGCAAGCGGCCAGCAGGCGCTCCATCTCGCCACCATCGCCGGGGGCCAGGACCAGGGCCACGCCTTGCCGCGTACCCGAGTGGTGGTTGACCACGAAGCGGCCGCCGCGGCGCTGGACTTCCAGGACCGGGCCCTCCTCGAGGCCACCGGCATAGGGTCCGTCCAGGCGGCTGACATTGATTCCCTGCTCTTCCAGGGCCTGCTGGCAGGCACGGGCGGCGGCCCCGCTCCCCAGGACCAGGGCGCTCTTTTCGGCCAGGGGCAGCTCCATCGGTCCAGGGCTGGCGAGGCGGACGCGGGCCACCGCCGCGGCCACCAGGGCCGTGGCCTTGCTCGTGGCTGCGGCCGGGTCGCCGGGGTGAGCCCAGGCGCATTGCTCGCGGATGTTCACAAACTCGTAGGTCGTCGGACCCTCGTCTAGCCCAAAGATGCCCAGGTTGTCCTTGCAGCGCACCCGCTGATAGGTGCAGCTAAAACAAACCTGGTCGATGGCGCAGCAGGAACAGGCGGCCAGCACCACCCGGTTCAGGCCCATGGCCTCTACCTGGGCCTTGATAGTCGCCGCGGCCTCGGGGGAACAGGAGAAGGGGAGCACCTGGCTGTGGATCACGCCGGGCCAGGCCGCCGCCCGGTCGCGCACCAGGTCGGTGTTCACCGTTTCCGAGATCTCGCCGCCGCACTGGCAGACGAACACGCCGATGCGTGCCGCGCCCTCGGGCGCAGCCGGGGCGGCGTGGGCCAGGGTTGCCTGGCGCTGACCAAAGAGGTCGGCCATGGCCCGCGCAGCCGCCGCCGAGCCCAGAAGCGGGCTCTCGGGCGAGGCGCGGTAGCAGCCGGGTCCTTCGGCCAGGGGCAGCCCGCCAAAGCCGTACGCGTCGGCGGCATAGATGATGGCGCCCACCTCCAGCGGCACGGTCTGGGGCATTTCCTCGTGCACGATGGCGCCCGGCTTGCAGGCCCGGACGCAGGCCAGGCATTCGCTGCACGGGCCGCAGGCCAGGCAGCGCCCTGCCTCGGCAATGGCTTGCTCGGCCGTGTACCCCGTCTCGACCTCGGCATAGCTGCCCAGGCGCTCCTCCATGGGGATCATGGGCACGGCCAGGCGCGGCTTGGGCTGTCGCTCCTCCGGGGCCAGCTCTCGCCGGGCGATGGGCCGCTCCTCGACGGCCGGCCGGGCCTCGGAAACCTGGAGGCCACGCAGGGAGGCGTCGATCTCGGCCGCGGCCTTTTTGCCCATGCCGATGGCCTCGATGACCGCCATCTTGTCCTGGGTGACCGCGTCGCCGGCGGCAAAGATGCCGGGCCGGTTTGTGGAAAAGCCCCCGCCGTACAGCTCGATGCGCTCCGCACGGGTGATGGCCAGCCCGTGACCCTCGCCCAGGCCATCCATGTCGGGCGCCTGGCCGATGGCCAGCACGATGAGGTCCAGGTCCAGGATATGCTCGCTGCCCGGGATGGGCACCGGCCGCCGCCGGCCGCTGGCGTCGGGCTCGCCCACCTCCATGCGCTGGCACTCTAACCCGACTACCCCTGTCTGCTCGTCGCCCACGACCCGCTTGGGCGCGACCAGGAACTCGATGGTCACCCCTTCTTCCTCGGCGTCGTGGACCTCTTCCGGGGTTGCCGGCATCTCGGCCCGCGTCCGGCGGTAGAGAATGCGCACGTCCTGGACGCCCAGGCGCCGCAGAGAGCGCGAGACGTCCATGGCCGTGTTGCCACCGCCCAGGACCGCCACGCGGGTGGCGGCTCCCTTGCGCAGGATTCTGGCCAGGGAAGCGTGGTATTCAGAGCTCTCCACCTGCTGCGAAAGGCTGATGATTTTTAGAAGCTCGATGCCGTGCACCACACCGTCCAGCTCCTCGCCGGGTATGCGCAGGGAGTGGCTGCGGTGGGCGCCGATGGCCAGGCACACGGCGTCGTAGCCGCGGGCCAAGAGATCGTCGAGGCTATGGTCGCCGCCGGCGCCGATGGTCGTGTTGAGGCAAAGCTCGATGCCCAGATCCTGGATGCGGCGGTACTCGGTGGCGATGACGTCCCGCGGCAGGCGGTATTCAGGGATGCCCACGGCCATCATGCCGCCGATGACCGGCAGCCTGTCAAAGACGGTGACACCGTAGCCCTGCCTGGCTAGCCGGTCGGCGACGGTCATGCCCGCCGGCCCGGCGCCCACGACAGCCACGCGCTGCGCCCTGGGCGTGACCCCGGGCACATCGCTCGCGGCGATGGGCGCCGCCTGGCTGGACTGTCCCTCGCGCAGCTCCCAGTCGGCCAGGAAGCGCTTGAGGGGACGGATGGCCACCGCCTGATCCAGCTCGGCGCGGCGGCAGTTCAGCTCGCACGGGTGGGTACAAATCCGGCCGCAGATACCCGGGAAAGGGATGGCCTCGCGGATGAGGTCGATGGCCTCCTGGAACCGCCCCTGGGCGGCCAGCGCCACGTAGCCCTGGACGTGAATGCCGCCCGGGCAGGCAGCGGAGCAGGGAGCCGTCCCGTCCTTGTCGATGGCGGCGCAGCCGAGCTGCGTGCCCGATTGTAGATAGATGGCCTTGCGGCCCGTACCGGGAACGGTCACCGGGCAGACCTCGACACAGTCGCCACAGGCCGTACACTTGGTCAGGTCGACGTAACGCGGCTGCCGGACCAGCTCCAGGCACCAGCGCCCCGCCTGTCTCTCCACTCGCTGCACGCGGGTGGCGGTCCAGGTGGTGACGTTGGCGTGTTTCGCCAGCTCCAGCAGGCGCGCATTTACCAACTGCGGGGGAGCGTCGCCGCCGGCCAGGCCGCCATCCAGAAAGGGGGCAGGCTCAACCAGGTGGACCGGGATTCCGGAATCGGCCAGGTCGAAGGCCGCCTGAATACCGGCTGCGCTCCCGCCAATGATCAAAGCGCCTTTGCTCAACTCGTCCCTCCTCATGTAGGAGCAGCAGGCCAGCTATCTGCTATTTGTTCCTGGCTGCTACTTCCAATCCTCGCTGGAAGCCGATGTCAAAGGCCTTCATGTTCACCTCGACGGTCTTTGACGGGACCGACTCGGCGACAGCCTGACGCATGGCTGCTTCGCTAACCGCGCCGATGGCCGCCGTCCAGAATCCGAGCATGACGGTGTTGGCCGCGCGGTTGTTGCCCAGCTCTTCGGCAATCCGGGTGGCGGGCATGCCATAGGTATCGATGTCCGTGCGGTGTTCGGCGGGCATTGACACGAGCCCATCATCCACCAGCAGGGTGCCGCCCGGCGCAAGGGTTGGCCCGTACTTGGCGTAGGCGCTCTGGGACATAATGATCATGCTCGTCGGTTGGATCAGGTGCGGATGGTGGATCGGATCCGTGGAAAGAACCACCTGAGATCCGGCGGCGCCGCCCCGGGCCTCGGGGCCATAGCTCTGGGTGAAACAGACCTCCAGCCCATCGTAGATGGCCCCCGCCTGGCCGATGATCTTGCCGGCGCTGATGATGCCCTGGCCGCCAAACCCGCCCAGTTGCACCTCGGTTCGCGGCAGCGGCTCCGTCCGTTTGGGTAGATTCGGCCTGTCGTCGATGGTCTTTTTCTCCGCCTGCCACCACTTTTCGCCCTTCACCAGGAGCGTATCGAGGGCCGACTGCAGGTCGGGCTTGCGGTCCTCGACGAACTTGCCCTCCACGATCTCGGTGATGAGGCCGTTGCCGTCCACTACCACGCCAGCGTCCTTGGGATGGGTGCCGTGGCTGATACGGCCCACATTCTGGTAGTGTTTCATCACTTCCAGGCCGCGGCGGCGCAGTTGCTCCGGGTCCAGGCCGGTGCCCTCGCGGTTCCAGCGGGCATAGGCTGTGGAGCAGGGAGCAATGACCTCTACAAAGCCAAAGCCCGGATGCTCGAGTGCCTCGCGCAGCGTCCATTCCAGCCGGCGTGCGTGGAGCACCGTCCAGCGGGCCACAAACGATGCGCCGCTGGCCGCGGCCAGGTAGGGCAGGTTGAAGGGATACTCAAAGTTGCCATACTGGCTGGTCACGGCCCGGGCCTCGTGGGGCGTGGTGGCGCTCACCTGGCCGCCCGTCATACCATAGTTGAAATTGTTGACACAGATGATCGTGATGTTCAGGTTGCGCCGCGCGGCGTGGATGAGGTGATTGCCGCCGATGCCGGCGATGTCGCCGTCGCCCGAAAGGACGACGACCTTGAGCTCGGGGTTGGCCAGCTTGAGCCCGGTGGCAAAGGGCAGGGCCCGGCCGTGGGTCGTGTGGAACGAGTCGAGCCGTACGTAGCCGGCGATGCGTCCCGTGCAGCCGATGCCCGAGACGACGGCCACCTTGTCCATATCCCAGCCCCGGTTCTTTTCCAGCCATTGGAGGGCGCTGATAAAGGTGGTCAGTGCCGTTCCCAGCCCGCAGCCCTGGCACCAGATGTGGGGCAGCCGCTCGCCGCGGAGCAGTGCATCCATGGGGTGCAGGCCGGTGACCCAATCACTCTGATCCGGGGGCTCGTAGCCCAGGTGTTTCAGGCGTTCACTGCGATGCATCTCTTCTTCGCGCATGCTCTATTCCTCCTCGGCCCCACCCAGGAGACTTATGGCCCTGCGAGGCCTTGCTTCCATCTCGACCTCCCGGCCCGCTGCCCGGCGGATGGTGTTCAGCACCAGGTCCGCTTCCAGGATGTCGCCCCCGGGGCGGTTGGCGCCCAGCACCAGGGCCTGGCCACAGGCACAGCGCTCCACCTCGCGCACCATCTGTCCCATGTTGATCTCGGGCACGACAAAGGCGCGCACCTGCTTGGCCAGCTTGCGGATGATCTCGTCGGGGAAGGGCCAGGCAGTGATGAGGCGCAGGTAGCCCACGCGAATGTCTTCATTGCGTGCCTGCTCGATGGGCCACAGTGACGTTCGGGCCGAGATACCGTAGGACACGACGACCACTTCGGCGTCCTCAAGGTTCTGGCCCTCCACCTTGATGATGTCGTCGCGGTGCATGCGGATCTTGTTCACCAGCCGCTCGATGTTCCATTCCTGGGCCTCGGCGTTCATTGCCGGGTAGCCCCGCTCGTCGTGGGTCAGGCCGGTGACGTGGATGCGATAGCCCTCGCCCGCCGCCACCATGGGCGAGATGTAGCCATTGTCGTCGCTCCCGGAGCGGTCGCGAAAGATACGGAAATGATCGGGCTCGATGTCTCCCCTGCGGACCTGGGGGCGTTCCACGATCTCGATCTCGTCCGGGTGCGGGATCACGACCTTTTCGGTCATGTGCCCCACCTCGGCGTCGGCCATGACCAACACCGGCAGCCGGTATTTCTCCGAGAGGTTAAAGGCGTGGATGGTCAGGTCAAAGAACTCCTGGGGCGACGTGGGGCACAGGGCAATGGTCTCGTAGTCGCCGTGGGAGCCCCAGCGCGCCTGCATCATGTCCTGCTGGCCCACCAGCGTTGGCAAACCGGTGGACGGCCCGCCGCGCTGGACGTTGACCAGGACGCAGGGCGTCTCCAGCATCATGCCCAGGCCCAGGTTCTCCATCATGAGCGAAAAGCCAGGGCCGCTGGTGGCCGTCATCGATTTGACGCCGGCCCAGGAGCCGCCCAGGATGGCGTTCATGGAGGCCAGCTCGTCTTCCATCTGGATGTAAACGCCGCCCACCTGGGGCATCCGGACCGACATGCGTTCCGCGATCTCGGTGGCGGGGGTGATGGGATAGCCGGCAAAGAAACGGCAGCCGGCCAGCAGGGCTCCTTCGGCGGCGGCGTGATCGCCGAGCATAAAGTGTGCGCCGGTCAACAGGCCTTTGGGTTCGCTCATTCCTTCACCTCGATCCTGTGGACAGGCTCCACGTGTTCCGGGGCGTGCATGCCGCCGTCCTCGACATAGATGGCAAAGTCGGGACAGATCAGCGCGCAGAGGCCGCAGTTCACGCACCCGGAATCATCGACAAGCTCTGGGGGGTGGTAGCCCTTGGCGTTGGTCTGCTGGGACATGACCAGGACGTGCCGCGGGCAGAACTCGACACAAAAGCCGCATCCTTTGCATCGTTCCTCGATGATGTGGACGATGCCCTGGGGGACCCGGACGCGACTGCGATCCAGGGGTTGTCTCCAATATGTCACAGTCCCTCCTCGATTCCACTTCGAATCCACTTCGGCGACCGCTTTCTCAGGCTCTTCCGGCGACCAGATCTGCAATCTCGCCAGGATGGCGCGCTACGCGGACGCCGACGTTTTCAAAGGCGGTGATCTTTTCGGCGGCCGTGCCTTCGCCGCCCTCAATGATGGCTCCGGCATGGCCCATACGTTTGCCGGGGGGTGCCGTCTGCCCGGCGATAAAGGCAGTGACCGGCTTGCTCATGTGGCGGGCAATAAACTCGGCCGCTCGCTGTTCGTCAGTTCCTCCGATCTCGCCAATGAGGACCACCTGGCTCGTCTGTGGATCCTCTTCGAAGAGCTTCAGAACGTCAATAAAGTCAGTGCCGATGATGGGATCTCCGCCAATGCCGATGGCCGTCGATTGGCCCATGCCCCGTTCCGAGAGGGCATAGACCACCTCGTACGTCAACGTGCCGCTGCGCGAGACCACGCCGACGGGGCCGGGCCGGTGGATGTGGCCGGGCATGATGCCCACCTTGGCCTCGTTCGGGGTGATGATCCCGGGGCAGTTGGGCCCGATGAGGCGCGTGGGCAGACAATCCAGGTGCGCCCGCACCCGGATCATGTCCAGGACGGGGATGCCCTCCGTGATGCACACAACGACCCTGATGCCCGCATCGGCTGCTTCCAGGATCGAGTCGGACGCAAAGCGGGCGGGTACGTAAGAGATGGAGGCGTTGGCGCCCGTCGCTTCCACAGCTTCGCGCACCGTGTCAAAAACCGGCACTCCGGCCACCCAGCCGCCGCCCTTGCCGGGCGTGACCCCGGCGACCACCTTGGTGCCATACTCCAGCATCTGGCGCGTGTGGAACTCGCCTTCCCGGCCGGTGATGCCCTGCACGACCAATCGCGTGTCTTTGTCAACCAGGATGCTCATTTCGACGCCCTCCCGTGGGCCGAGGCAACGGCTTTTTCGGCGGCTTCTGCCAGTGAGGCGGCGGTCATCATGTGCGCTTCGGCAAGGATGCGCCGGCCTTCCTCCTCGTTGGTGCCCACCAGGCGCGCGACCATGGGCACGTCGGTCTGAAAGCTGTTCAGCGCCTCCAGGATGCCCTTGGCCACCTCGTCGCAGCGGGTGATGCCGCCAAAGATGTTGAACAGGACTGCCTTGACGTTGGGGTCGGAAAGGATAATGCGCAGGGCCGCCGCGACCTTGTCGGCCTGGGCGCCGCCGCCGATGTCAAGAAAGTTTGCCGGCTCGCCGCCATAGAGCTTGATGATGTCCATGGTGGCCATGGCCAGGCCGGCGCCGTTGACCATGCAGCCAATCTCGCCGTCGAGCTTCACATAGCTTAGCCCGTGGCGGCGCGCTTCCTGTTCCTCGGGCGATTCCTCGTCGGCGTCCCTCATCTCGGCGAGCTCAAAGTGGCGGAAGAGAGCATTGTCGTCCAGCAGGATCTTGCCATCGACGGCCAGCAGTTTGCCTTCACCCGTAACCACCAGGGGGTTGATCTCGGCCAGGGAGGCGTCGCAGTCCAAGAAGGTTTGATACAGGCCCTGGGCGATCTTGACGAAAGACGAAACGAGGTCCTTGGGCAGCCCGATGGAAAAGGCCAGCTCGCGCCCCTGGTACTGCTGCAAGCCGAGGGATGGGTCGATGCTGATGCGAAAGATGCGCTCGGGTGTGACGCGGGCAACCTCCTCGATCTCGACCCCTCCTTCGGAGGAGGCCATCATCACCGGCCGGTGTTGCGCACGATCGATGACGACCCCCAAATAGATCTCGGTGGCTATGGCTGCGGCCTCGTCGATCAGGACCTTCTTGACCGTCAAGCCCTTGATGTTCATCCCCAGGATCTGGTCGGCAATGTCCTCGGCCTCATCGGGATTGTTTGCCAGGCGAATGCCGCCGGCCTTGCCGCGACCGCCAACCAGCACCTGCGACTTGATGACCACGCGCTTTCCCAGGCGGGCTGCGATGCGGCGAGCCTCTTCGGGTGTGGTCGCCACGTCACCCTGGGGAATGGGCACGCCGTATCGCGCGAAAACGCGCTTCGATTGGTACTCGTGCAGTTTCAAGTTCCCCTCCTGTGGTACAAGCCGATAAAAATAGCATGGAGCCAGGTATCACCACTTTATCGGCTCAAGGCCGAGCGGCGTTGCTGGCTCCCAACTCCTGCCTGGGCGGGTTTTCTGTGTGCCCAGTCACATTTCGCATCGACGTTCCGCCTCTTTGCGAATCTCTGTACGGCTATTATAGCATGGCGGGGCGGGTGAGGCAAAGTAACAGCGGGGGTTGGCGCGGGCATCCGCCTGTGCGCGCCTAGTTCTCCTCGAACATCACCGGCATGAACATAATGGCCTTGATCCAGGCATAGGCCTCCAGGGTCTCGACTCCACCAGCACCATCCTCCAGGCTGGAGCGCAAGGGCAGATAGCGGGTCACGGCCTCAGGCAGGGCTGCCAGCGGCAGCGTGACGGCCGCGCTGCCTCCCGGCTGGATGCTGCCACTCCACACCAGCGCATTGGCTGCCTCGCTTATCGTACCGCTACTGGCCAGGGCCGAGCCGGGCCGGTACGCAGCGCCGGGCGGAAAGGGCGCCACCAGGCGGGCCTGGGCAACCCTCACCCCGTCGTTGCGCAACGCAAACGAGAAGGTCAACACCTGCCCGGGAAGGCCTTTGGCCGGCTCCACAGCCAGAGTCGACGCCGACAGGTCCGGTGCTTCGACACGGCTGCTGGCCCCGCGCTCGAGCCACAGCCCGCTCTCGTCGGCCAGCCAGGCGCGGTTGTGGATCACCGCCCCCTCCGGCAGGGGGCTGTGCAGTTGCACGCGATAGCGGATCACGACATCCTGGCCGGGCGCCAGGCTTCCCTGCCAGGTAACGCGCCTGCCGGCCGGGTCGTAGCTGGCCGGCCCCTCCAGACTGCCGGCCACGTACGAGGTGGACAGGGGCAGGGTGTTGGACAGGCTGACGCTCGTGAGCAGGGCGGGCCCGGTGTTCCGGACGTGGAGGGTGTAGGCCAGCTCCTGGCCCTGGCCGGCTGTTCTTCGATCCACCTCTAAACTCGAATCCCCCAGGGGCGAGAGCCAGCCCACGGCGCGGCCCAGCACCCGGGCCATGTCGGCCGCGGGCAGCGCCTCCAGGGAAAAGGCAAAGTAGGTCGTTTTCCACGGCCCTTGCGCCAGGTTGAGCGCCACCGGCTGCCCATGCTGCCCCCAGAAGGCCGGCTGTGCCTGGTCCGTGGCGCGCAGGGCATCGCTCCAGTTCTCGTATGGATAGACGAGCTGCACGGCCGGCATGGCCGCCCCCACCGGGCTATCCACGGCGCCAAGCACCAGCGTCGCCGTCAACTCCTGCTGGGCACTGGCTACGCCCAGGTAATTCTGTCCAAAAGACTCCAGGCCCCTGGTCTGCAAATAATCCTGGCTAGAAAAGAGCAACCGTCCCCCACTGTCGAGGTACCCGGCCAGCAGTGTCTCTTCCTCGACGTCGAGGGTCGAGTACCAATCGTAACCAGTGTACCACAACAAAAGTCGGTAGTGTTGTAATTGCTCGAGGGATGGCAGGTTGGTGACGGCCGGGCCTACCGTCGGTTGCACTTCCCAGAGATCGTAGGGCATCCTATTGGCCTCCAGCGCCTGGCGAAAGGCACCGGATACGTCGTACCAGCGCTGATCGTTGACCAGCAGCACGGGCGCGGGAGCCTTGCTCACCAGCGTGACCCCATCGGACTGCGAGGGGTCGGCCAGGCTGCGGGCGGTGAGAGTGACTGTATCGCTGGCGTTCCAGGAGATGCCGGCCGGCACTTCGACCTTGACGCCAGCAGTGAACCACTCGCACGCCTCAAGGTCCGGTGTCGAAGCGATCTGTCTCTGAAAGCTCGAATCCCACACGGACGTGGCCCAGGAGGAGGGGGACAGCTCCAGAGAAAAGCGGTCCGTCGTCTGGCCCATGTTGCGCACCGTCACCAGGTAGGTGAGGTAGGGGCCCTCGGTCCACGCCTGTTCCTGGCGATCTGGAAACAGATCGACGCCCGTTGCCAGGCCTGGCCTGTCGAGCCAATCCAGGGCACGCTGAACCACCGCCGCGCGGCTGGCCCTGTCTCCCATGCCCTCCAGGCCGGCCGCCAGGTAGATGACCCGGTACGAGTGGCACCCTTCCGCCTGGAGTGCCGCGCCCCCGTCATCCACGTACCGGCCGGACAGCGAAGCTATGCGGGTGTCGAGGACCCGGATCGAGTCGGGCGTCACCTGGTTGCGATCGCTGTCCGGGCCATTCAAGGGCAAAACCACGCCATCCAGGACGCTGCCGGGCGTTCCCATCACGTCTCCCTGCCCAGCATCATCCGACTGGAACCCGGCCTGCAGCAGGCGGCCATAATACTCGTGCCAGACAAAGCCGCTCATGCCACTCTCCCAGAAGCCCACGTCCTGCCCGGTCAGGAGGAGACGTCTCCCTACGCCCAAATAGTTGCTGATGGTGTCGCCGGCGTTAATCAAAGCCGGCGAGTCCTGGGGCGAGGACCAGACAACGGCGTCGTAGGGCAGCAGATCGTCCAGGGCAGGCGCGTCTTCGTAGGCGCGCACTTGCCACAGGTCGGGGACGTAATTGCTGTCCTCCAGCGCCTGGGCCAGGGTGCGCCCGTGGCTATCATAGTACCACCAGCCGCTGTCGACAAGGAGCAGCGTGGGAGCCGGGGTCAGGAGCAGGTCGTGGCGTGCCGACTGGCCGGCCTGGACGACCAGGCCCTCATCCACCAGGCGCCGGTACCCGTTCTGACGGGCCTCCAGGGCATAGATCCCCGCCGGTAGGTCGAGGCGGTAGTGGCCGGTTGCGGCGTCGCTCCGGGCACTGGCCGGCGTCCCACGCACCAGGATCTGGACGCTCAACGGCTCATTCGTCTCGGCGTTGCGCACCTCTCCTTCCAGGGTCCCCAGGGGCAGCGGCGCCAGGGTCAAGTCGACCGTGACCGTGGCATTGGCCTCCACGAGAACGCCCGGCATGGCCTGGGCGCCAAAGCCAAAGGCTGTGCCGCTCACTCCGTAGACGCCGGCCGGCAGCGCCACGCTGTAGAGGCCCCCGGCATCAGACCGGGCCACCGCTCGCCTCTGACCCTCCTCGTCGTACACCGAGATCTGGGCATCGGGAAGCGGCCGTTGATCGCTTGCGCTGCGCACCTGTCCGGCGATGGTGCCGGCGTGCAGGGCCGTGGCCACGGCACGGTAGGCGTCGATACGCCCCCAGCCACTGTCGTTGTTGGGCACAAGGTCACCCAGGGGCAGGGCCGTGGCCGTAATCAGCGCCTCGACTGCGTCCACGCTCAGCCCTCCGTCGGCCTGGAGGAGGAGCGCGGCCAGCCCCGAGACGTGGGGTGTGGCCATAGAGGTGCCATAGGCACTGGCGTACGCTCCGCCCGGCAGGCTCGAGAGAATGTCGATTCCTGGCGCGACTACCTCGGGCTTGACCTCGGCCCAGAACGACGGGCCGCGGCTACTGAAGGGCAAGACCTGGTCCAGATCCCCGCTGGCACCCACGGCGATGGCTTCCGCCAGGCTGGCCGGGCTGCCCACTGACCCCGGGTATGGCCCCGCATTGCCGGCGGCAAACACCGGGATAATACCCGCGGATCGCAGGGCCTGGATGTCGGCGCGAAAGACATCCAGCTCGCCAATGTCGTTGCCCCAAGAGGCGTTCACCACGTCGGGCGCCAAGGTGGGATTGCCGGCAGGGGCCAGGAGCCACTCGAAAGCGGCGTGGATCCAGCTATCGTAGCCGTACCCGCTATCGTTCAGCGTCTTGACTGCGATCCACTGCGCGCCGGGCGCCACGCCAATGGCCTGGCCGTCTCCGACGGCACGCCCCAGCACCGTGCCGGCCACGTGCGTCCCATGCCCGTATCCGTCGACGGGGTAGAGGGCCCCCTCGGTGGTGGTGCACGACCAGTTGCCCTGGTGGATGGTGAGTCCGCCAGGCTTGTAACCGCGGTATTGCGCCTGCAGGGCTGGGTGCTGCCAATCCACGCCCGTGTCCATGATCGCCACAGTCACGCCCGTGCCGCTTATGGCCAGTGTGTGCCAGACGCGGTCGGCGCCGATGCGCAAGACATTCCAGGGGAGCGCATCGGACTGGGCCCTCAGGTCCGCGGGCTCGAACGTGGCGTCGACCCACCGGCGCCAGCGGTCCTCGCGGATCATGGCCACGTCGGGCCGCCCGGCCAGGGCGAGAAGAGTCTCGGCGCTGCTTGTTACGACCAACCCGTTAAAGATCCAGAAGGAGCGTACATTGCTCACCCGGCCTGTGGCCGACTCGGTTGCCAGGAAAGAGAGAACGCCCGCCTGGCCTCGCGCTGCGTTGGCCTGCAGTAGGCCTACTACCTGGTCGGGGCCAGCAACTTGCCCACGCAGCAAAGTCAGGTTTGCCTGGTCTTTGAGCTCGACGATGAAGCGGTGCTCTTCGCCCGGTCCTGCATTCAACACGCGTTTCAGCAGGCCGGGCTCGACCCGGCTTGCGACGTCGTCAGGGAGCGCCGGAAGGGGTGCTTTCGGCTTGGGAATCGGATACTGGGCGGCTATGACGGCACTGTTCAACCAGATGGCCAGGAGAAGGAGCAAAGTCAGACCAACAGCCAGCAAACCCTTGTCAGGTACTCTAATCATGTGCATTCTTTCGTGGTCTCAGTATCTGTCGCGTCCCGAGCTTGATCACAACGCTGATGCGAAAAGTCCGTGTTTGTGCGCTGTGTCGGTCGTTGCTGTTCTGCAAGGGCTGTTGTCGTGCCTATATCCCAGCCATCCGGTCAGTCTTTCGAGAAGCGGCGCAACTGGCCCTCCAGGACGACCAAAGCCCTGATCGAAGCGGTGCACGTGACCACGGTTAACTGGGGCTACCGTTATGGGAATGCAGGCATGGAAATCTCGTCTAGCTCGGTCAGTTCCCCTGCTCGGGCCTCTATGACAATTTCCCTGTCGTCCGCGCCACGAATGACTACGGGTCCAACCGGGCTCATGATTGCCAGGGCATAGCTGCCGGGTGGAACATCGAGAAAGGTAAACGTTCCGGTTTCATCAGTTCCCGCCCGCGGATCCGTGGCGGTGTTCAATCCCGCGACACTCATCTCCTCATCCGTCACCATAATGGGGACGAGGTACAGGGTCTGGTCCGGCGCCAGCATACCATCCATCCTGAGCGTTCCCTGTACCAGGCTGAGGTCCGGCTTGGGAGTCGGACGCAGCGTGCCGGGCGTTGCCCCTGCCGTCGGCTCTAGGTTGGCCTCCGCCGTAGTTGTCGGCAGAGGGCTCACCGGCTCTGTGCTAGACACAGCAACAGTGGGACTTGGTCCTTGCCCGCAAGCGCTTAAAACGGACACAGTCAAGATCAAGAACAGATATCTGCAAAGGATTCTCATCTTCCTATCCCGTTCAAGATAAAAACCGGGGGCCATCAGCAGAACTGATGGCCCCTCCAGCCCTAGTGGACGTGAGCTACAGATGACAGATCTTTAGTAATTGAACCCGTTATAGGTCATGAAGGTGTCGCCAGCAGTTCCGCCCTTGATCTGGTTAACAATCATGACGATCTGGCTGCCAGCAGCTCCCGTCACGGTCGCTGAGCCGATGTATCTCTCGACCGCGAACTGACCCGTGTTCTGGAGTGAGTTGTACGAGTTGCCAGGCTGGATGGTCGCGGTTTCATTGACAGGGTTGAAAGTGCTGCCCGCAACAGTGTTGGGTCCGTAGTCGATCGTGATGTCGACCGGGGTGCTGCCCACGTTCATCACCTGGATGCCCGTGAAGTAGCCATTGTTGTTGGACATGACCAGCGGTGCGCTCACACTTGTGGTTGCGGCATCTGGGTCAAATCCGTCATAGGCGGTACCACGGGGTGCTGTACCACCCTTCAACTGATTCACAATGGCCACCACCGGCTGGCCAGTCGTTGTGATTGTTGCTGAGCCGACGTACTTGTCGGCCGCAAACTGGCCGGTGTTCTGCAGGAAGGTGTGGGACTCGCCGGGCCCTAGCGCTGCAGTCTCGTTGGCAGGATTAAACGCGCCCGCGATATTGGCACCAAAGTCGACTGTGATGTCGGTCGGGGAGGCACCCACGTTCTGCACCTGGATGCCGGTGAAGAACCCGTTGTTATTCGCCATAACCAGGGGCAGGCTCACTGTGGTCGAACCCACGGCAAACCCATTATAGCCCAGCATGGTCTTGGCGCCAACCTGCATGACCGTTGCAACCACCGGAACGTCGCTGGTGATGACAGCCGAGCCCACAAACTTGTCGCCCAGAGCTGTCAGACCAGCCTGCTGGTAGGTATGCGACGCACCCGGCTTGATGACAACGGCGGGTTCGTTGTAGGCGTTGCCTGAGCTACCCGGGATGTACTCCACCTGCACGGTTGCATCGGTTGATCCGGCGTTCTGGACGTTAAACCAGGTCGAGAAGCCCGAGTTCGCCCGCATGATCAGGGGCAGGCCCAACGATGTCGCGCCAGCTGAGAAGCTCTCCGTGGTCGCCCAGTACTTGTAGTTGTCAGCCCCGGTGCCGATGGTGTTGGCGATTGCCACCACCGGCTCGGTAGACTCCACCACGACCGAACCGTTGAACCCATCGGCGGCATGAATGGGGAAGTAGGTCTTGGAACTCATGGCCGGGATTGTGTCCGATACGGGCGGGATGGCTTCGGTGCCGTCCTGGTTATAGTAGTAAATAAAGATGCTGGCCGCGGTGGTTGGGCTCAGGTTTTGCACCTGAAAACCACTCGTCCAGGTGAGGCTCTGCGCTGAAGCCGGCAGGACAAACAGCGTCGACAGCAAGGCCACAATCACGAGGATGCTTAACTTTTTCATTGGACGATCTCCCTTATTAGAATCTTTCAACGTGCTCTACGCCTACTGAGGCCAAGTTGCTGACCAATTCCCTATCTCTGAATGTCTCTTGATGCAGGCTCTCCTCCTTTCGTGCTATCAGTGTACCACTACCAGTAATAGCTCTCCTGAGCGCAGCCCCATTCTACCGCCTATGAGCCTGCAAGTCAATAACTCCTTGGTGCTATATGGATGGTTAAAGGCAGAGTTTGCCGCACAGACGGCCGTAAATGCCATCACCCATATGGGTTATTCGCCAATCCGAGGTCCTTGGGCCGTCTTCTGGTTGTGGTCTGGCCCGGTCACGAATGTTCGGTCTCGACCTTCTCGTTCTTTTCTGCTTGTGTCGTTGTCAGCAACCAGGCGACTATGCCAATGATCACATCATAGCCGGTCCAGACAATGCGCATGCCCAGGGCGCTGAGCAGCGGCACTGGATCCGGCAAAAACAACCCCAGCAGGAAGGTAATCGACACCTCCTTCACTCCCAGCCCACTCGGACTTATGATCGTAAGATAGGCAACCAGCGTGGACATTACAAACACGGATACAGCCTGGGGTAGGGCCTGGATCGGGACGTTGCCAAAGAGGCAGGTGATGAGGTACAAGCCTCCGCCACCGATGATCCAGATCATGGTGTAGACAAGCGCCCACAGGAGCGTGTCGCGATAGCGAAGGTAATCGCGAAGCTCTGGCTGTCCAGTCAACCGCATTGCGCGGTGGACGACGGCTGGATAGACACCGGCAATCACGGCAGCGAGCGCGGCGAGTACCAGGATGGTCCCTGCTGGCCCGGACACCAGCCCCAGCCATATACTGCCGGCGGCTGCCAGAGGTATCCCGGTAAGAGTCACAAGCCACATCTCCAAGAAGCTGGCAAAGGCCAGAGTTCGCTTTGGCATGCTTCGGTCCTTGTAGGCAGACATGCGACCAATGACCAGCCACAGCATTCCGGCGGGAATCCTGCGCAACAGGTTGGTGTAGCCATAGATTTTCAAGTGGCCGAAAAAGGGGATTGGCTCGGCCAAGTGATCCATGATTAGCTGCCAGCCGCGCGTCACGACGAGTAGTTGCACCAAGAACAGACCGAACGATGGAAGGAGGTAAATGCTCTGGATCTGCCAGTCATAGTCTCTCAGGCTGTTCCAACTGGTGCAGGCTTTGCCGATCAAAAACCCGACGGACAGCACCAGGACCAGAGCCGAAGCGACCCGGCGCCAGATCGGTCTTGAAGAAAAGAATGACTGCACCGTGGTCAGCTCACCTTTCGGCATCGATACACCAAAAAGCTTGCAAGATTGGTGGGGATAATCCAACCCAACATGGTTCTCCCGAGCTTGTAGGGGTGTGTAGCAAACCAGGCTATGTCCGCCCACGTCCTGGGCCATTCTCGGTCATACTTGAGCGTGCGTTCCACCGCAAGGCCGTTCATCTCCAGCAGCCTGCGCCACTGCCCGTATGTGCCATAGCGCTGCAGCGGTTGCCCGTCATCGAACACGTCGCCGGTCCGCCAAACGTGCAGAATGTTGCCCAGCAGCCCAAAAGTGTTGGGCAGCAAGATCAGGGCCAGGCCATCGGGACGCAGCACACGAGCCATCTCGGCTACCGCCTGCCAGGGCCGGAAGTAATGCTCCACGCTGCCAATGTTGGTCACACGGTCAAAGCTGCTGTCGGTGTAGGGCAACTGCTCGGCATCGGCCACCACCAGACTGCCCTGCCCCTTCGTTTGCGCTCGGGCCACAGCCACCGCCTCGGACGAAATGTCCAGGCCGGCCACCACCAGGCCGGCCTCCCGGGCAAACCTGAGCAGGGCGCCCTGTCCACAGGAAACGTCCAGCAACCGCTGCCCGGCCTTGGGCTGCAAGAGACTGACAAACCACTTGTAAAAGGAGTCGCGCTGCCGCAATTTGCCCTCGGCGTGCAGCACATCGTACGAGTTGGCGCTGTCGGACACGCGGGTCAAGTCCAACTCCCGGAGTTCCACCAGGGCTCTCACGAGCTGCTCGTTTTTTTTGTCTTGTTCCAAGTGTACGCCTGCCTTTCTCATCGGCTTGGTTCCTCCGACTGCGAGTATCATGCTCCCGGCCCAACCTGGTCGGGAACCTGTCGGACAGGCTGCGCAGTCACGGTGATCACTGTGCTCTTTTGCAGGCGGTCGACCAGGAAAAAGAAGGGCGCAGTGGCCAGGCGCACGGGTAGTGATTCCAGAAACACTCGCAGCCAATGCTGCGCTCTGGCCGACAGGTGGTCCTGGGCCCAAAACCGGATGCTCAACACGAATGTGAGATAGCTACCCGAGATGCAGGCCATCGACGCGATGCGAAAGCCGCTCCGGTTCAGCATCAGGCACAGCGTGTGCTTGGAGAATAGCGTCAAATGGCGCGGCGCGTCCCAGCCTGACCAGTAGCGCCCGAACCAGCGGCGCTCCCAAGCATCGAGGACCGGCAGGCGAAGGACCAATATACCGTCAGCTGCCAGAATGCGGTGGATTTCCACCAGCGTCGCGACCGGGTCGTGCACATGCTCTAGCACGTCCCACATCACGACCACGTCAAAGGCGCCAGTGGCAAACCGCGCCTCGTGGAGCGAAGCATGAACAACCTCCAGCCCAAACCGTTCCCTGGCCGCTGATACCGCGTGTGCGCTCGTGTCCACGCCCAGCAGTTGCCAGTTGCCCCGACGCTGCATGGCATCCAAAAACATGCCATTGCCGCACCCAATCTCCAGTAATCGCCCTCCCCCTTTGTGGCGAGTGACGGCTCGGCACCGCTTGGCCAGTCCATATTCAACGCTCAGCCGCTTCAGCCAGGACAGCCTGCCATCCCTTCCGGCCAGGTAGGGCTCGTATGCTGCAGGATAGTGCCGTTCCAGCTCTTCCCGGGTTGGCTGCGGGTTGAGATAGTGCAGCCCACAACCGGTACAACGAGTTGTTGTGAATTCGCCCTCGATGCCCAGCAGCCGATCTTGATGCTTGGCCATCATCAGCACGTCGTGGCCTCCGCACAGGGGGCAGGGAATGATCTCCATCTACAACCCCCTTTCCATGCTCTCCGGCAGTGGCAATTGGCCCTGGTCCGGGATCGATCGCCGTTCGATGCGATACACTTTAAGGGCTGGGCTGCCCTGAATATGGGTTGCTACATACGAGCAGCTCGTTGGCTCCAGGTGGTAGGGAGCCAGTACTGAGTGCACCTCTTGGGGACCCATCCCGTATTTGGCCGACAACCACGTACCATTCAGTACCTCTTCTGTAATTAAGATCCTCCGACCACCATTGAGGGCTTCCTCAATCGTCTCCAGGAGTGCTCCTATTGCTCGTTCTCGAACCTCATCTCGTCCTTGCATCTCGGCGATGAAAAAGGCAAGATCGAACGAGACCGGCATCACCTCGCCGTAATAGCTCAACATTGGATACAGCGGCGTGGTCGTGATCACCTGGTCGCCGGACCCCATGCAAGCGGCAATGGCCTCAGCATTCTCCTTACCTCCGCTTATCATCTGGCGTTGTTGCTTGGACAGTCCGTTGCGCCAGTTGAGCATGCCCATGACGCCTGCGGACAGCAGCAGAGTAGTCAAGATGATCCTTCTCCCTGATGGCGACAAGCTGTTGGCTGCGAGTGCCAGCAGGATCAGAGCCGGAGGCAACAAGGGCAGCCATAGCTCACCACCCGGGCTCCACCAGGTGATAAAGGCACCATACAGACACAGCCACAACAGGCACAGTGCCGCCGGCCGGTGGTTGGCCCGATAGCCCCAAACGCTCCACAGCGAAACGGGCAGCAGCAGGACCAGGCTGAGTTGCCAGGGCGGTCCTGGCTTCAGGGCCACAAAGAAATCTCGTAGCCCCTCTATCGCCATCAGCAGACTGGCCATTTGTAGCCTGCGGTTGCTCAAATCACCACCTCTCCCTGTGTGAGCGTACAAGGTCAGCCAGTAGCTGATCTCCTGCCAGGAGTCGAGCTGCAGGACCAAGATGGTAAGGGCATAGGGCACCAGGACTATCGCTCCTGCCGCTGCGCTGGCGACCAGAAGCAGCCGTACTCGGTGGCTTCTGTTCTCTGCCGGGGTCAGCAGGACCGCGCACACAACCACGCCCCAAAACAACGCGTTCATCACGTGGGCCAAAACGGCCAATCCTAACCCTATGCCTGCCATAAGTGCTGCTCGCTGACTGCCCCTCCGCTGCAGCTCGAGCGACGCATGGGCAGCCAAGACCAGCATCACAAATGACAGAGTATATACTTCGACGCTGATGCTGAAAAGCCAGTAGCCGTGGCAGATCGCCAGCAACACCGTTGTGACCAAGACCACGCTGGTCCGCACCCACTGCGAGAGAAGCCTGGCAAAGAGGACCAAACCCAGGCCGGCGAGCAAGGCACTCAGCACCTGCAGAGGGAACAAGCTGCCACCCTGCCAACCCAGCAATAGCCATAGGCGGTAGACGATATAAGACAGGATGTGATATGCCAGGTGATGGGGGTGTAAGAACAGCATCAAGCTCTGGGGGAGGGCCGGGTTCTGGGCCAGTGCGGCATAGGTCACGGCATCAAAGGTGTGCGTATCGGCCAGGGTAAGTAGATACAGGCATGTCGCGAATCCCGCGACGACAGCTACCGCCCAAATGCGTCTTCGCTCATATGGGCGTGACCCGTCCCTCAGTCCAGTCTCGCTCACACGTTCACCCTCACCTTGCCTGGCGGTTTATCAGCGCACCCTGCCGACTTTTTGCCGCGAGATCATCGCTGGCCAGGGACAGCGCGGCGCTCGCTGTAGCCATCTCTCGTTCCCCGCCACAGCGCACCAAGTAGTTGCCAATCGCCGTGCCGCAGGTCCTCCAACGCCATGTAGAGCACCCTGGCGGCGACGTATGCCTGACGCAGCAGGCCAAGTTGACCATGCGGGTGTTCACGGTAGAACCGCACTTGCCCCAGCGCCCGATGGTAGCGGTTGAGGGGCCAGTCGCGCTGCGCCGTAACCGAGACCTCATGCCACATGCGAGCTTGGGGGACAGCCCACACCTGGAACCCGGCATCCCGTGCCCGCCGGCAAAAGTCAGCATCTTCGAAGTACATGAAGTAGCGCTCGTCGAACAGGCCGACACTGTCAAACACCTGGCGCCGCACCAGCATCCCGCAGCCAGTCACATAGTCGACCGGAAACGGCACAAGGTCAGGCGGCAATCGAACCGGCCGGGGCATAGGCAGCCAGCGATGCCTGGTGTCTCCCAACCTCCACAGGCGCTCCGGATCGTCAGAGTAGTAGATGGCGGGGCCCAGAATGCCAGGGCCGCCCAATTGCACGTCCGCCTCCAGAAGCGTCTGAACCATGGCCGGATCTACGATGGTGTCGTTGTTCAGGATCAGGACCGAGCCGGCACCCGCGGCCAGAGCGTAGCGAAGTCCAACGTTCATGCCTGCGGCAAACCCCAGGTTGCGGTCGTTGCGCAAGAGGTGCAACCTGGAGCCCCACCTGGCGGCGAGGGCACCGACGGACTCGGGTTGTGAACCATTGTCGACGACAACGATCCGGTCCGGCCGCACTCCAGCCTCCAGGAGCGACTCGATACAGGCCGACGTATGGTCTTCGAGATTCAAATTCAACGTTACGGCAAACATAGCTAGCGCAGCTCGGCCAGGACCCTATGATACAGGGCATCCATGTGGGCGGTCATGCGCCTCTGGTCGAACAGAGATCGAGCCCGTTCCCGTCCCGCTTCACTCATCCGCTTGCGCAGCTCGGGCTGAGCCAAAAGGCGGTCCAGTGCCTGGGCCAGGGCAAGGTCGTCGGCCCGCGGCACGATGAGCCCTGCCTCGCCCGCGATTTCTTCGGCTGCGCTGCCGCTGGTTGTTAGCACAGGCACGCCAGCAGCCATGGCCTCCACCAGCGGGATGCCAAACCCCTCCAGGAGGCTGGGCAGGACAAAGATGTCCGCCGCGGCATAATAGTCTAACAGCCCGGCGTCGGGCACGTAGCCGGTAATCCGCACCCGCTCTCGCTGAGCGCCGAGGGCTGCCAGAAAGCGCTCCCGGTAGCCCTTTTCCCACTTGCCAACCATCACCAACTGGGCCGGTGATTGCATCCGCCCCAGTGCCTGGGCCAGGTATTCGACTCCTTTGCGCGGCGTCGAAAAACCGATGTACAATAGAACCGGCAGATCATCTATCAGGCCCAGGGTCGCGCGCGCTACCGCCTGTCCTGGGGCACCCTCGAAGCGGTCCAGGTCGATCCCGGTGTAAACGACTGTCGTTCGTCGAGGTGACAGCCCGTACTCGGCAACGAATTCCTGCTGTGTCGTTTGGCTCACCATGACCATGTGGTGTGCCCGGCGCACAGCGGGCCGCTCCATGGCTCGGTAGGCCGTGCTGTAGTACAGGGTGCGGAACACTAGGTTCCGCCGGTTGCCGTGATAGGTCCGCCCACCGTGGCTCGATAGCCTTTGTCGGAAAGATTGGTGGCCGGTGGCCAGGTAGGGCTGGCGGTAGGCGTAGGCAAAGTGCACGTCGGCAAAGTGTACCACGTCGAACTCGTGGCTGCACCCACGGAGGAATCGGGCGGCCTGCCAGCCCAGGGCGATCCAATCCGCCCGGCCTACGTCGAACCGGAGCACCCGTACCTCGGGCGGCAGGTCGGGGGCCTCTGCCCGCTCGCTCTCCGGCCGCTGGGCGGCGAGGACGGTTACCCGGTGGCCGCAGGCAACCAGTCCCTTCACCACCTTCTCGGCATAGATGGTCAGGCCGGACCCACGAAAGGGCGGAAAGTCCAGGGTCACGAGACAGACGTGCACAAGGCCTCCTCGAGGACGGTCGCCACCTGCCTCGCCAGGCAGGCCGTGGACAAACGCTCTTCAAAGGTCTGGCGGCCGCCGGCGGCAAGGCGCTCTCGCAGCCCGGCGTCGCGGGCCAGGGTTTCCACCGCACCGGCGAGCGCCTCGGCGTCGCCCATGGGGACCAGCCACGCCTGCTCACCGTGGGTCAGGATCTCGTGCGTGGCCTCGTTGTCGCCCACGATGGCCGGCCGTGCCATGGCCAGGAACTGGAACGTCTTGGTCGAGACCACCCGCGCGGCCTTTGGAACCCGCGAGAAATGCCCGCCCAGGCAGATGGACGCCCGTGCGATGTGGGCCGGCAGCTCGGAAACGGGGATCCAGCCCACCAGGTCGACGTTTTGCAGCCCGGCCCCGGCCACCATCCGCCGCACCTGCTTGAAGCGGGGCCCCTGGCCGCCGATGGTCCAGTGGATGTCGGTCCTCTGCTTCAGCCGGGCGGCTGCCTCTACTACTACCTCGGTGCCGTGGAGGGCCAGGAAGGCGCCGTAGGTAAAGACCTCGATCCGGCCTCCAGGCCGCGCCGGGGCGTCGATGGGGTGAAACAGGGTCTCGTCGCAGCCCACGTATAGCGGCTGGAGCTTGGCGGCCGGCAGGTCAAAGGTCTCGGCAAAATAGCGGGCATGGGCTCGTGTGTCGGTCACCACCCGCGAGGCAGCGAGGCAACCCTGCCGGTCCAGCCAGAATGCCAGGCGCCCGGGCAGCGAGCCTGGACCGAACCACTGGCGGTCGTAGCACAATGTGTCAAAGGTCGAGACGTAGGCGTCGAGGATGATGGGCTTTCGCTGCATGCGGGCCAGGGCGACGCCTAGCATCTGCCCGTAGAATCCCACAAAGAGGGCCTCATAGTCTGGCCGGCGGGCTGCGAAGGAGGCGAGGCTGGCAGCCGTGCGGCCCGTTGTGGTCGGCACTTTCGGCGCCAGCACCGTCACGTCGGCGCTCGACTGGAGTGCCTGAAGCAGCACCCGGTTGCGCATGTAGCCCATCTCTCGCCCGGCAACGTACAGGACGCGCGGTTTCAAAACCTCTCCCGGCCCACAGCCGACCCCTGGCCGGGCGGCACACCCAGGACCTGGAAGATCCACACGCGGTCCTGCTGATAGACCAGCCTGTAGCTCGCGCTCTCGGCCAGGAGATGGGGATTGATTACGTTCTCGCCTGAGCTGTTCACCCGTCCCTGGCGCTGGCCCACGTATACGTGGGTCACGCCCTCGGCCCGCAGCAGGGCCAACAGGGCCGGGTCATCGAGTGCGCTATCGTGCACCCGAGCGTTCAACTCCTGGATCCGCAGGCGCGCCCCGGCTTCCAGGGGCACTTCGCCGCCGTAGGCCAGGGGTGGCACGGTCACCTGCCGCCCGGCCAGCAGGGGCAGCCACCAACCGCCGTCAGATCCCACGGGCGACGTTCCGCCGTAGGCAAAGAACGAGTTGACGAGGAACCGGGATTCGGGCGGCGTGTTTGCGCGAATCCAGGCTGCTGCCCGTACGTCTGGGCGGGTGACCAAAGCGTGGGTTCTGGGATCCAGGTCGCTCAGGCGCTCTGTCGCGCCATACAGCGCCAGGCCCAGGGCAAGCAGCGCGACCAGGGCTGGCATCCAGCTTCTGTGGCCGGCAACATCTGCCAGGCGCGCGGCCAGGTAGCCGCCCGCCACGGCTGCGGGCAGATAGGCGGCAATGAACAGGGCAAAGTTGGAGATAATGCCCGTGCCCGGCAGCGAAAAGAACTCCGGGTTGGCGACGATCAGCGAAAGCAACCACCAGATGGCCAGCAACAACATGCCGCGTCGTCGCTCCCACATGCCCAGCCCCAGCCCGATGAGCAGGGTGAGCCAGCCCAGCGGCGCGAGAAAGGTGCGCAGGTCGCCAATCTGGTTGTACTCTTGCACGAAAGCGTGGACCTGGTCGGGGGGGGTGGTGATCCGGATGACAAACATCTGCTGCACCACGGTGCCATACGTGGCCCAGAACCAGGGCAGGAACAGGAGCAGGGTGCCTGCCCCGGCGCCGGCCAGGCGCCGAACGAGCCTCCGGCCCGATCGTTCGCGCAGCGCTACGAGGAGCAGCCCAAAGACAAAGCAGCCATAAAACAGCAGGACCCGGTAGTGGGTCAGGGCCAGCCCACCCACGGCGAGGGCGATGAGGGCCGCTCTGCGCCCGGCGAGCCTGGGCTCGTCCAGCGTTTCCCATGTGAGCCAGGCAGCAGCCGGCAGGATAACCTGGCCGGCCAGTTGGGTGTAACGTCCCCAGTTGCTGTAGACCATAGGCATCTGGCACAACAGGCCGGCGAACAACACGGCGCCGAGCCCTGCCCAACGGCGACCCGTGTTACTCAAGCCGGCGGCTATGCGATGGGCAAGGGGATAGAGGGCGACCACGGACAGAACATTGATCAACTGCCCGGCCCACAGGGTAGCAGCCTGGGCCGGCAGCCCGCTGAGCCAGTGAAGCGCCGCGGCGGTGCTGTGAAAGCCAAAATGGTAGGTGAACTGGTCAAGGTCCACGTAGGGGGCCCAGGAATCGAACAGCCCCCGGTTGTCGACGAGCAGTTGGACGATCATGGTGTGCTGGTACGAGTCACCCCACAGTGGCACGTCCAGCGAGCGCACGATCAGCAGGCGAACGGCCACGACGAGACCGAGCACCAACAGCAGGGCCAGGTCGGGCCAGGCGGCTTCCGAGTGGAGCCACAGCCGGAACCCGGTCCATGCCTGCTGCGGCCGCCAGCTACGGTTCTGCCAGGCCAGGGCCGCCACGCCGAGCCCCGCCGGCAGCCAGGCGTAGAGGGGGCCCAGGTGCAGCCCCACCAGGTCGGTCCACAGGAGCAGCACCGGGTAGAGCGCCAGGCTGATGCCGGCCGCCAGTCCCAGCCTGACCGGCCAGTTCAGGTCCCGCTCGCGCATCAAGCAGTTGAGGAGTGCCCAACCGGGCACCACAAACAGCAGCCCGGCCGCCAGCAGCAGCCCCAGCCCGGCTATACCCGCACCCAGCAGGTCAAGGAGGGTTCGCCCCGGATCGTACGCCAGGCCGAAGGCCAGTTGCCGGTCCTGTGGCTCGTGGCCTGCATAGGCAGCACCGTTCAGGTAGGCCTCGCCGCCGCCAGTGGCGACGCGTGCCCCCGCCTCGTCTGCCTCCAGGAATGCGTAATAGTAGCGGCCGTGGGAATTGCCCTGGACTGGAAACGAGAACCGGTAAAAGCTCGGCGGCTGGCCCCCGGGCACCTGCAAACTGGCGGTGACCAGGTCCGTTGCGGACTGAGGGTCACTGCGCAGGTGCAGGGTCAGCGTGGGCTCGGTGCCGGGATCGGCCGCCAGCAGCAACTCGACGCCCGCCAGACCGCCGTGTTGGGCCACAAAGCTTTGCCCCACGGGCCTGCCAGGTGCCAGCGACAGCTCGCTGCCCTGTTCCCAAAGGGGCTGTTCGGCATCCAGCAGCTTGCCACCGGAGAAGGAACAGCCGGCCAGCGGCAGGAGGAGCAAAAGCCCGACCAGTCGAATCAGGGCGCGCCTCATTTTCTCTTCTCTTGCTCCCACTCCAGCTCCAAGGAGCGTATGCGGTAGAGCGTCTCTTCCATGATCTTGCGATTAAAGCGAATGAGGTCGGCCACGAGGCCGATGAGACACACCTGAAAGCCGACGATGGACAGGATCGCCGCCAGGATGAGGGATTGCAGATTGCCGGCCGCCCCTGCCCGGGTGATAAAGAAATAGAGAAAGCGCAACCCGATGAGCACTCCGGCCGTGAGCATGACTATGCCAAGGGACATAAAAATGCGCAAGGGCCGGTAGAGTCCGTAGGTGCGCAGGATGATGATGCTCGACTGGGTCAGGTACTCGGGCAGGCTGCGCATGAGGCGCGACGGCCGGGTCTGGGGATTGGTGCGGACCGGCACGTAGGTAATGGCCATCTGGCTGGCGCCAGCCTGGATCAATGACTCCAGGGTGTACGAGTACTTGCTGAGGATAAGGGTGCGCAATGCGGCGTCGCGCGTCAGGGCCCGGAAGCCGCTGGTGGCATCGGGCACCTGGATGCCGGCTGCCTGCTGCACAACCCAGCTACCGAACCGCTGCAGCGCCCTCTTTAGCGGAGAAAAGTGGGCGAGGCTGGCAACCCCTCGATCTCCGACGACAATGTCCGCCTGGCCGGCCAGGATGGGCGCTACCAGGCACTCCACATCCTCGCCCCGGTACTGGTTGTCGCCGTCGGTGTTGACAATGATGTCGGCATCCAGACGGAGGGCCGCCTCCAGGCCCGTGAGAAATGCCTTGGTCAGACCGTGGTTGCGGTGGAGGCGTACCACGTGCTCGACACCCAGTGATTCCGCCAGTTCGGCTGTTCCATCCGTGCTCCCATCATCAATGACCAGCACTTTGATCTGGTCGATGCCGGGCAGCGTACGCGGTAACGCCTCGAGCGTACGGGGCAGGGTCTCTGCCTCGTTGAAGCATGGGATCTGGATTACGAGCTTCATGCCGTTGTCCCTCTTGGTCTCCCGCGATTCTTGCAAACTATCCTACCACGACCCGGGCCCCATGCCAAATCCTTGCGGACTGTGTGCTGCCACTTTCTACGGCACAACCTTTGCCACGGACAAGGATCGGCGACTGATGAACGGCCTGCGCAGCCTGAAGACCGGGTGGTTGGTGCGCACGCAGTCGAGCCACGTTGTGATGTAAGCATCGTCATCTTCTGAGGTAGGGCACGCAGGCCGGCATACGGCTCACCGTGCTGTTGTCCCGGGCGCGTGCCTGATTATATCCGAAGTCGGTCGCGGCTGCAAGTGGGGGCCGTCGTCCCAGGGCTAGCCGTGCATGTTCATGGCCGCAGGTTGCCCGTTGTGCTGTGAGCCTACGGCGGCGACCATGCTTCGAGGGCGCTATGGCCGCGCCGGACGCGGATGGCCAGGCGTCTGATGCTTCAATGACCTACGGCCCTGGCCTGTCTTCCGACGTGAGCTTCCCGGCCGCGCTCCAGAGCAGGAGCAAGAGAACCAGGCCGTAGACAGCGGCCAGGATCACGTAGAAACCCCTGGAACCCAGAAAGTAGGGCCGCCCCTGGGCTATGCGCTCCAGGAGCAGATCGACCTTTTCCCGGGTACGGAGGCTGTAGTACGTCTGGAACGTCAAGTTGCCCGGAACTGCCTGGCCGTTCAATAAGGCGCTGCCGCCTTCCAGCTCCACCCCGGGTCCGTAGACGGCCTGCACGGCCTCACCCGGGCGGGACTCGGGAGATTCCAGGGAAAAGTAGAACGTCTTGGCCTTTGCATCGCGCACTGGCTCGAACTCGACGGCATAGGGAACGCCGGCGCGGATCTGTCCTGGGTCGATGGCAGCCGTCCAGATGTCCGGCCCGGCATCGGCCCCCGCCCGCAGGTGAAACGTGACCGGCTTACTGGCAGGGGAATCCGGGGGTTCCAGGAACAACTCGATACGGTACAGCCCGGGGAGGGGAGCCCTCCAGGCCTGGCCGACCTGCGTATCGCCTGCTACCTCGGGAGACAGATCCCCGGCGACGGCATTCCCCCACGATGGGGCATTGAACCGATCCACGCCTGCCTTGATGACGAGCATCAGTGCCGCCAGCCACAGAACCGCCATCACCATCGCTATGGCGCGCCGGCCGGTCATTGTCCTTCTCTGGCGCGATACACTGTCATCCATAGAGTCTGTTCTCCTGAGAAGTCGCGCACCGGCTCATAGCTGGCAGCGAACCAATCGCTCTTTGTTACGTCAGCGAAAGCATCGCGATGCAAGATCACGTAATCGGGCGCCATTGTCTGGATCGCCCACACGGTTGGCTCAACATAGGAGGTCGCTTTGCCGAGCTGTTGGGTCACATCGGGCTGGATCAATCCCGCAAAGTCGAGCATGGTGCGCTCGGCATAGTAGCCGATAATACCCACCTCCAACGTCCCCACTGTCGCATTGACGTCCGTGTTCTGGTTGAGCCATTCGCCAATTTCGCGATACAGTGGTTCTCGCGAGTCCGGTGACCATGCGGCGCGCAGTGTCATGCCCAGAAGCGGCGACAAAAGAGCAATGATCAGCAAGCCGGTGCCCGCCACGACGAACTCCTGAGGCACAGCTCGGGCCAGCAGCCTCGCGAGGGCTTGCAGACCTTCGGCGACGAGTATGACCATAGCGGGCAGGAGGGGAGTATAGTACCAATAGTAGGCGCTCACCCCCAGCATGGTATAGGCCAGGAAATAGGCCGCCGTCCAGGCCAGAAGGGGCAGCCAATGGTGCGCCTTCCGGGCGATCCGCGCTAGCCCGACAAGCGCAAGGACCAGGTGCAGCCAGACAAAAGGTAGGCGAAGATACTCCTTGACCAGGGTGACAAACCGTTCCGGGAACGAAGGACTGAAGGCCATGAGCCCTTGCTGCTGCTTTGCCAGGAGGGTCACCGGGATGGGCGAGCCGTAGTAGAGCCACAGGCCACTGAACCAGGCGCCGGTGAGCGCCAGGTACAGGATCACCGGGCGCCACGGAACGGTGCGGCGGGAGAGGAGATGGTAAACGCCCAGAACTGCCGCGGCAAGGAGCCCATCCGGGCGGATCATGGCTGCTGCGGCCAATGACACGGCCGCCAGCCCCAGCCGGGACCGATCGTAGGCATAGAGACCGGCCAAGATCGAGGCGATGGACAAGCAAGTCTCTGATCCAAAGGTCGTCACGGCCAGAGGAGCGATGCTAAGGAACAGGCCGCCGACCAGGCCCACTGGCATCTCGCCATGGGCCCGCGCCTGGAGTACCAGGAGTGCGGCGGCCAGAACCAGGGCGAGGGCAGAGAGGGTGCTAGCCAGGCTGGGCAAATCCGGCCAGGCCAGGCCCATGCCTGCGAGCAGGAGGCCGTACAGGGGGGCTGTGGTGCTTAGCGTCCGCTGCCCCACGTTGTAGACAAAACCATTGCCCTCGAGCAGATTCCGGGCATAGCGAAAGGTGATGTATGGATCGTCGTAACTGTAACGCCCGAACAGCGCCACCAGGACGCCTAACGTCACGATGCCTAACACCAGGGCGACGCGTTCGGGAACGAGTACCGACGAAGTAAGGGACCAAGACCGACGCTTCCCATTCATCTGCATCTGTGCGCGTCAGGCAGCGAGATCATCCTTTCCGGGTTTCTCCTGCCGTTCCTGGCGGCCGCAAGGGCTCGGGATAAAGATAAAGAGGACTGGAGCCGACAAGGATCGTTGTCAATTCGTCCTTCTGCCCGTCCGCGACATCGTACACCCAGTTCTGGGTGCCGTATTTGTCGACCACCAACACGCGAGTCGCCAAAAAGGTCAGCGGGTATGTTAGCCCGTCGTTGGTCCATGCCACAGTGAAGGGCTGTCCACTGCTCTGGAACTGGTAGGCTTCCATGGCCTCTGTACCCTTTTCCTCTGTGGTGAGAGCGCGGAGGTAGATGGATTCGGCCAACCGATCAGTGATAGTCTGATAGGCATAATAGGCCGGCTTGCGGGCCAGGTCGGGATACAGCAGGCCTGTTTTCCAATATCCTGGATCCTGGTCGACGAGCAAAAACCAGGACAGACTGAGCAGATCGGCGGCCATGGCCTGTACGTAGAGGATGGGCACGTAACGGCTCTGGATTTCGTCCGTTCCAGTGTTTACGTTTTCTACGCCCGCTTCCGTGCAGATCATCGGCTTGTGCAGGTCAAAGGCCGCCAGCTTATAGCGCAAGAACCTGGTCTTGCCGATGAGGCCAGGGCCGTAGGGATCCCACTTGGAGGCAAAGGCCGTGGGATAGTAGTGAAAGTTCAGTACGTCGAAATACTCGCCTCCCCCACGCTCCAGAACGCGGTCCAGGAAGTCTTTTATAAAGGGTCCGCCCTCTTCTTCCCAGAAATCAAAGCACAGACCTCCGATTAGCACCTGCGCCTCGGGATCGACCTGCTTGATAGGCTGGTATACCGCCGCCAGCATGTCGGCATAAGCTTCAGGGTCGGTTCCCCAGTAGCCCAGGCCCGAGTTTACGGCCCAAAGTAGGTCGCCGTTGTCCGGCTCGTTGTAAAACTCCCAGAGGTTGACATTGTAGGGCGGGCCGCTATAGCGTTGTACCAGAGCGACGACAAATTCGACAAATTCGTCGATGGCTACCTTGTCGATGGGGCCAGTGGGGTAGGTCGCGGCCCAGGATGGATTGCCTTCGATGGTTACGATCGCATCCATGCCGCTGGCTGCAATGCGATGCAGCCACTCGTCGTGCCGAGGGGACCATGCATATTCGCTTGCGCTGGTGTTTGTTGGTTCTATCACTGTCCAGCTTATGGGCACGCGAATCCGAGCGATACCTGCCTCTAGTGCACTGGCGACCTGTACGTCGCTCACATTGTATACCTGCACGGCAAAACGGGTGTCCAGGACGCGGAGATGCGACACGATGGGGAGAAAGGCCAAGTGTGTCGCGGTTTGCGCCTCCTGGCTTGCGATGGGCACAGCATCGCCCTCTATAGTCCTGAACTCGAAAAGCGAAACGTGTGCCTTAGAGACTGGCAATACGGCTAAGAGGAGCGCAAGTGTCAACGCCCGTGAAAGCCTCGAGGACTCGACCATCTTCCTGCGAGTATTCCGCCGCTGCGTTGTGTACAGCTTGATTGGGCAGTGTACACCATACACCGTGAGTTCTGGCCTCCCTAGTGCACAGTCAAGGGACATTTTCGGGAATGGTGAGATGGTCTTCATGAATGCAGTCAAAGGCCGCACATAC
>MTKX01001798.1_pt1 | contig 100482 bp, 68 predicted proteins | sample 1042771 | NCBI WGS metagenome assembly MTKX01 (sample SAMN06212183, study PRJNA360534) | anaerobic digester metagenome | biome: Wastewater treatment plant; material: sludge; isolation source: anaerobic digester fed with sludge from wastewater treatment plant | place: Denmark: WWTP Randers ...
CATAGTGGCGGGCGGTGATCACACCGTCTATGGGACTTACCAGTTGTGTATTTTCCACCAGGTTGTCATACTGGGTACGCATTACCTCCAGACGGGTCTTCTGTGCATCCCATTCGGAAAGGGATACGCCGCCCACTTTGTATAATTCATCTACACGGCGGAAAGAGATTTCCATGTTTTCCAGTTGTGTACGGATCTGTTCCAGGTTGTTGTCATCCATCTGCACCAGTTTCTGGCCTTTTGTAACAAAATCACCCACTTCAACATAGATCTTCTTAATGCGGGCAGCCATCTGTGGCGCAATATTGTTAATGATATTGGCCTGTACCGTAGCGGTGAATTCATTGATCCGGGGTACTTCCTGCAGGATTACAGCGGCAGTCTTGACAACGATCTTTTCCTGGGCAACATCCTGTTGCTTATCAGCTTTTAATCCGCATCCTGTGAGTAGTATAACGGCTGTGATCAGGCTGACTAACCTATAGTTGTTCATATGTTATTGATTTTGATAATTACTAGTTCCTGTTATTTTTTCCAGTTCTGCCCTGTAGAAAAGGTAGCTGTAAACCGATTGGTGATAGGCCAGCCGGGCTTGAGTCAGGGCCAGTTCCGAGGCGCTCAGGTCCAGCCACGTCCCCATCCCGACTTCGAATTGTTTACGGCTAATGGAGTATGCCTTTTCTGCCATGGCAACGTTTTCTTTGCTTGAAGAGAGCTCTTCCACGGCATTGCCCATCTGGTTAAGACAATTGCTCACGTTCAGGCGCAGTGTCCTTTCTGAATTGATGCGGCTGTCTTCCAGTGTTTCCAGCCTTAGTTTGCTTTGCCGTACCTGTTGTTGCCGTTTCATCCCGCTAAACAAAGGGATGTTCAGCGCAAGGGAAGCAGTGGAGTAGGGGTACCAGTTATAATTGGAGAACCTGAAGTCATTGTTCATGGATGAGTACTGATAGTTGGAAGAAAGGCTCAGGGTGGGAAGATAGGATGCTTTTGTGATCTTCATGGCCAGTTCCATTTGTTGTTTCTGGATGTCAAGCTGCATCAGGTCAGTGTTTTTCTCCAGGGAAAACTCATTGGCGGCCGACAAACTCCCAGGATTCACTTCTCCTTCGTATTGGATCAGCGACCCTTCAAAGATTACAGGATACTCAATATCTAGCCCCATCAGGGCTTTGAGCTGCATTGATGCCAGTTCGATAGCTGTTTCCGAGGCCAATAGGTTCGGACGCTGGTTCTTCAGGGCAACCTCGGCGCGGAGTTTGTCAAACTCACTGGCCATCCCCTGCTCATATTTGTCGGTAACGGTTTTGGTGTTCAGTGCCACATTGTCATAATTTTTCTTTAACACAACATAGGAATCCTTGGCCAGCAGCAGAGAGTAGTATGCTTGTTTAACGGCGCTGATCATGGCTAACCTGCCGGAACGGGCTTTTTCCACTGCCAGATCAATATCCAGGGCCGAAAGCTGTACTGTCTTCCATAAGGCAGGTGCAACTAACGGGAGTGATAGTGTTACTCCTCCCATCCAGTTGTTATCCGTTCCTACCGAGATTTCGGTAGGCGTTCCTCCAAAATCAAATACCATAACCTGTTTTTTAAGGGTACGGTTATACACTCCGCTTGCCGAGATTTTTGGCCAAAGTCCCGATTGGGTTTCTTTACGCGCATAAAAAGCACGTTCAACCTCACGGTCCGCGATCCGGATGACCGGACTCTCTGAAAGTGCGATTTCCAGAGCTGTTTCCAGGTCCACATACAGTGTGTCCTGTGCCCTGAGCAATTGCCCTTGAGAAAAAGATAATAAGAAAACAAGAATACAGGCAGATTTCTTCATAACCTAACAATAAAAAACGAGCATGCAAAGTAAAGCAGATTTTATGCCAGGAACAAATCTTGTAATAAAAAAGGGAAGGAAAATTATCAGAAACGGGTCCAGAAGGCCAACCGTTTCATTAGCAAATGAATTCCCATTCGCAGGAAGAACCATTTTCCGAATTCATAGTGGCCACCTTTGCCATAACGGCTGTGGATGCAGGCTCCGCGTTTTCTGAACTGTTCCACGGTATAGGTTGCCACGCGTGTAGGAACTGACAAATCATCAGAAGCATGGGCTATCAGAATATGTGTTTTTGGAGTCCATCCGTCCGCCAGTGAATTTTCCCTGAACTTATCCCAGAGTTTTTTGATCTCGCTGTTTCTTTCGGGTGTAAAGAAATCGGGGTGCATATATTTGTGAAGATCCTGGCCTATCCATTCGGTCAACTGATCCCGGTAGTGCGTCCTGTCCAGCCAGCTATCCATGTTTTCCAGTAGGGGGCCGATAAAGACCCGTGAATAATCCAGGTTGAGGCCGTACCACTTGTCGTACGCCTTGAAGATACCGGGGGCAGCAGGATATTGAGCAAAACCGGTTTTGACAAATTCCTCAAAAGCAACGTTCAGATCGTATATCCCGCCTCCTATTATTGCCCTGTCAATGATGATGTCTTCGGGTTGTTCCTGTTCAATGTGCCGTACCAGTGCCAGGGCTCCCGACCCTCCCATGGAATATCCCCCTATGGATATGTGCTTTTGCAGGGGATAACCCAGGATTGTAGCAAAGTATTCAATGGTTGCGCGATGCATATCATATGCTACCCGTCCCGTGTTTTCTGCCATCAGGAAAGGGTATTCTATCGTATCTTTAGTGATGCCGTTGCCCAACAGGTCAGGAATGATGACAATGTAACCCAGAAATGACAAGACCCCTTCAAACAGGATGAGCGCGTCACTGCCCGAGCCGAATTTGTCTATATTGGCCGAGGGTAAAAAATGAAGGACACCACGCGGCTTCATGTTGAGTGGGCGCATGATGATACCGGAAGACAGCACAGGGTTTCCCAGGGGATCTATGGTGTTGTATGATATGGCTGTTATGCGCACCCTCATTCTGACGAAGGCTTTGATCAGGGGTTCTATCCGGGATAGATCCAGAGAGGGGAAGTCTTTTTTTACTTCGACAAATACATCGGAGATGGAAAAATCTCCTTCTTTGAGAATATCTTTATAAAAACGGGACATAGTTATTTAGCAGTTAAAAACAGGCAACATGATATGAAAAATTCTATACCGTAATTGTAATGACCTCCGGAGCCTTTTGTCATCACGGCTTGTGACTTAGAATTCATAATGTTAAAAAACGCCTGCGTTTCTTCATAAGGGACAGACAGATCGTCTCTCGCATGTCCCAGGTAAATGCGGGTACGGGTATTCCATCCTTCCAGCATGGAATGCAACGACAGTGCGTTTTCGATTTTTTTGATTTCGGAATTACCCTCCTGGGAGAAGAAATCCGGGTGCATGTAAGTATTCAGCTGCGGGCCTATCATCTCTCTCATCTGGCCGGCGTTCCTTGTCCCGTCCAGCCATTCTTCCCGGTTGGCAAACAACGCACCCGTAAAAATCCTTGAATAATCCAGTTGCAGATCGTACCAGTAGTCCATACTTTTGATCATCAGAGGAATCAGGGGATACTCGGCATAACCCCTATCTTTCAGGATCTCATACGTTTCGCTCATGTCGTATACACCACCTCCGGCAAAAAGTCGCTTCACTTTCACAGAGGATTCTGCCAGCTGGTCTATGTACCGGAGCAGGGCTACAGCACCGGTAGCCCCTCCCGAATAACCGAAAATATCTATTTCGGGATCAAGTGGCTCCTTTTTGTAGCGGGTAAAGTATTCCATCGACGCCAGTTGCATATCATAGCACACACGGCCGGTATTGTCCATGAACAGGAATGGTTGCGGAAGGCCTGCGCTTGTCCCGCTTCCTATCAGATCGGGAATAATCACGGTAAAACCCAGGAACGCGAACACCCCTTCGGTGATGATGAGAAGGTCGCTGCCTCCTTCCAGACTGGACAAAGGGGTTGTGGGTGGCACATGAATCACTCCCCTTGAAGGCATTCCCAGGGGCTTGACGATAATACCCGAGGCAATGACGGGATCACCCTTCGGATCAACCGTATTATAAGAGATGGCGGTGACTTTCACCCGCATATCCAGATTAAAGAGATCGACTACTGATTCCATCATGGAAAAATCCAGTTCAGGAAAATCCCTGAGCGTCAACGCTATCATCTCATGCATGCTGAATTCCTGTGACTGTAGCACAGATACCAGGTATCCTTCCGGAGGCCTGATAGCACGGTCCATTTTATTGCACGAGAGAAAAACCAGCAACAGAAGGGTCGCCAGCAATCCTTTATGTCTCATATACGTCAGAATCCCCCCAGAACAATCAAAGCCAGCAGGGACATCAACGATCCCACTATTATAAGTATTTTAGATATCAGGTCCATTGAAGTATAAGTTTACAGTTATTATCCCCATGCCAGGAGGATCAGACAAATCATCATGATTAGCGGCCCGGCAATGCCTGCAATCTTCATGATCAGATTCCAGTTAATAGTCATAGTGAATACCTTTAATTATTAAAAAACACCTAAAAAAACGAATGCCAGGAGTGTGATAATTAAACTGAGCATTGCGGCAATTCTTAAAAAATCATCCATAACGATAGCGTTTAATAAAGTTTACAGGATCAGGCCGACAAGATAGGAAATCATTTCAAAACCCCATCCTAGCCATAAGTTGCCAATCAGGCACATCAGGGGCCCCAGGATGGCGAACACTTTCCAGATCCAGTGAGGATCAGCAGTCAATTTTGTCATAACGTTAATTATTTTATTAAAAGATAAAACATAGAAGTAGCGATAAATTGGAAACCGGCCTCAAAATGATCTCCGGTTATGCGTTCGTAAGTAATGGCACATCCCCTCTTTTTGTACTCTCTGTAAAGCAGGTCGGAACACTCTACGGGAATCAGGTTGTCCTGTGCCGAATGAATCAGGTGTATCTCTGTAAACGGTCCCGGCGTATAGTTGTATACAATGGAATTCATCTCCAGGGGGTCCCTTAGCTTAAGAAATTCGCTGCTTAGCTCCGGAATGAAAAAATCTGCGTGCATGTAATTCCGAAGATCACTGCCCCAGCGGCGTATGATACTTGAAAGGCTTCGCTTTCCGCTAAACCACCATGCATATCCGTCCCCTCCTTCTTCCGGGTCCGGAGAATTAACCGGGTTTTCCATACCGTTCGTAAAGATTCTGGAATAATCCAGTTGCAGGTTGTAGAACTTGTCCAATCCAATAATTACCATTGGGATGGACTGATAATCGTTCCTTCCGGTCCGGACGTAGGCCCTGAAAGCTTCCAGGCCATCGTACACGCCTCCCCCGGTGATCACCTTATCCACTTTTATACCGGTGGGGTGGTCCTGATAATACCATGCCATAGCCATGGATGTGCTTCCTCCAAGGGAGTACCCTAAAATGGTACTACGGTTCCCAAGTTGGTAATTCTCTGTCAGCAGGAGGTAGTCTTCTACTGCTTTGCGCATGTGATAAGCAGCAATTCCGGCATTTTCCGCTATCAGGTAGGGGCGGGGCCAATCTTCGGTATACCGGACACCTACAAAATCAGGGTTGATAGTAATATAACCCAGCATGCAAGGTACACTTTCAAACGAAAACTTTTTTTGTTCGACGTACAGCGAAGGTGCTTCACTATCTCGCATCAGGGCAATGGGGGGAACTTCCACAACACCTGGGGGGTTGAGGTCTTTTGGATAAAAGAATGCCCCGGTTGCAATAACCGCATTACCAAACGGATCGATGGTTTTATAGGATATGGAAACGCCACGGATCTGCCGCTGCAATCCTTTCCGGAAAAACTGCTCAATATCCTCCTTAGTCTTTTCAGGAAACACAAAGTTCAGGTCTTCAACAAGCCCCAAAACGGATTCAAACGCAAAGCCTGCAGTAAAGTCCCATACGCCCAGCTCTTCTACCAGATATACCGGGGTATATTCCCTGATGCTGTCCTGAGGGGTACAACCCCAAAAGCAAAAAGAGGAAAGAAAGATTACACTTAAGGATAAGTATTTTTTTGTCATAAATTACAAAAAAACAGATCAATCATTATTTCAACAACAGATAAAGCATTGCTGTCAGCATGAATTCACTTCCTGCCTGGTAATGGTCTCCTGTAGTACGTATATACTGTATGGAACATCCCTTTTCCCTGTAGACCTTGTACAGAAGGTCGGCACAATCGACCGGGATTAAATTGTCTTCTCCGCTGTGAATCAGGCGTATGTCAATTCTTGGACTGGGAGTCCAGTTGTATACCAGGGAGTTCAGCTCCATACATTCCTGTAGCCTGAGAAATTCACCCCTGGGTTCCTGATGGAAGAAATCCTCATGCATATAATTGCGTAAATCACTTCCCCAGCGACGGTAAATGCTCCCGGAACCGTGTGTGCCGTCAAACCAATAGGCATAGCCGTCACCGCCCAGGGCAGGATCCGGTGAGTTAACCGGATTCTCCATGCCGTTGGCAAAGATCTTACTGTAATCCAGGTTAAGATCATAAAACGTGTCCATGGAAATGATCACACTGGGAATTGCGAGGTAATCACTTTTTTCAGTACGGGCATAGGCCTTGAACGCTTCCAGTCCGTCGTATACACCGCCACCGGTGAAGAGCTGGTCGACAGTTATCCCGGTAGGATGCGTGGTGTAATATTTGGCTACAGACATGGCAGAAGCTCCTCCCAGCGAATATCCCATAACGGAACTTGTCTTCCCAAGCCTGTAATTTTCCGTTATAAGCAGATATTCTTCAACGGCTTTGCGCATATGGTATGCAACCAGGCCGGAATTGGCATCGTGAAGGAAAGGGCGCGGCATATCCTGGGTATAGAGCACTCCCAGCAGGTCCGGATTGATCGCGATATAATTGAGCATGCAAGGGAAAGCTTCTTCAAAAAAACGTTTTCTCCCTACGTAAATGGCGGCACTGGCATTCCTGTCCAGGTGCGCAATGGGCGGAACTTCTACTATTCCCCTGGGTTTCAGGTCCCTGGGATAGAAGAAAGCCCCGGTCCCTAGAACAGGATTCCCGAAGGGGTCAAAAGTCCTGTAGGATATGGCAACCCCGCGAATTTCCTTACTCAGGTAACCCTCGAGGAGTCCCAGTATCTTATTGACCGTCGGATAGCTTGCGTCTACTTCTAGGGCCTGGAGTAAAGCATTAACGGCATCATTTACAGTGAAATCCCAGGTGTTGAGTTCTTCCACAAAAAATTCAGGAGTCACCTCGTCCACCGTATCGTGGGGGGTACAACCTGTCCAGAGAAGTGAAATTAACAGAGCAAAGACTACTGATAAACGTTTCATTATTATAATGTTAGTATTAATATTAATAAATCAATTCCATGTCCAGTCTCCTGAAATGACCAGTTCTTCCTGTAATTGGTTGTCTATGAAATAAGTGCGCAACTGTTCCCGGCTCATGCGCGTGGCAGGAAGTGTCGGCGAGTTGGCTAAAGCATATACCATCATGGCAGAGGTCCTGATATTGCTGTTGATCATTTCCGGGGTTATATGCTGCGGACCGTCAGCGCTGGTGTGGTATGTGTGGAATGCCTGGTAACGGCATAAAGGAGTGAAAGTGGAGATCCCTTCCATAAGGAAAGGGGCGTGGTCACTTCCCATATAGGTGACGTGCTCAATTGTGTTGGTAAAAGCCGAGTCTGTCCGTCCAATCAGCGCACCGGACTGTCTGAAGAAATCTTCAGATTCGTAATGGCCCATCAGGTTAAAACCATATGTGTTCACTGTCATGTCGTGATTGAACATGTAGCGGATCCCCTCCAGGAGGTTTCTTTTCCGGGCTTCTCTCACATACAGTTCTGATCCATAATGGCCCTGTTCCTCGGCCATGAACAGGACAAATTCTACAGACCTGCGCGTTTTCAGGTTCAGGGCTTTGAAAGTTCTTGCCATTTCCAGAACAGAGACAGCCCCTGAAGCATTGTCCAGTGCCCCGGGAGCAATATCCCAGGAATCCAGGTGGGCCCCCACTACAATGGTCTCCTGCGGAAGCCCGTAACCTTCCATTCTTGCCACTACATTTCTGGCATGAGCCTGTTTGCAGGAATTTCTGGTATGAAGGCGTGCTGTACATTTTCCACGTATAAGACTTGCCCTTAATTTTTCTCCCTGCTCAAAGGAAATGCTTACGGCCGGGATTCTTATCATTTCCCCGTCAAGGGTAGCCGAACCGGTCGAGGGAAGTTCTCCGGGTATGGGATTTACAGCTATGCATCCGACAGCACCCTGGGCAATGGCCAGTGACAATTTCTGGGCCCGGTGTGTATTCCTTACGTGCGAAGGGGTTCCCGGGAGCAATCCCAAATGGATGAGCACAATTTTCCCGTTTACATCCAAACCGTTGTAGTCATTGATAAGACCGTTACCGGCATCAATAATGGGTGCCTGAATATCCGAGGAGGGAGTATAAGCCAGGGCAAGTGCCGGGAAATCGACATAAGTACCGGCCGTGTCAATTTTCAGCCTCACATCTTCTCTTAGCCACTGATTGAAGGTAAACGGCTGGAAGAACACATTGTCAAATCCATAGGAACGGAACAACAGGGCGGTCAGTTCTTCTGCATACGCAGCAGATTCTGTTCCGGCCATCCGCGGACCATAACGGTCACAAATTTCCAATAAAAGAGGATAAGCCTGGGAGTGACTCCTGACTTCCAGGTCAATGCTTTTAAAAACATTATGAAGATGTAGTTGCGGATTTTCACATCCGGAAAGGAATACCAGAATAAATAAGATGAAAAGCCACCTCCACTTCATATCAACAAATATATAAATAATTCATAAATTTGAATTATGCGCGGTGGTGTGAAGGGATTGTGCTTTCCGGGTACCTGCAGGGTGTGCGGCCGGGTATTGATAGGGCAGGAAAAGATGTTGTGCCTGCGATGCCTGTATGATCTTCCAAGAACATACCACTGGATTTTTCCCTTTCATTGCATGACAGAGCCGCTAAGCAGCATGCCCTCGTGCACAGGGGTCACCGCCTTTCTTTTTTTCAGGGAGCAGAGTCCTTACAGGAAATTGCTGCACCGTTTCAAATATGGTGGAGAAAAGGAAATAGGATTACACATGGGTTTACTTTACGGGAAAGAATTGTTACGCTTCCATACCACACAGCAAAACCCTGTAATTATTCCTGTACCCATGTCTTCTTTCAAACAAAGGAAAAGAGGCTATAACCAGGCAGAATGGCTGGCCGCAGGAATAGCACTTGCAACAGGCTGGGAACTAGACGTCTCGGTTGTCAAGAGAATCAGGGAAAAAACAAGTCAGACCGTATATGACAGGGAAGGACGGCGGGAAAACATGAAAAACTCCTTTATAGCCAAAAGGATTCCCTACCGGGAAGTTCTTTTGGTGGATGATATTATAACTACCGGGGCTACCATGGAAAGTTGTGCCAGGGCCATATTGGATGGTAATCCCGATATCCGGATTGGTTTTGCCTCTCTCGCGTATGTTGAATAAAAACGTATATTTGTCGATTATGCCTGAATTTCTACGCCTGGATATAGTTGATATCATAGATATAGTGCTGGTGGGACTTTTGATCTACCAGGTTTACAAAATCATACGGGGTACTGCCGCTGTCAGTATTTTTATCGGGATCATCTTTGTTTATTTCATCTGGATGGTGGTCAAAACACTCCATATGGAATTGCTCACAACCATCCTGGACAAAGTAATAAGCGTGGGCGTCCTGGCCCTGATTGTGGTGTTCCAGCAGGAGATCAGGCGGTTCCTGCTTCGCCTGGGGACAAGGTATACAAAAGAAGGAAAGCGGCGAGGACTGCTGGAATCTTTATTCCGTCCAGGAAAAGAGACCTTGTCAAAAAATGATATCGAAGAGATCATACAGGCATGCAGCCGGATGTCTGAGCGGAAAACCGGGGCACTTATAGCCATGGAACGTTTTGCCTCGCTTGGTTTTATTGCCGAGACCGGGGACAGGATCGATGCCAGGATTCATAGTCGGCTGATAGAGAATGTATTCATAAAAAACAGCCCGCTGCACGACGGGGGCATGGTTGTGTCCAATGGCCGGATCCAGGCTGCCAGGTGCACCTTTCCCATGTCCGAAAGCCAGGGAATTCCGCCCTATTTTGGCATGCGGCACCGGGCAGGGGTAGGCCTGAGCGAACAGACAGATGCCTATATCATAGTCATATCGGAAGAAACCGGACATATTGCCACCATGCAGGATGGTGTGATCAAAACACTAAGCGGGATGGCAGAATTGCGCTTTGACCTGGAGACCGCTTTTCATAAGTAAGAACCACCATGATCTATCCGGACCAGTTTGAGCAAAAAATAGGTTTTGACAGGGTACGGGAGATGCTCACGCAACTGTGCATGAGCCGCTGCGGCCGTGAACTGGTAGAGGATGTGGGCTTTATGACCGACCGCAAAATCTTGGAAACAGCGCAGGCCAGAACCGGGGAGATGCGTGAAATCTGCCTGTTTGAACAGCACTTTCCAACAGACGGATATGAAGATACGCTTGTGTTTCTCAGGCAAATGGAAGCGCAATCCACCTGGTTTCCCCAGGTTCAGGATCTCGTTCGCCTGCAGACAGCCATCCATACCGTAAGGGCTTTGTTGCATTTTTTTGAACACACCCGCCAGGAAAGCTACCCGGCGCTGAAAGCCCTGTGCCGGCCGGTTACATTCTTTCCTGCCATAGTGCAGCGGCTTGAACATTTACTGGATAAATTTGGTGCCATCAGGGACAATGCTTCCCCCGAGCTGGCAGAAATCCGCAAGTCTTTAAAAAAGAAAGAACAGCAGGTGGTTCAGAAGATCCAGAGTATCCTGAAGGAATCCCGCGACCAGGGAATTACAGAGCCCGATGCCTCGGCGTCTGTAAGGGACGGAAGGATGCTTATCCCGGTTCCTGCTGCGAACAAGAAGAAAATTCAAGGATATATCTGCGATGAATCGGCCAGCGGAAAAACCGTTTTCATTGAACCCATGGAAGTGGTCAGCCTGAACAACCAGATCAGGGAGCTGGAATTTGCCCAACAACGCGAAATTACCAGGATTTTGCAGGAATTTGCAGAATTTCTGAGGCCATATCTTCCGGACCTGATAGAACAGGCGCTTTTTTTAGGAACTATTGATTTTTTACATGCCAAAGCCAGGCTGGCCCTGAAGATGCAGGCAGGAAAGCCTGTTTTCAATGACGCATCCGGCCTTTTTCTGGTGCGGGCCCGCCATCCCCTTCTGGAAACGGCTTTGCAACGTGAAGGAAAACAGATTGTTCCGCTTACCCTGAAACTGGATACGACAAAACGAATTTTACTGATTTCCGGACCCAACGCCGGGGGCAAATCTGTTTGTTTAAAAACTGTGGGACTGTTGCAATACATGTTTCAATGCGGTATGCTGGTCCCGGCTTCTGAAACTTCGGAGTTTTCCATTTTCCGTTCCATTTTCCTTGACATAGGAGATGAGCAGTCCCTGGATAACGATCTGAGCACCTACAGTTCACACTTGCTGAGCATGAAGGAGATCCTGGAACAGGCAGATGAAAGTTCCCTGATCCTGATCGATGAATTCGGGGCCGGTACAGAACCGGCAGCCGGGGGGGCCATTGCCGAGACATTGCTCCGGCAGTGGGAGCAGCGAGGATGTTATGGGGTAATCACCACCCATTACACCAATCTGAAATTTTATGCAACCACCAGCAAAGGCGTCCTGAACGGGGCCATGCAGTTTGATGTGCAGAACATACAGCCTCTCTTCAGGCTGGAAACCGGAGTCCCGGGGAATTCCTTTGCATTTGAACTGGCCCGTAAAATGGGCCTGCCTGCAGATCTGATCCAGGCGGCACAGGAAAAAGCCGGTGCAGGCTTTGTAGAGACAGAGCGGTACATACGCAGCATTGCGCGTAACCGCAGGAAATGGGAGGAAAAGGTGGCCCGCATCAGCCAGACGGACAAAACACTGGAAAACATTACCGATAAATATCAGGCCGAACTGACAGAGATCCGCCTGCTTCGGAAAAAAATGCTGGATGAAGCCCGCAAAGAAGCACTAAGGATCGTTGAAACGGCTAACCGTAAAGTTGAAAACACCATTAAGGAAATAAGGGAATCCCAGGCAGAAAAAGAGAAAACAAAGAGTGTTCGGGATGACCTGCAGGAATTCAGGAAAACACTTTCCCGGGAGGATCCGGATGCAGAAGATCAGAAGATCATGCATAAGATGGAACAACTCCGCAAGAGAAAAGAGGCAGGTGAAAAAAGGAAACAGCAACGTGCAAAGCGTTCAGGCCAGGACATGAAAACAGGGTCTAGGGAACAGACCACCCGGGAAGAAACAGGACCTTTGGCGACGGGCGACAAGGTCCGCACAAAAGACGGGACAATGGCGGGAGAAATACTCAGGATAAAAGGCAACAAGGCTCATATTGGAATGGGACAGATTGTCTTCTGGAAAGAAATTTCAGACCTGGAAAGAATTTCACAGAACGAATACCGTACACACATCCGCGTACAAAGAAGCCAGCGGGCTGCAAACACGGATGACCTGCAGTCACGACGCCTGCAATTTTACCCGCATCTGGATGTACGCGGACTCAGGGCCGGCGAAGCCCTGGAAGAAGTGATCCGTTTTCTGGATGACGCCCTGGTGCTGGGTATGGAGCAGGTGGATATCCTGCACGGGACAGGGACCGGCGCATTGCGCACCCAGATCAGGGATTACCTGAAAACCGCACCCGGAGTGGCTTCGTTCCAGGATGAACACGTAGAAAGGGGAGGACCCGGTATAACTGTAGTATATTTGAAATGAAAAAATTTTTATTGATCACGCTATGCCTGGCAACTTTGAGTGCCTGCAGTTGCCGCCAGAAGCCGGAACAGGTAGCCCAGGCGTTTCTGGAATCTTTTTTTGCTGCTGATTATCAACAGGCGCGCGTTTACGCCACCGCGGAAATCACCGATATTATTGACAAGACCCAGTCAATTCTGGACTCGCTTTCCCAAGAGGAGCATCAGGAGGTTATAAGCTACCTGTCTGCAATCAAGGTTACAGTTCAGGCGCCTGAAAGGATCAAGGGAGACACCATCCGCCTGGGTTACCGGGTGGACTTTTCCAGGTTGCCCCAGCCGGGTGAATCGGTTATTGCCCTTCGCCGGGAAGGCAGGAACTGGAAAGTCTATGCCTTAGAATAGCCTTGATTTGAAGGTGTCTGCGTAATTGAGCTTTTCCCATGCAAAGTATTCTATCCCGTTTTTCGTAAAGGGATCCCTTCCAAAATGACCATAAGCCGAGGTGGCTCTGTATATGGGTTTTTTCAGCCGCAGTTCTTCAATGATACGGGCGGGACGAAGGTCATAAACAGCGGATATGATTTCTGCGATCTGGGCATCGGTTTTTTTGGTAAAGGCTGTTCCGAAAGTATTGACGCTCACACTTACCGGCTGAGCAACGCCAATGGCATAGGCCAGTTGCACCAGGATCTCACGGGCAGCTCCCGCTGCCACAAGGTTTTTGGCTATATGACGTGCAGCATAACAGGCAGAGCGGTCCACCTTGCTTGGGTCCTTGCCGGAAAAAGCGCCGCCGCCATGGGCGCCGCGTCCCCCGTATGTGTCGACAATGATTTTCCTTCCTGTAAGTCCGGTGTCTCCATGCGGTCCTCCTATCACAAATTTTCCGGTGGGATTGACCAGCAGTTTCATGTCGTGGTCAAACAGGTGCTTGCGTGAATGGTGAACCTTGCCTATCACCCGGGGTAATAAGATATTGCGGACATCTTCCGTTATCTGCCGGTGCATCATGTGGTCTTCGGCAAACGGATCGTGCTGCGTGGATAAAACCAGGGTGTCTATTCGCTGTGCTTTCCGGTTTTCATCGTACTCTATAGTGAACTGGCATTTTGAATCTGGCCTTAGGTAGGTCATCTGCCTGCCTTCCTTGCGGATGGCTGCCAGTTCCATCAGGGTGATGTGCGAAAGGACTATGGGAAGCGGCATGAGTTCTTCGGTCTCAGTACAGGCGTACCCAAACATCATGCCCTGGTCTCCGGCCCCCTGCTCGTCGGGATTACCCCTTACAACACCTTGAAAGATATCCTGGGACTGGCTCTCAATCAGAGAGATGATGCCACAGGATTCGGCATCGAATTTATACTCGGCCTTTGTGTACCCGATGTCAGCAATGACTTTCCGGGCTACCTCCCGGATATCCACCCAGGCATCGGAGCGGACCTCACCGCCAATGATTACCAGGCCCGTTGTGACAAAGACCTCGCAGGCCACTTTTGATTCAGGGTCAAGTCTTATGAACTCATCCAGGATGGCATCGGCTATTTGGTCGGCGATTTTGTCGGGGTGTCCTTCAGACACCGATTCAGAAGTGAATAGTGTTCTCATTTTAGCATTTTTAAATGTGGTTGCAAGCAAGCAAATCTGTCCACAAGTATGTCAATCGGGTGACAAAGGTAAAAAATCTTTTGAACGGGAAAATTTAAAAAATTTTTGTTTATAAAAAATGCGTCTTTGTTGATAATTTATAGAGCACAGAGACAGCGCATTACGGTTTTTCAACCCATTTAAAATTTCGTTTCAACCTGATACGGCGGATAATTTTATAATTTTGCCATTTGACAGACAGGATTCGTAACAGACAATAACCAGGATAAACAGAAAAGCTTATGCAGCTTAGAAAAATCAGCAGAGTGCTTATGGTTCTGGCATTCTTTATTGTTTCGTGTAGTGAGAAGCCTGAGCCACAAACGCTTTCCCTGGACAAGACACAAGTTACATTTAATGCTTCTGCAGCAGATCAGCTTGTTCATGTAACGGCCAATTGCAGCTGGTCTGTGGCTGTAACAGAAGGAAGCGACTGGCTTTCCGTTGCGCCCCTTCAAGGCCAGGGAAGCAGTACCCTGACACTTACTGCAAAAGCCAATACCGGGGCTGATCGTACGGCTGCCATAAAGATTTATTCCGCCGAAAAGGAAGTTCGCATTACCGTTATACAGAAAGAACAGGAAATTCTTTATTGGACTGTTTCCCAGCTTCGCGCCCTGTACAAGGGGGTCGATGTTACCGTGACGGAAAAAGTAGTGGTTAAGGCTACCGTCATCAGCAATTACCTGAAATCAGACAACGGGGGATTGAACAATTACACGTCTCTGAAAGCCATGGTTGTAAGTGACGGAATAGCCGGCATTCAGCTCTATTGTGCAGAAGACAATACCACCTTCAGACAGGGAGACAAGGTAGAAATCCAGCTCAAGGACCAGACCCTGTCTGTATACAACAACGGGGCCCTTCAGGTGAATGGCATTCCCCTGGCCAATATAACAAAAACCGGCACGGAAACACTGGTGGCAAAGGAAATATCGGCGGCTGAGCTCCTGACCGGCAATTATGAATCTATGTACGTAGCCATTCCTTCAGTTCAGGTAGCGGATGAGGACCTTAACAAAACATTTGTTGTAGGGTCCGCCCATACCTCTATTGCCATGGTTGCCAAGACCAAAGAGACATTTGATGTCTTTTCCTCCCGGTATTCTTCATTCAAGGATGTCACCGTGCCTTCCGGCAGCGGCGTACTTAAAGGAATTGCAAGTGTCTATAACAGGCGTTACCAGATATCCTTTGCCATGGCTTCCGATTGGGAGGGCCTTACAGGCGAGCGTTTTTATACAGAGCCCACGTTCACGCTGCCAACTACAGAAAAAGAAGTACCCGGTGAGGCGGGGCAATTCACTGTTTCCCCCGCGGCCAACGTAACATGGACCGTCAGCTCTTCAGATCCGGAAAATTTTGCCGTTTCACCCGCTGCCGGGAGCGGGTCTGCACCGGTTACGGTTACTTATACGCAAAATCCCTCCTTATCAGCATCCCGCACTGCAGACATTGTTTTTTCCACAACCGATGCAACTGTTTCACAGAAAACCATTACACTGCATATTACACAAAGTCCCTATGAGGCACTGGTATCTGATCCTGTGCAGGCTTGGCTGGAGTTACCCTTGGTCAGGGAGAAGGAAGCATTTGCCTATATATCACACATGACCTCGTTGAAGGGAAAAAGCGTCCGCAATTACGCTTTCTGGTATGATTCCCAAAACCGCCTTGCCTATTGGGTGGCTTACCCGCTTTACAAGGAAATTATGGGAAGCGGCAGCCGCACAGACACATGGGACTACAATCCTAAGGTTCCGAAACGCTTCCAGCCGGTTTTGTTTTATTCCTTTGGAAGTTCCGGTTACGACAGGGGACACCAGTTGCCCTCGGCAGATCGCCTCTACTCAGATGATGTCAATGCAAGCACCTTTTATTTTACCAATATTACAGCACAAAACGGGTCATTGAATCAAAACCTCTGGGGGAACCTGGAAACCTACGTCAGGGGTTGGGCCCAGGCCTGTGACACAGTATACGTGGTTACCGGGGCCATGATCCAGACCGAGGAGAATCAAAATATTGATTATGTGGAAGATAACAATGGCAATAAGGTGGCTGTACCAAAGATATATTATAAAGTGTTGTTGAAATATAAAGCCAGCCAGACAGAGAACGGGGGGTATTCCTCCATTGGCTTCTGGTACGAGAACCGTTCCTACACCGCAGCGTATCCCACTGCCGCCGATGCAAAAAGCGTTAAAGATATGGAAACGCTTACGGGCTTTAATTTTTTCCACAATTTACCCGATAACATAGAAGAGGCGGTTGAGGCATCCTGCAAGCCCGGGGATTGGGGCCTGAATTGATAAATTGTAATATATTTGCACTGTTTTTTTTGAACCCTATATAGTTACTTATAACAACCTAAATAAACATCTATGAAAAAAGCAATTCAATGTTTTCTCGCTTTTGTGGCGTTAATTTTTCTGAGTGTGGGTGCTTACGCACAGGTAACCACCTCGTCTCTTGGTGGCAGGATCACCGACGAGGCCGGAGCAGCTGCAGCAGGAGTGACCCTGGTAGCTACCCACGTGCCTTCAGGGACCATGTACGCTGCCATCACCAACAATGATGGTCGCTATACGATTCAGGGGATGCGCCCCGGAGGTCCCTATAAGGTAGAAATATCCTATATCGGATACCAGACTATGAATTTTACCGACATTACCCTTCAACTTGGAGATCAATACAATTTAAGTGCTGAACTCAAGGAAGAGGCATTCCAGCTGGAAGATATTGTGATAGTGGCCTCTGCTTCTTCTGCTTTTGCAGGAGAAAAATTTGGCTCTTCTACCAATATATCCAACCAGAACATCCAGAGTCTGCCTACCATAAGCAGAAGCATTACAGACGTTGCCAAACTTTCTCCCTACGGCGGCAGCGGCATGAGCTTTGCCGGCGGCGATGGCCGTTCCTCCAACTTCACGGTTGACGGCGCCAATTTCAACAACAACTTTGGTCTGAGTTCGAGCCTTCCCGGTGGCGGCACCCCTATTTCCATAGATGCCATTGAAGAAGTCCAGGTGGTGATCGCTCCTTTTGATGTCCGCCAGACCAACTTCATTGGCGGCGGAGTCAACGCCATCACCAAATCCGGTACCAACACTTTGAGAGGAAGTGCCTATGTCTATCACCGCAATGAAAATATGCGGGGTAACACAGTTGATGGCGTAGAACTTGGCGAAAGGGGCATTGACCGCAATACCACCTACGGCGCTACGCTGGGTGGTCCCATTGTCAAAAACAAACTGTTCTTCTTTGTCAACTTTGAGTACGCACAGACACCCACCATTGTGAACCGCTGGAGGCCTTCAGTTGACGGCGTTGCCAATACCGACCTTTACATTTCCCGCACCACCATGGCCGATATGAAAAGGGCTTCTGATTTCCTGATGAGCAAATACGGCTATGATACCGGTTCCTATACCGATTATCCGGCCAATGAAAGCAACATGAAGATATTAGCCCGCCTGGACTGGAATATTAGCAAAAACCACAACCTTGCCATCCGTTACAACTATACATTGAACAGGGGCTGGAACAACACCAATGCATCTTCCTCCAACTGTATACAGCGTACCACGGAAAGCCGCCTGGGTCAGTATTCCATGGCTTTTGCCAATTCCATGTACTCAATGGATAACATTGTGAATTCTGTCTCTGTGGACCTGAACAGCCGTTTTGGAGACAATGTTTCCAACCAGCTGTTGGTTACCTATTCCCAGCTTGACGATATCCGCGGATCCAGTTCCGCCAAATTCCCCTTCATTGACATTCTGGAAGGATATACCGTAGCCAACGGAAAGATCACCCAGGCCATTGTTCCTTACATGTCTGCCGGTTACGAGCTGTTTACCTGGAACAACGGGGTTCACAACACCGTTATCAACGCAAAGGACGATATTACCTTATACAAGGGCAACCACAAGATTACTGCCGGCCTGAGCTTCGAATACCAGATGGCCGACAACTCTTACATGAGAAACGGTACTGGTTACTACCGCTACCGCAGTCTGGACGACTTCCTTACCGGGGCTGTTCCTGAAACGGTGGCTCTTACCTATGGTTATGATGGAGAACAAAACCCGGCTGCCCGCGTGCGCTTTGTCCAATTTGGACTGTACCTGCAGGACGAATGGAGCCTTGGAAGCAACTTTAAATTCAATTATGGTGTCCGTCTGGATGAAATCGTTTTCAATAATAAGGACCTGATGCGAAACAATGCCATTTATGCGATTGAATATGATGGCAAGAGCGTAGATACCGGTAAATGGCCCAAACCAAAACTCCAGGTTTCTCCGCGTATAGGATTCAACTGGGATGTATTCGGCAACCGCTCCCTGAAGATCCGCGGAGGTTCCGGATTGTTCTCGGGACGTCTTCCCCTGGTGTTCTTCACCAATATGCCCACCAACTCGGGAATGGTACAGAACATCGTGTCAATTTCCACAAGATATACTGGCGGTGTTGCCAATCCCGATGCTCTTCTGGCTGCATTCCAGGGTGACATGATAACCGATGTGGACGCACTGATCGACAAGCTTAACAGCCTGGATCCCAAGAAATTCCCTAAAACCATTACTCCTGAAGACGGGGTGAAACCTTCCCAGATCAACGGTATTGATCCCAACTTCAGGATGCCCCAGGTATGGAAATCATCCATTGCATTGGATTACAACTTCCCCACCTCGTTCCCCTTCTCCATAAGCGGTGAATATATCTTCAACAAGACCATCAACGGGATCCAGCTGTTGAACTGGAACATCAAGGAAAACGCCGGATTCACCCAGTTGAACGGACCCGACAGGCGTCACATCTATCCTTCCGCTTACAAATACACCACTACCGATGCCTTCGTCCTTACCAATACCAAGAAAGGATATGGCTGGACAGGCAGCTTCACGTTGAACATGACTCCGGTAGAAAACCTGCACATCATGGCATCATACACACATACAGTGATGAAACAGATCACAGGCATGCCCGGTTCCAATGCAGAGTCCGCTTACCTCTATATTCCCACAGTGGAAGGTCCCAACTTTGCCGGACTCAGCAATTCCCAATATGTAACTCCTGACCGTGTTATTGCTTCGGTCTCCTATAAAGACAAGAGCAACAACCACTTCTCCCTGTTCTATGAAGGCTATCGCGGTGGTTCCAACTACACCTATATGTATTACGGTGACTTCAACGGTGACAATATCGCTTACGATGTAATGTACATACCCAAAGACGATTCCGAGATCCTCTTCGCTTCCCAAAGCGACCGTGAACGTTACTGGGCCTATGCAGACCAGGATGCTTACCTGTCAAAGAATAAAGGAAAGTACGCAGAAGCATACAGTGTCTATTCACCCTGGGTCCACCGTTTTGACTTCCGCTATGCACACGATTTCGTGGTCAGAATTGGCAAAACCAGGAATGCTCTTCAGCTAAACGTTGATTTTCAGAATATTGGTAACCTGTTCAACAGCACCTGGGGTGTCCACCAGATACTCTCTACCGAAGCAATGAGCGGACGTATCCTCCAACTGGATAATATCAACGACCAGGGCGTTCCGGTATTCAAGACAAGAGTAGAGGCAGGTGCCAGAACCTGGGATTACAGTCATGCAATTGGCCAATGCTGGTCTCTGCAGGTTGGTATTAAGTATCTTTTTAACTAATCAGCTAAAACTTTCCTTATGAAACTTAAATATTTATTACTATCGTTTTTTGCATTTGCAACCTTGCTTACAGGTTGTAAAGAGGAAATTGAGATACCTTCCCTGGACGAGGTAAAAGTAGACATGTCCTATATCGCTTTTGCAAAAGCCGGAGGTTCAAAAACAATAACGCTGACCGCTACAGATAGCTGGAATATCACAAATATACCTGCATGGCTGACAGTCAGCCCTGCCAGCGGAAGCGCTTCCCCGGAAGGCATTAAGGTAACTTTCACGGTAGGTGCAACTGATTCTGACAACTCTTCTGAAGTCTATGTCAATTGCGCCGATAAGGTGCAGGTTCTGACCGTGAGGCAAATTGCCGGACCCCAGGAAATCGTGATTTCAACTTGTAAGGATGTGATTGAAAAAGGCGTTGACGGCAAGATTTACTGGGTTGAAGGCCAGGTGACCTCCATAGCCAACACCCAATATGGCAACTGGTATCTGAACGACGGGACAGGGACCCTGTACATCTACGGGACCCTGGATGCCAAGGGCAATACGAAAAATTTCCTGAGCCTGGGTATTTCAGTGGGAGACCGCGTGATGGTACACGGGCCCCGTACTACTTACGGTTCCACCATTGAATTGGTTGACGTAACCGTTGACAAGATTACCCCTTCCCTTATCAAGGCGGCAGTCGATGCTGTTGACGTCCCCAAGGAAGGCGGTACTTTTGAAGTAGCTGTATTATACAAAGGTGACGGACTGGAAATCGAATACGATGCCGATTGGCTGTCTGTGAAATCCATGATCAAAGGAGCCGATGACTCCACACGCGTTGCTTTTGTTGCCCAAGCCAATCCCGGAGGAGACCGCATCGCTACCATTTCCATGACCTCTTCCACCGGCAGCCATTCTTCCATAACCAAGGCCTCTGGCAATTCTTCAACTATCACGATTTCAGTCAAGCAAAAAGGTGCCATCATTGACGCTACGGTAGCCCAATTTATTGCAGCAGCTGAGGATGCCACCCAATACCGTATTTCCGGAATCATCACCAAAGATACCGGCAGCGATTATGGCAATATATACATAAAAGACGCCACCGGCGAAGTTTATATATATGGAGTGCTTGACGCAGAAGGTAAAACAAAACAATGGAAGAACATGGGCATCAATGTGGGTGATATAGTTACCCTGATTACTCCCCGTGCTTCATACAAAGATACCCCGCAGGGTAAAAACGCCAAGGTAGATGCGCATATTCCGGTGATAGAAGCAACGGTTGCTACTTTCCTGGCTGCAGCCGAGGATGCCACATATTATCGCCTGGTGGGTACTGCCGGTGATTTGTCAGGTGCAGGCAAATACGGCAATTTCAATATTTCCGATGAAACCGGCCAGGTTTACGTGTATGGCCTGCTTTCAGGCTGGGGCGGTGCCAAGGGACAATTCCAGACACTGGTTACAGAAACCGGGCTCAAGGCAGGTGATCTTCTTACCATTGTGGGCAAGAGAACTTCCTACAAAGGAACTCCCCAGGTTGGCAGCGGTTTCTATGTATCGCACGAACCTGCAGCCACAGAATAACCGCCCGGCTTTAAGCCTTATCTCACAGAGATATAGCGCCTGAAAAGGATGGCATCTCTGACGCGCCCCCGGATCCTTTTAACAGGATTTCCGGGGGCGTTTTTTCTGATCACCGTTAAGCAGGCACCATTTTTTCTTATTTTTGTATTTATGAAATTGAAACGGACCATTGGTTGTATTTTACTCATTCTGTGTATTTCCTGCACAAAGCAACCCGCCTCCTTTTTTATCCTTCACACAAGCGATCTGCACGGTCGTTTTAATGAATCCATGGCGGGGCTGGCCGGTTATATCAGGGAGCAGCAGACATTATATGGTAAGGGTCTGTTGCTCTTTGACACGGGGGATAACCTGCAGGGAACACCGGGGCTTTATTATTCCAGTCATGTGGATACTACGGAAAAACACCTGTCTTCTGCTTTTTTTAACTGGTTTCCATATACCGCCGTCACTGTTGGCAATCACGATATAGAAGCGGGAATAAAAGTGTTTTCAAAGGTCTACAGGCAAATGACAATGCCGGTACTTTCTGCCAACATAGTGCACAAATCTTCGGGAGAACCGTTTTTTATTCCCTACCATGTTTTCCGCAGGAAAGGTTACAAAATCGCCGTATTGGGAATGATCACACCCCATGTGACGTCATGGGTACCGGAGTGGCTGCGTCCAGGGCTGGACTTTCATTCCATAACAGCATCGGCACAGTATTGGGTTCCCTTTATACAGGAGAAAGAAAATCCCGACCTGATCATAGGTTTGTTCCATACCGGAGCCAGGGCAGAAGCAGCGGAACCATCGGGAAAGGATAACGCTGCCTTGTGGATAGCCGAAAATGTTCCCGGAATAGATTTGATCTGTTATGGACACGACCATAAACCAACCACACATTATATCCTTAACACGAAAAGAGATACTGTCTGGCTCATGAACCCGGGGGCTCACGGGAAGAAACTGTCCCGGGCAAAGGTTGTCCTGTATCCCCGGAAGCAAAAGAAAGCACGAATCACAGCGGAATTAGTTGATGTAGCCGGCCTGGATCCCGATCCTGGTTTCCTTAAAGCATTGGAGCCGTATTTTCAGAAGGCACGTGAATATGAGCAAAAGCCCATAGCCGAGCTGATGCATACCCTGGAGAGCAGGACAGCAGTCGAGGGCCCGTCCCGCTGGCTGGATGAAGTCCACAGGGGACAACTGGAGCTGGCCGGAACGGATACCGGTATTCGCCCCGATGTGTCCTTTGCCTCGGCTTTAACTTCCGATGCAGTTATTGAAAAGGGTCAGCTTTACATGAAAGATTTCTTTACCTGGTTCCCATATGAAAACTCATTGTGCATCGTGCATATGTCAGGAGATGAAATAAAGCAATACCTTGAATATTCCTGTACCCGTACTGCAGTCATCAATTTTGACACGGCGGCGGGGATACTCTACACTATACACCGGGACAGACCGGAGGGCGAAAGGATAGAAATCCACAGTATGGCAGACGGGCAGGCTTTTGTTCCCAAAAAGATGTACCGGGTAGTGATGAATTCCTACCGGGCTCAGGGAGGAGGAGGCCATTTGTTTGAGGGGTTGGGTTGGGATGATGCCACAGCTGCCAGCAGGATCATTTGGGGAAGCCAGGAAGACATGAGAACACTTTTCATGCAGTGGGAAGCTTCCCGCAGCCCGTTCTCAGCCGATCTGCTGAATCACTGGAAGTACGAATAATAAAAATTGCCTACATTTGTCCACAGGGAGGAGAGCATGGAGGGAAAGAAAAGAGACACACTGAAGACGGGAAGAAGAGGAGAGGAACTGGCCGTGAATTACTTGAAAAGTAAGGGATTCCAGATCTTTCACACCAATTGGAGGGCAGGCCACAAAGAATTGGATATTGTTGCAGGAAAAGATGGAACAATCCATTTTATTGAAGTACGATCCCGTTCCCGGGGTAGTATTGTATCTCCCGAACAGACCGTTGACCGGTCGAAACAACGCATGGTGATGGCAGCTGCACGGATCTATATGGCCAGGTACAACATCAGGGCCGAAGCCCGGTTTGATGTCATGGCACTTGTCTTTGGACCTGAAGGGACAGAAGGTTCGGACTATGAATTAAAATACATTCCTGACGCTTTTACACTTCTTTTATGAAAAAAAACCAGTATTGCATCATTATGGCAGGCGGGATAGGATCCCGATTCTGGCCCTTGAGCCGGAATGCCAAGCCCAAACAGTTTCTGGATATCCTGGGTTTGGGCAGGAGTTTCCTGCAGCTTACTTATGAAAGGTTTCTTAAAATCATTCCATCCGAGAGGATCCTGGTTGTCACCTCGGAGCAATACAAAGATTTGGTAAATAAACAGTTGCCATCTATTCCCGAGGCAAATATCCTGACAGAGCCGACCAGGCGCAACACAGCCCCCTGCATTGCCTACGCCACCTATAAACTGCTCAAGACAGATCCCCAGGCCATAGTAGTGGTGGCCCCTTCTGACCATTTAATTACCGGCGAGGAGGATTTTCTGGGAACCATCCGCTGTGCCCTGCAACTTGCTGCAGAAAAGGATGTGCTGATTACCCTGGGCATTCAGCCCACCCGCCCCGAAACCGGCTACGGTTATATACAGGCAGTTAAGAATGAACCCATTACCATAGGGAACCACCTGGCTTACCCCGTCAAAACATTTACTGAAAAACCGGATTCCGATCTCGCGGGCATTCTGGTTGACAGTGGTGAATTTTACTGGAATTCCGGGATTTTTGTCTGGAGCCTGGCTTCTATCGCATACCAGATGGAACACTTGCTGCCGGAAGTGAGCCTCCCTTTCAAGAACGGTTTATCTTTGTACAATACGCCTCACGAAGAAAAATTCATTAAAAAAGTATACGAAGAAATCCGCAACGTATCTATTGACTATGGGGTGATGGAGAAAGCAAAGAACACCTATGTCTTTTCCGCCACCTTCGGGTGGTCCGACCTGGGAAGCTGGGAAAGCATCTATATGCACCAGGAGAAGGATGCCCGGGGCAACACCGTTTCTGCAACCAGCACCCTGCTGGAAAACGTCAGGGACAGCCTGGTGTATTCCGGTAACCAGAGAAAACTGGTAGTTGTCAAAGGACTGGAGAATTATATTGTGGTTGACACACCCGATGCCTTGCTGATCTGTCCCAAGGACGAAACGCAATTCCGTCAGTTATTCAACGATATCGCACATAACCATGAAGCATTTGTATGAATGAAACTAAATTTCAAACAAAGATCAATTCCGAGATAGGGGAACTGGAAGCCGTAATCCTGCACACCCCCGGACCAGAAGTGGAAAACATGACACCTAGGTCTGTAGAGCGGGCCCTGTACAGCGACATTCTGAATCTTTCGGTTGCATTGCAGGAATACGAACAACTCTCCTTGTTACTGGAAAAGATCACCAAGGTTTACCAGGTCAAGGACCTGCTGGTAAAAGTCCTGGACAACACGGCACACCGGAATTCTTTGATAGGCAAGATATGCCTTACAGAAAACGTGAACGATTACTATGACGAGCTGATGGAAATGTCCTCCCGAACCCTGGCCAACAAGCTGATTGAAGGACTCCCTGCCCGCATAGACAACCTTACTTCTTTTCTCAATGATGAATACTATGCCTTGCTCCCCCTGTATAATTTCTATTTCACAAGGGATGCGTCGGCCGTGGTAGGCAACAATGCTGTTATCTGCCGGATGGCCAACAAGATACGTGTCAGGGAATCCCTTATCATGGAGGCTATTTTCAATAACAACCAGTATTTCACAAGCAATGTGCTCAATACTTTTGAGCAGCAACCCCATGACCGCTCCATCCTGATGGAAGGCGGGGACATTCTGGTCATCAGGGATGATATCCTGGTGGTTGGGAACGGTATGCGAACCACGTCACAGGGAGTGGACCTCTTGCTGAACCGCTTGTCCGGATCTGCCCCTGAAGGCAAGAGTTATATTTTTGTTCAGCAGCTGCCTTCTTCTCCGGAAAGTTTTATCCACCTGGACATGGTCTTTACCATGCTTGATGTGGACAAGTGCGTTGTGTTCGATCCCCTGATCCAGGGAGACACCCGGTACAGTACCGTTCAGATCACCCTGGATAACGGTAAAGTGGAAAAGATACGGCGTGTTCCGGGGTTGCTAACCTCACTGCGCCGCCTTGGCGTGGACCTGGAACCCATATCGTGCGGAGGCAGCGACGAGTGGGACCAGGAACGGGAACAATGGCATTCCGGGGCCAATTTCTTTGCCTTTGCGCCTGGCAAGGTGCTATCTTATGCCCGCAATGAACACACCCTGAACGAAATGTCAAAACACGGCTTTGAAATTGTAACATCCGAGGATGTGACATCGGGGAAAGTGGATATCAACAGCTTGAAAAAATGCGTTGTGACCATCGTGGGAGCAGAATTGGCAAGGGGCGGGGGAGGCACACGCTGCATGACACTTCCCCTGCGCCGGAAACCCGTCAAATGGGAATAATGAAATATTATAGTATAAACTACCAACCTATGAAAATACTAATTGGAGGAGATATTGAGGGTATTGCAACAGCTTGTGACTGGGATTCCATTACCCCGGGCCATCCCGATTATGAACGGAACCGTCTCCAGTATACGAATGAAATGAACGCGGCCATAGAGGGGGCGTTCAATGCAGGTGCCACAGAGGTATATGTCCGTGATGGGCACGGGGGAAACAAGTCACTGATACCGGAACTTCTGGATAAAAGGGCCATGCATATTAAAGGCCGTTGTTCGGAAGACTTCCGGGCCATGATATTGACAATAGAAACCGGTTATGATGCCCTGCTGTTCATAGGATATCATGCCAAGGCCGGCACCCCGGACGGGGTGATGTGCCATACCATGGCCCGCGCGGTAGATGAATTTACACTTAACGGGCTTTCCCTTCCCGAGATGGGATACAATGCCCTGGTTGCCGGCATGTATAATGTCCCTGTTGTATACCTCTCCGGGGACCAGGCCGCATGCCGTCAGGCAAAGGAATTGTTCGGAGGGATCGTAACCACGGCTGTCAAGAAAGGCCTGTCCCGTTGCTCGGCCATTTGTCTGCACCCGCAGGAAGCCTGTGACCGCATCCGTACCGATGTGGAAAAAGCCCTTAAAAACGGGGAACGGTGCGTATACCGCATGGAAGGTCCTTATACAATGTATTGTTCCATCCGCCGGAATTACGATGCACCCAATATTGAAAAAACACTGCAAACGGCTTCCCTGGAAGAAGCCCTGCACCTTTTCTGGACATTAACCTGACAAGCAGATTATGTGGGATATCATTAATGATTTAGTAAAAGAACTGGAAGGATTCCAGGCAAAAACACAGGCCGAGGTTGAAGCTTTCCGCGTACGCATGTTGGGCAGGAAAGGGATCCTTACCGGCCTCTTTGAAGATTTCAGGAACGTTGATCCGCGGCAGAAAAAGGAACTTGGCAAGAAGCTGAACCTTTTGAAGAACCAGGTGCAGCAAGCCATCGATGTGCAGAAGGAACGCCTTGCTGCTAAAACACCCACGCAATCCCCGGCAGATGATCTGACCAAACCGGCTGAAATTTTAAATATGGGGTCCCGGCATCCCATTGCAATTGCTCAGCGTGAGATCCTCGATATTTTCAGAAAAATGGGCTTTTCCGTAGAAGAAGGGCCCGAGATAGAAGATGACTGGCATGTTTTCAGTGCCTTGAATTTTCCACCGGACCATCCGGCAAGGGATATGCAGGACACCTTCTTTATCAACAGCCAGACTGACAATCCGGTACTGCTGCGCACCCATACCAGTTCAGTCCAGGTGCGGACCATGGAAAAGCAAAAGCCGCCCATACGGGTAGTCTGCCCTGGCAGGGTCTTCCGCAACGAAGCCATCTCGGCCCGGGCACACTGCATTTTTCACCAGGTAGAAGGGTTGTATATAGATGAAAATGTGTCTTTTGCGGATCTAAAACAAGCCATCCTGGTTTTTGTTCACGAAATGTTCGGTTCTTCTGCCAGGATCCGTCTGCGGCCGTCTTACTTTCCTTTTACAGAACCTTCTGCTGAAGTTGATGTGAATTGCAATATTTGCGGCGGAACCGGGTGCAATATTTGCAAGAATACCGGATGGCTGGAGATTATGGGTGCAGGTATGGTAGATCCCAACGTGTTGAAAGCATCTGGTATAGACCCCGAAAAATATACGGGCTTTGCCTTTGGCATGGGGGTGGAACGCATAGCCATGCTTAAGTGGCAGGTCAGGGACCTGCGCCTGTATTTTGAGAATGATGTAAGATTCCTGGAACAGTTCCAGGGCGGACTGCTCTAAAGATTTGGTTTTTTTTTGTCAGGAGAAAAAAAACGCTAACTTTGCAATCCGATTTGCATTTAATGCGGAAATAGCTCAGTTGGTAGAGCATAACCTTGCCAAGGTTAGGGTCGCGAGTTCGAATCTCGTTTTCCGCTCATAACCTCTCCAGGCGAGAGGTTTTTTTAAAAGGTACCGCTTGATACAGGCTGCTCGGGTGGTGGAATAGGTAGACACGCAGGACTTAAAATCCTGTGGACAGTAATGTCCGTACGGGTTCGATTCCCGTCCCGAGCACAAAAAGGCTCCCAAGTAAAATCTCAAAAAGCCCGCCTCATGAAAAAAGCGATCGCCCGCTATCTTGTCTTAGCGTTTGTTACTGTAATTTTTGCCACTTGTACTCCAAAAGACCAGGTTGATATTGACAACCTGCCCGAGTACCAGGCTTATGGAGTGTACAACAATGCCACAACCCTGTTCTCTTACAGGCAGTATGAAGACCAGTGGAGCGTACTTACCTATGAAACGAGTTACAGTTTCAGGATCCAGAATTACGATCAGAAACAAGTGCTGACCATTTCTTCTATTCCCCGCTCTGTTCAAAAAGGGGCAACTTTCACCATTGATGTCGCCGTCTATGGCATTGACAACATCACCCCGGGTGTAAAGACCGTGACAGCCGTAAGAAAAAATGACAACCGTCTGTTGTTGCTCGACCAGGAAAATGAGATCAGTTACCATGTTTTCAATTAGTGCGTTATGAAAAAGGTTTTCTCAATAGTGTTGCTACTCGGTTGCCTGTTGGCCGGGTTCACCCAGCATGCCTATGCCGTGAAGGCTTATCCATATTCCACAAAGGTTACGCTCCCCGACGGTTCTGTCATCACCATCCAGAAACACGGCGATGAATTCCTGAACTGGACCACCAGCGGAGGCCGCCTGGTAACACAGCGAGCCGATGGTTTTTATTACCTGGCGCAATTTTCCTCCCAGGGAATCGTTCAGGCCACCGCATCCCGGGTGCGGCCGGCAGCAGCGCCGCAAGGGATTTCCACCATAACTCCGCCTGCAGCCGCTTATGAAAGGGCCAGGGCAAGAAGGGAGGATTTTGCCAGGACATTTTCCGGCAGGAGCCATTTGTCCCGGTTGAACAAAGCGGCTTCAGCTACACCGGCTTCCCTGCGGTCCATTTCTTCCGGCAGCAAAAAGTTCCTGACCATCCTGGTGCAGTTCACTGATACGACTTTTACCTCGGTAAGTCCCCAAAGTGACTTTTTCAATTTGCTGAACCTGGATGGTTATGCCGTGAACGGGGCCACAGGTTCTGCCTGGAATTATTTCCGGGAGAACTCTTCCGAGACGTTTGACCCGCAGTTTGATGTGGTTGGGCCTGTAACCTTGTCTCGTAACATGGCTTATTATGGAGCCAATGATGGGGAAGATGATATACGGCCCAGGGAAATGGTGGTCGAGGCAGTGGACCTGGCGGACCAGCTGGGGGTGGATTTTTCGCAATACGACAACGACGGTGACGGGTACATAGATAATATTTTCATCTATTATGCAGGATACAACGAAGCCGAAGGAGGCCCTGATGATTCCATCTGGCCGCATGCATGGGGCATATACAACCAAAGAACCGTAGACGGGGTCAAAACCGGGAGTTATGCCTGCTCTTCCGAATTAAAGGGATCTTCGGGAAGCACCATGGCGGGAATAGGGACCTTTTGCCATGAATTCGGACACGTTATAGGATTGCCCGATTTTTACGACACAGACTATGAAGATAATGGAGAAGCCCTGGGACTGGGATCCTTTTCCCTGATGTCCAATGGCAATTATAATAATAACGGCAGAACCCCGCCTTACCTGACCTCCATAGAACGGGACCTGCTGGGCTGGTTTGACAATGAACCCGGGGTAATTGATGAGGAAGGCGATTACTCTTTAAATCCTGTCACGGGAAATGTTTGTTACGTGAGCGAAACCACCAATGATGGGGAAACTTTTCTTTATGAATACAGGAAACAAGCGGGGTGGGATACCTATATACCTTCCGGTCTGCTCATTTATCATATAGACAAGTCTGATAACCTGGTGGGAGGGAAAACGGCAGCCGCCCGATGGAACGACTGGGACGGCATCAATGCATATGCTTCGCACCAGTGTTGCGATTTGATCGAAGCCGTATATCCTGAATCTGCAGTACTAAACAACGCCCAGGTTCCATTCCCGGGCAGTACGAACAATACTTCTTTCACCGGTGCTTCTTCCCCGGCAGCCGTGGATCATGCCGGGAACCGTACCGGAACCGATTTGACTAACATTGTCAATACAGGGGACATCGCGACATTTACAGTGGTTAATAGTAATGAGCTGATAATCAATGGTGTGGTTTCCGATCCAGAGGGGGATCCGGTTGCTAATGCCACTGTGACCCTTTCGTATGAGGCATCTGACGGTATTTCCCCGACTGACGCACCGGAAGGATACCCTGCAGGCCGAGGCAGTATCAAAACTTCGCCAAAAAGAGTACTGGAGCAGGTTTCCCAAATGACAACCGATGCCCAGGGAGCTTATAGTTTCACAACCGAGACCGCACCGGGCCAGTATATTGTAACAGTTAGCAAACAGGATTACCATCCTGCAGAGAAGGAAGCCAGTGGAGTCAATCCGGGAACCGCACAACTGAATTTCACCCTGTATCCGATAGTACAGATCACAGGAGATGTCCTTAAAAAACACAATGACTGGGAAGGCAGCAGCGTAGGTTTCGGGCAGCCAGGCGGAACCATTTATGGGGCAGTAGGGTTTTCGGCAGAAGAACTGGTTCAATGCCAAGGGAAAAGGATAAAGACCGTATCCTTCCAGCTGAGCGGCACCACGGCAGCAGAAGCCGGAATTTTTGTTACCATGGGTTCTGAGGTGGTGCTGAACCGCAAGGTGAACAACCTGGTTTTTGGAACCACGATGACTGTGGATGTGAGTGCCGATGAACTGATCATACCGGAGGGCCAACTGGTGAAAATAGGTTGTTATGTCAAAGACAGCGATGATGGCTATCCCATTGCCATAGATGAAGGCCCCATGGTTCCTATGGGTGGATATGCTTCTGATGCTATTGACGGGCTGACCGAACCCTGGTCGCTGGATTATAATATCCTGGTATCGGCAACGGTAGAAGAGGTTCCCATCCCGGAAACAGTCTTCAGTGGAACGGTGACCGATGAGCAGGGCGTGGCTGCAGCAGGGGTTACCATGTCCCTGTTTTACGATAGCACAGCCGCGACCAGCCCGGTCAATACAACGGGGTTGATCAAGCAGTCCGGACCCTTCAGGACCTCTCCCCTTAGGACAGGAACATTGATCACCACTGTGGTGACAGATCAGGATGGAGACTACACCTTCACCACAGAGAGCAGGGAAACAGGGATTTTTATCATAGAGGCCTCTAAGACAGGTTTTTATCAGGCAGCGCGGCAGTTCCCGGCCAACCAGTCCGGAACGGTCACAGTCGATTTTACCATGATTCCTGTGGTAAATGCCGGCAACGGGGTACTGAAAAAGCACGGTCTCTGGACCACGAATATCGGATCAGGAACACCGGGAGAGACCATCTATGGAGCGGTGGGATTCTCGGCCCAGGAAATAGAACCCTACGAAGGTTTTGTGGTCAATACGATATCCTGCCTGGTTAACGGTTCGTCGGCCGACGAAGTGGGTGTTTTTGCATGCATAGACCAGGAATATGTTTTAATCCAGGTTGTGAGCAACCCGTCTTTCGGGACCCTGATGAATGTAGATGTGAGCGGACAGGAGCTGGTCATTCCGGCCGGAAAACCGGTACAATTCGGTTATTATGTAAAAGGGAGCGATTCCGGGTATCCTTTGGCGGGCGATGACGGGCCCATGGTCCCGATGGGCGGTTATGCCCGTTTTACCATGGGAGCATTTTCGACCGACTGGAAAGAACAGTATGATCTGGACCACAACATCATGATTTCGGCAACAGTGGGACCACGGGATAACCAGCTGTTTTCCTCGGGTTATTTCATGATAAAACATCCCGATAAATCATATAAAAAAGGGGATACATTCAGGTTTGAACTGAACGACTCTCCGTTGGTTGAAGGAGTGACCAGACCCTCCGCCGTGCAATGGTACTTCGATGGAAATGCATACAATGCGACCGATGTGATTACCCTGACCGCAGGCAGTCATACCATCATGGTGGTCCTTACATTTGCTGATTACTCACAGACAATTGTTAAGGAAATCCTTGTAGGCGAGTGATCATCACTTTTTCTGCGTCTCCAGGAATTTTGTATTTTTGAGAAAAACAATACTGATATGAAGACAGATATTGAAATTTCCCATCAATACCGGATGCTGGATATCAGAGACGTGGCCGCCAATGCCGGGATTGCCTGTGATGATTTGAATCTGTACGGGAATTACATGGCAAAAGTTCCTGCCGGCCATATAGATGAAGACAAGGTAAAAGACAGCCATCTGATCCTGGTGACAGCCATCACCCCGACCAAGGCAGGTGTGGGTAAAACCACCGTTTCCATAGGCTTGTCAATGGGGCTGAATCATATTGGCAAAAAAGCGATCGTTGCCCTACGCGAACCTTCCCTGGGACCCTGTTTCGGGATGAAGGGAGGGGCAGCCGGAGGCGGTTATGCGCAGGTGGTTCCCATGGAAGACATAAACCTGCATTTTACCGGGGATTTCCATGCGGTCACAACGGCCAACAACATGATCTCGGCTTTACTCGAGAACCATTTGTTCCACAACCAGAGAAACGGATCATGCCTGAGGGAGATTGCCTGGAAGAGGGTGCTGGATGTGAACGACCGTACCCTGAGGGCCATTATCTCGGGGGTGGGGGGAAAGACCAACGGCATAACCCGTGCTACGGGATTTGACATAACGGCGGCTTCTGAGATCATGGCCATCTTGTGCCTGTCCAAAGACCTGGACGATCTGAAACAAAGGATAGGGCGCATTATCCTGGGGTATGGCCACGATGGATCCCCGTTCTACGTGAACAACATGGGTGTGGCAGGGGCTATCGCCATTCTGCTTAAAGATGCCATTCATCCCAACCTGGTACAAACGCTTGCAGGTACCCCGGCTTTTGTGCACGGGGGACCGTTCGCAAACATTGCCCACGGGTGCAATTCGCTGGTGGCCACTAAAATGGCAATGACACATGCAGATTATGTGGTGACCGAGGCCGGATTTGGGGCCGATCTGGGGGCCGAAAAATTTTTCAACATCAAATGCCGAAAAGGGGGCCTGCAACCCAAACTGACTGTTTTGGTTGCCACTTTGCAGGGACTTAAAATGCACGGAGGCCAGGACCTTTCCAAATTGACTGAAAAGAATCCGGGAAACGTGACCAATGGTTTGGCCAACCTGGAGAAACATGTTGCCAACCTCCGGTCCTTTGGACAGAATATTGTAGTGGCGTTAAACCATTACGAATCCGATACGGAAGAAGAAATCACACTGGTGCGGGAACGTTGCCGGGAGCTGGATGTGGCATTTGCAGTGAACGATGCGTATGCACTGGGAGCACGGGGAGCTGCAGCACTGGCCTCGGCTGTGGTGGACGTTATAGAAAGCAAACCATCCAAGCCACTGGTATTCACTTACCGGGATGATGATTCCATTGAACAAAAAATCTGGAAGATTGCACACAACATCTATGGGGCGCGTAACGTGTTTTATTATGAAACGGCCAGAGAAAGCATGGAAAAGATCCGGGAACTGGGTCTGGGTCATTATCCTGTCTGCATAGCAAAGACACAATTTTCTTTTTCTACCGATCCCAAGGCTTACGGGGTAGCCCGTGACTTTGAAATGAACATACACGATCTGATCATCAATAATGGGGCCGGCATGATTGTGGCCATTGCCGGGGATATATTACGGATGCCCGGCCTTCCCAAAAAACCGCAGGCCGTGTTTATGGATATCAACGACGGGGTGATCACTGGCCTAAGCTAGAACGGCATTATTTAAATTCCGGATCCCGGTAGTATTTTGCCGCCTCGTCCAGGCTTTCGGATATGGCGGCAATCCTTTTGACATCTGACGGGTGTGTGCTTAGAAAATCAAAGGAGGATGACTTCTGGTCACCCATCATTTTTTCCCAGAACAAAGGGGTCTGGTAAATGTCGTAACCAGCCAGAGCCATGATATACAGGCCTATGCGGTCTGCTTCGTATTCATGTTTGCGGGAGAATGGCAAAACCACCCCCACGTTGCTGCCAAAGGCAAAAGCCTGGGCAAAAAGCTCCACCGTCTGGGCGTTTTGTCCGTATTTTGTCTGGCTGAATACCTGTGTGGCGATTTGTCCGGCAGACTGCAGCAACGCCTGCTGGCTCATGCGTTCATTCCCGTGCCGGGCCACAGCATGCCCCATCTCGTGACCGATGACTATGGCCAGGTGGTTCGGATTGTCCGCAAACTGAAGGATTCCTTCAAAGAGTACAATCTTTCCGTTAGGCAGGCAGAATGCGTTAACCGAAGGATCCTTCACCAGCCTGAACTCCCAGTTCAATCCGCTAAGATAATCCTGTTGCCCGATCCCGACCAGGTACGATGTAAGTGCCGTCACCATTTTTTCTCCCACCGAGCGAACCATTTCCGTATGTTGTTTATCGCCCGAGATCACCGCTGTTTTGAGGAACTCGGCATAGGATTCTTCAGAAAGAGCCGAAACAGATTCATCTGAATAAACCAGCAATTGTTGCCTGCCGGTAAAAGCTGCCGTGCCACATGAATTGAGCACGATCATGACAAGTAATGAAAGTACTGCAAGCTTTTTCATATGTAGAATAATTTGAGTACAATAAAAGAGATCTGTATATGTCTCAAATATAATGAATTTTTAACTTTGTCTTTACATCAATAATTCAATCATGAAGCATTTCTCCCTATTGTTTATCGTCTCTGTTTTTATTTTATCGGCACCTGCAAGCACTCAGGCACAAAGTCACGGGCCATACGATGCTGCCCATAATCTTGGTGAAAGCGCTTTTCAAAATCCCTTAGCAAGTGTCTCGGCAAAGCGTCCCCGGATGCGGGATTACGGGATCCGGACCGGTGTCATGCAACCCGGACCGCTGAATGCTATTACCGATGTGAAAGGGGTGTCTGTGGGGCATGTCACCCTTGTGGAAGGAGACAGTGTCCGTACAGGGGTGACAGCCATTATCCCCCATCCGGGCAATATATTCAGAGAAAAAGTGCCTGCCGCTTTCTGGGCAGGAAACGGATTTGGCAAACTGGCAGGATCCACACAGATTAAGGAACTGGGCAATATCGAGACCCCGGTAATCCTCACCAATACCCTGTCGGTGTCTGCCGGTGTTGAAGGATTGGTCACCTATACGCTGGAGCGGTCAGGCAACGGGGATGTACAGTCTGTCAACGCTGTGGTGGGGGAAACAAATGACGGGGAACTGAATGATATACGGGGCCGCCATGTAAAGGCTGCACACATACTGGATGCGTTGAAAAAAGCTGCCCCGGGACCGGTAGCCGAGGGAAACGTAGGTGCCGGAACGGGGACGGTCTGCTTTGGATTCAAAGGGGGAATCGGCACGGCAAGCCGGATTTTGCCTCAAAGTCTGGGCGGTTATACCGTGGGGGTGCTGGTCCAGACCAATTTCGGAGGCGTGCTGCAGATTGCCGGAGTGAATGTGGGAGAGCGCCTCGGCCGGTATTCTTACAAAAAACAGATTGAAGAACAAATCCGGGGAAAGAAGTCAGTTCAGAGCTCACCGGGACAGCAAGCTCCTGCAGGCAGGCCGGATGATATCACCCCGGACGGTTCCTGCATGATAGTCATTATCACGGATGCTCCTTTGAACGAGCGAAACCTGGAGCGCATGGCCAAACGGGGAATGATGGGACTTGCACGTACCGGAGGCATTGCTTCAAACGGCAGCGGGGACTATGTGCTTGCGCTGTCCGTCGCTCCGGGGAACCTGATACGGGAATATGCCTCTGCAACGGAACCTTATTCGCCTACCTATACACCCACCTACCTGCACAACAATGAATGCACGGCCCTGTTCATGGCTGCGATAGAAGCGGTGGAAGAAGCCATCCTCAATTCACTCTTTGCCGCCGAAACTATGACCGGCAAAGACAACCGTAGAGTTGAAGCCCTCCCGGTGGAAAAAGTGGTAAAGTTGTTCCCCCTTATAACGGATGTAGAGTAAGGGGCAGGCGACCGCTCCACCGTGGAAGAAATTGTGCAGCCAGTGGGTGATAGCCGTGCGTATAAACATGCTGAACCATTTTTGTTATTAATAATCAATACGTCATGAAAACAAGAATCACCTTGTTCCTGCTGTTTTCCCTGCTGACTGCAGTGGGTTTTGCCAAAGACAGGAATGCACAACAAACAAAACAGAATCCCGAGGAAGAACAATCCATGAAAGAAGTCCATGATTTTTTAAGAACATGCGGGGTATATTACCTGGCCACGGTCGACAATGACCAGCCCCGGGTACGTCCTTTCGGAACGGCCGTCATATTCGAGCAGAAACTTTACATCCAGACCGGCCGGAAAAAGAACGTGGCCAGGCAGATGATGGCCAATCCCAAAGTGGAGATCTGCGCCTATGACGCCTCCAAGGGAACATGGCTGCGCATAGAAGCCAAAGTGGTCCCGGATGAGCGCCTGGAGGCAAAGCAATATGTTCTGGACCAGTATCCTCAATTGAAAGGCATGTATAAGGCCGAGGACGAAAACACCCTGGTCCTTTACCTGAAAGACGTCACGGCCACCTTCAACAACTTTTCCAGCCCCGCCCGGACCGTCAAGTTCTGAGCGGTCCTTTGTTGCTTGTGCGCTCATACACCCGTGAGTATGAGGAAGTACCTCCTGTGCTCCACCCCAGAGATCACCGTGCGGTTCTTAGAGTTGCAATACGCATTTACAGCAAGGTCCCTGCACCACTAAGCACAGGGAGCTTTTTTTTGTACGCCGAGGCTCCCTGTGCTTAGTGGTGTCAGCGACCGCTCTCCTCGGCAAAAAAGGTTCGCACTGCAAACAGAGGTCTTTCCGGAAACAGAGGTCTTCCTGTAAACAGAGTTCTCCGCGCAAAGAAAGTTCTCACTTCAAACAAGTTGAACCTCAGTGGGAGTTAACCACTCTGATCCCGACATGAGAACGTGATTACGATGGGCATTTCCGGGAACGTCGCAGGTCGTGAGCATCCTTGAGGTTTTCAGGAACATCTCTGGAAATTGCCAGGCAACGGGCTATCTGACCAGGGTCTGCCATTTTCTGCCTGAGTAATAGAGCCAGGCTGAGCTTTTCTTCATGTTGGAGAGTAGTGTAAGGAGCTCCGTTTTTATTGTCCTTCAACCATTTATCAATAAACAGACACACATCAACGTCGCTGATCCTGTTGACTTTTCCAGTGAGTTTTTCGTTATTTAGCAACTCTTTTGTTTTTGCGCCCATCCATGATTCAATATTCAGGATAGCCCATTCCTCTCCGGATAGTTTGTTCATGTAATACGAAAATTTCCTTGGAGATCCGTAATAGTGCTCTACCATTTTAGTCTGGAGAATAGTTTCCTGTATTAACAATCCACTTTTATCCAATAAATAGCCAGGTGGCAGTTTTACTTTCCAGGGAAGAAATTCCCGTTGCTCTTTCCATGAGGTTATTGGGGTATATTGGCCATGAACCCCGAAATCCTTCATGAAGTAATATCTTGTGGAACAGAAAGGATATCCGCTTGGATACGACACGACATTATGGTGGACTCCATTTCTCAATACGTAGGTAGTACCCTCCAGAATATGTTCCAGTGTGTCCAACTCCACTGCATGGAAACCAGCATAACCTAAAGGTCCTTTACGCGAGTATTTATTGTTGAACCATTTATTATAGCCATTCCGTACGGACCCGATATAGCCATACGGATCCCCGGTTTCAGCAATAACATGAAAATGGTTTGACATGAATGAGTATGCCAACAGGCCGGTATCATAGTGATAGGCCACAAGGCAAGCCCTGTTTATACCCTGGTAATAATCTTCCGGAACCCGGAACATTACCTCGGGTGAACTGACACAAAGATGATAAAGCTTTTTTTTCATAAGATCTTCCCTCCTAACCAACAATAGTAATTAATGAATGGTGAACAGAACAAAAGTACTGAATATGCTTCTTACATACAAGGCATAGATATGGAGTTTGCTCAGGAAATTGTGTTTAAGGGTGGAGGGTGGTAAGTAGCAAAAGCAACGCTCACGCTTGTAACGCACACGATAATAGTTAGATGCGTCAATTTTCGACAAAGCCACTACTTACCACCTCCCCCTCAAATTGCTGAAAAACCACAAAAACGGGGGAAGGTGGTAAGTAACGAAAAACCGCTCAACGCCTCAAATGCGCAGGCATACAGCGCATTGGGCGTTTATGTAACATGGTTGTTACTTACCACCTCCCGCAAAGCATCCAAAAATGATTGGTGCTGCGAAACAGCGCCTTTTTATGAGCGCCAAAGGTCTTTGGCGCACCGCCTTGAAGACCACCAGGAAGTCCTTTGAGCAGCAATGCCACAAAAGAGGTAAGGTCGCTGCATCACATAGAACGGAGAGCCTCGGCCTAAAGAAAAAGTTTTCCAACCCTTGTGGTGGCAGCGACCGTCTGTGGCAAGTACTGGGAATCCCGTTGTACAATCCAAAGAAAAGGAAAACCGGGTCCTGTTGATAGGAACCCGGTTAACCATGGAAGGTGGTATGCACGAGTTGGTATTGAATGATATAGCTTGTTCGCGAGTTTGCCCGCAGGCAGGTACATAGCTGTAGCACTTGGCAGTACTTACAGTTTCACAAATTCCACCCGGCGGTTTTTGGCGCGGCCCTCGTCCGTGGAGTTGTCGGCGATTGGGTTATTCTGGCCGAGGCCTTTGGCCGAAAGGCGGCTGCGGTCAATGCCCATTTCCACCAGGCGGGCAACAACGGCCTCGGCCCGGGCCTCTGAAAGGGTCTGGTTGGAGCTTGCAGAGCCGGTGGCATCGGTGTGGCCTTCCACGCTGAAGCGCAGGGATGGATTTTCCTTCATCAGTTGCACTATACGGTTCAGTTCTCCGGCGGATTCCGGCTTGATAACGCTTTTGGCAACATCAAAGGTGATCCCGTAACTGATGAATTTCCCGTCCTGCATCATGCGGTCGTACAGGGGCACGGCTCCTTTGGCAAGGCGGATGTTGCGGATATACCACGTGTTTTCTATTCCCCAGCCCTGGCCAATCTCGAAACGTTGCGGGGCTGCCACGTTGGGCAGGTTGATGACACGAAGGCCGTCCAGGTATACTTTCAATGCCCTTTTATTGAAGGAAACTGCAACATGCATCCACCCTCCGTAATGGTAGTCCACGCTCTCCAGGCTGGCATCCCGGTGGTCGTAGCTCCCCGAATAGTAAAAGAAGAGAAGGTTCTTCGCGCGGGGATCCATGGTCATTTCCATGACCTGCATGGTAACCGTGTCCCATTCTCCGCCATAATCATTGTACATGTTGAGGATATAGTCGCTGTAAGGATATTCCCCTGTTTCCTCGAACGCTTCCTCCCAGGGTGCCAGGTAGAAATCGAATTCCAGGGTGAAGTCTTCGGGCAGGTATCTTTGCTGGTCGCTCATAAAAGGAGCAATGCGGGCATCATTCAGCAGCATGATGGCGTTTTCCCCGTCAAGGCGCACGATCTCGGCGTTTCCCTCAATAACGTCCCACCGGGAAGGGAATTCACCCAATTTTTCGCCGGCCAGGTTGTCTTCAAAGAAGATCACATCGCCCGGCACGAAGTCGGATTTAGCCCATTCCATCTCGGCCCGCCTGTTTTGGGGGCTTGCCGAAGCAGGGGCCTGGCTTCCGGCAGGGCTGTCCGAGGTACGGCGATAGGAACCCGTTTGCCCTGTTCTCTTGATCATGTCCTTGTCCTCATCTTCCAGGTCCCAGTCATCGTATTCCAGGTCTTGGTTTTCAGAGGCTTTCCTTGAAGCGGACCGGGAATTTTTGTCCTTGTCGGTTTTCCCGGTTGTTTCTGCCTTGCTTTCCTCTTCGTTCTCTTTTTCTTCAAAAGCCTTGTCTATTGCTTTTGAAACCCCTTCTTCCACTTTTTCTTCCACTTTGCGTTCCGCAGTTCGTTCTGCTGCACTCCTGGCCGCCCTTTCCAGCCGGTGAAGTATGGATTGTGCCTGGCTTGTTGCCGGTGCCAGGCCCAGGATCATTACAATCATCAGTAAGCGTTTCATGGTCAGTTAATATTTATGAGTAATTGAGAACTTGTCATATTGCCTTTATCGTCAAAGGTTTCAGTTTTTACACTGCCTATTCCCCTGGCATACCATTGCCTGGTGGTGGAAACAACTTTTTGCATAAGCACCTGGCTTTGGGTAACCATTTCCACAATATAGCATTTGAATGTTCCGGCCGGAGTGTTGAGCTCCTCCCGGCCAATGACCTTGTGGGAGAGTATTTCAGCGGTGAAATTCAATCCCATGGCACTGATTTTCATCAACCCGCCGTCCAATTCCTGTCCCACTGCCATCCTGGAGGGTATGACAGGAACGTCTCCGGTCACTTTCATAAGAGACACAGATCCAAACATGGCAGACAAGGCCCCGTCCTTAATGGCTATGTTCATTTCCTCCGGGTCAAAGGAGGGAGTATGGTCCGGATTGAAGGGATACATCATGTAGGTAATGTTGTAATTACCATCGGTCCCGCTGACCTGCCGGATATCCATCCGGAAGTATCCGTCAATGTTCCCGGTTTGCCCATAATTTTCATACTCCAGGGTTGTACCTTCCGTTATGCAAAAGTAAGGGCGTTGTGCAAAAAGAAACAAGGTGGAAAAAAGTAGAAGGGTCAGGGTGCAGATACGTTTCATGTTCATTTGGATTAGTGTAAACATACAAAGATAAACATTTGTTTTTTCGAATGATTATATTTGTGTTATGAAAAAAATACTGGCCATAACGGGCATTTGCATGCTGGCAGCATGCAGTCCCGATACTGAAAAACAAATAAAGGATCTGACGGCGCAAATGACACTGGAAGAAAAAGTGGACATGCTGCACGGACAGACCATGTTTACTTCTGCCGGCGTGGAGCGCCTGGGGATTGATCCCGTCAAATATGCTGACGGACCGTTTGGCATACGTGAAGAGCTGGAACCTCATTCCTGGACACCACTCGGCCTGACAACCGATTCTGCCACTTTTTTTCCCACCGGTTCTGCCCTGGCCGCGACCTGGAGCGAAGAGATGGCTTATCTTTACGGAACAGGGATGGCAGAAGAAGCCAGGACGCGGGGCAAGGACATGATCCTGGGACCGGCCATCAATATCCAGCGCATACCCACGGGTGGCAGGACGTATGAATACTTCAGCGAAGACCCCTTGCTGAGTTCCCGCCTGGCCGTGGGTTATGTGAGGGGAGTCCAGGACAACGGGGCAGCGGCCTGTATCAAGCATTATGCCCTGAACAACCAGGAAAACAACCGGGGCATGGTGGATGTTATCGTCAGCGACCGGGCCATGCGCGAGATATATCTGCCTCCTTTCCGTGCTGCCGTTGAGGAAGCGGGAGCACTGGGGGTCATGGCTGCATACAACAAGGTGGACGGAACCTGGTGTGCCGAGAATGAGATCCTGCTGGACAAAATATTGCGGCAGGAATGGGGTTTCCGTGGTATGGTCATTTCTGACTGGTACGGTACGCACAGCACCGTACAGGCAGCCCTGGCCGGACTGGATGTGGAAATGCCCGGAGACTGGTTCTTTGGCAAAGCCCTGCTGGATTCCGTCCGCAGCGGCGCTGTGCCTGAAGAGATCATTGACCGGAAAGTGGGCAACATCCTTCGGGTGCGTCTGGCCATTGACCCGGTTGAAGAAACATCCAATGTGAACGCGGTAAGCACACCCGAACACGGGAAAATGGTCTATCAGATTGCTTCCCGGTCCATAGTACTGCTTAAAAATGAAGGCTCCCTGCTTCCGCTGAACCTTGACAAGAAACCAAAAATTGCCATCATCGGGGACAATGCCATTCAAAAGCATGCCATCGGCGGGATCGGGGCCGGGGTGAAGACCCGCTACGAGGTTACCCCCCTGGAAGCCCTGGAGCAGAAAATAGGTGATCGCGCCACATTGGTTTTTGCCCGCGGGTACAAGGGGTACTCAAGACAAGACAGGGAACGTGGAGGAATATTGGGCGGTGTTGTGCTCTCAGGAACCGGAGGCATGCTCTCGGGCAGTGCTGCCCCGGGAACCGGACTGGATCAGGAAATTCTTGCCGAGGCCCTGGAAGCTGCCGCCGGAGCTGATATGGTGCTGTTTTTCGCAGGAGACAACCGGGAGGTGGAAACCGAAGGAGCCGACAGGATGAACATCATCCTGCCTTCCCTTCAGGATGAGCTGATCCGGGAAATTGCCGCGATCAATCCAAACATAGTAACCGTTGTGGTCACAGGAGCCCCGGTGGATCTGAGCACTGTTGAACCGTGTTCGAAGGCCATGCTTGTATCCTGGTTCAACGGCTCCGAGGCAGGCAATGCCCTGGCCGATGTGCTTCTGGGCACGGTCGTCCCTTCGGGGAAACTTCCCTTTACCTTCCCCGTAAGGCTGGAAGATTCACCTGCCTACGCATTAAAGACGTATCCGAATTTTGACAAAGCCCTTTATACAGAAGACATTTATGTTGGTTACCGCTGGTACGATGCACAGCATATTGACCCTTTGTATCCCTTTGGACACGGACTGTCCTATACAACGTTTGCCTATGATTCACCCCGGACGGGAAAAGAAACATACCGTGAATCAGATGTGGTGACGGTATCCTTCCGGCTTTCCAATACCGGGAAATACCCGGCCCGCGAGGTGGTGCAACTGTATGTGCACCGTCCCGGATCCAACGTGGAATTCCCTGAAAATGAGCTCAAGGCTTTTAAGGACGCACAGGTGGAACCAGGGAAATCTGCCCGGGTTACCCTGAAAGTGCCGGTAAGCAATCTGATGTACTGGAATGAGGCAGCAGGGGATTGGGCACTGGAGCCTGGTGAAGTGGAATTACGCATAGGATCTTCCTCGCGTGATATTAGACTCAGAAAAAGCATCACAATCCTCCCTTAATGGATGCTTTTTTCTAACTTTGCCCGATTTTTAACACGGCATGATGAATAAAGCACGTATTATCCTGGAAGACGGATCGGTTTTTGAAGGCCGGTCATTTGGCTATAGAAAATCAGTTTCAGGAGAAGTTGTTTTTAATACAGCCATGACGGGATATCCCGAGTCTCTGACCGATCCTTCCTACCTGGGACAAATCCTGGTCATGACTTATCCCCTTGTAGGTAATTACGGGGTGCCTGAAAGGACAACAGACAGCCAGGGTCTTTCCCTTTACATGGAAAGCGAAAAGATACACATCAAGGGGCTTGTCGTTTTCGATTACAGCCGTCTTTTCAGCCATTGGAATGCACGGGAAAGCCTGGAACAATGGCTTATTGAAGAACAAGTCCCAGGGATTTACGATGTAGATACGCGTGCCCTGGTCAAGTTGCTCAGGGAAAAAGGCTCCATGAATGGAAAAATCGTTGTCCAGGGGGATGATCCTGCCATGGTTCCCTTATCCGATCCTGCCCATGACAACGCGGCAGGTTATGTTTCATGCCGGGAAGTGATCACCTACCAGGGAAATCCGGGGAATAAAAAAGTGGTATTGATTGACTGTGGCGTAAAGCACAACATTATCCGGATCCTGCTCAGCCGTGGTGTCACCGTAATAAGGGTTCCCTGGGATTATGATTTCAGGACGATCGAATACGACGGTATTTTCATAAGCAACGGTCCGGGCGACCCCAACACGTGCAAGACAACCATCGCCCATTTAAAGCATGCACTGGAAGGAGACAAGCCCATCTGCGGGGTGTGCCTGGGAAACCAGTTGCTGGGACTGGCCGCGGGAGGCAAAATAACCAAATTGAAACACGGCCACCGGGGCCACAACCTGCCGGTACAGGACCTGGTAACAGGAAGATGTTACATTACCTCCCAGAATCACGGATACGTAGTGGATCCGGAAAGCCTGGGCAAAGACTGGAAAGAGTTGTTCATCAATTTGAACGACGGGACTAACGAGGGCATACATCACAGGAGCAAACCCTTCTTTGCCCTGCAATTCCACCCGGAAGCCGCCAGCGGACCTACCGATACAGTCCCCGTTTTTGACCAATTCACAGAAATCCTTTAAGCCCATGAAGATTGAAAAGATATTGGTTCTGGGGTCGGGAGCCCTTAAAATCGGGGAAGCCGGTGAATTTGACTATTCCGGATCCCAGGCGCTAAAAGCGATCCGTGAAGAAGGTATCCGCACAATCCTGATCAATCCCAATATTGCCACCGTACAGACATCGGAAGGCGTGGCAGACACCGTATATTTTCTGCCGGTTACCCCGTTTTTTGTAGAGCAGGTCATTAAAAAGGAAAAACCCGATGGCATATTGCTGGCTTTCGGAGGCCAGACAGCCCTGAATTGCGGTGTGGAGCTTTACCGCCAGGGTGTCTTTGAAAAATACGGAGTGCAGGTACTGGGGACACCCATACAGGCTATCATGGAAACAGAGGACAGGGAACTGTTTGTGCACAAGCTGGCCCAGATCGGCATCAAGACCATTCAAAGCGTGGCGGTCAATTCCATTGAAGAAGCCAGAGGTGCGGCCCGAAAGCTGGGTTACCCCGTGATCCTGCGGGCCGCCTATGCCCTGGGCGGACTCGGCTCGGGTTTTTGTGACAACGAGGAAGAACTGGTGGTCCTGGCCGAGAAATCTTTTTCATTTGCCCCACAGGTGCTGGTGGAAAAAAGCCTCAAAGGATGGAAGGAAATTGAATACGAGGTGGTACGGGACAAGTACGACAATTGCATTACTGTATGCAATATGGAGAACTTTGATCCGCTGGGGATCCATACCGGGGAAAGCATTGTGGTGGCACCCACCCAGACACTCAACAACAGGGAATGTCAGTACCTGAGGGAAATGGCCATCATGATCATACGTCACATAGGGATTGTCGGAGAATGCAATATTCAGTATGCCCTTGATGTGGCCAGTGAAGAGTACCGGGTCATCGAGGTCAATGCCCGCTTGAGCCGCTCATCAGCCCTGGCATCCAAGGCTACCGGATATCCGCTGGCCTTTGTGGCTGCCAAGCTGGCGCTGGGTTACGGATTGCACGAGCTAAAAAATTCCGTAACCAGGATAACTCCTGCTTATTTTGAACCGGCACTGGATTATGTGGTCTGCAAGATACCGCGCTGGGACCTTGGCAAATTCCGGGGCATTGCCCGTGAGATTGGCAGCAGCATGAAGTCTGTAGGGGAAGTGATGGCCATAGGGCGTACCTTCGAAGAAACCATCCAGAAGGGATTGCGCATGATTGGCCAGGGTATGCACGGATTTGTAGAAAACCGCGAACTGGTGATCGAAGATATAGACAAGGCGCTGCAAGAACCTACCGACATGCGCATCTTTGTGATAAGCAAAGCCATGCAGGCCGGCTACACAGTGGACCAGATCTATGATCTGACCCGGATAGACCGTTGGTTCTTGCACAAACTCATGGAGATTGTCCAAACCAGCAAGAAGCTTGAAAAAACAAATCCCCCTAAAGACCCCGATGGCAGCGATTGGGGTGACCAAGAGCGTGAGTTGTTGTATATAGCCAAAAGACAGGGCTTTTCAGACTTCCAGATCGCACGGGCCTTGTGGAAAAAGAAAATGACCCAGGACAATCCGTTGCAGATCCGCCGTTTGAGAAAAGCCCTGGGTATCACTCCTGTGGTTAAGCAGATTGATACACTTGCAGCTGTTTATCCGGCTAAAGCCAATTACCTGTACCTGACCTACGGGGGCAGGGAGCACGATATAGCATATGAACAGGACGGCCGCTCCATCGTGGTACTGGGCTCGGGAGCATACCGCATAGGCAGTTCTGTGGAATTTGACTGGTGCGGGGTGCAGGCCCTGATGACCATCCGGAAGGAAGGCTGGCGTTCTGTGATGATCAATTACAATCCCGAAACGGTTTCTACCGATTACGACATATGCGACCGGTTGTATTTTGACGAGCTCACCAATGAGCGGGTCATGGATATCGTGGAGCTTGAAACGCCCAAAGGAGTCATCCTTTCCACAGGGGGACAGATCCCCAACAACCTGGCGGTGGTGCTTGACAAACAACAGGTACCCATCCTGGGAACGCCTGCCCGGTTTATTGACAACGCCGAGGACCGGCACAAGTTCTCGGCCATGCTTGACCGGATAGGGGTTGACCAACCCCGCTGGAAAGAACTATCCACCATTAAGGACATCACCGCTTTTGTAAAGGAGGTGGGATTTCCTGTCCTGGTAAGGCCGAGTTATGTGCTCAGCGGTGCAGCCATGAACGTTTGTTCCAACTTCGAGGAAATGGAACGCTTTTTAAAGCTGGCTGCCAACGTGAGCAAACAGCACCCGGTTGTGGTAAGCCAGTTCATCGAACATGCCAAGGAAGTTGAAATGGATGCCGTGGCCCGTGAAGGTGAAATCGTGGCCTATGCCATCAGCGAACACGTTGAATTTGCCGGTGTGCACAGTGGCGATGCCACCATCCAGTTTCCGCCACAGAAGTTGTATGTGGAAACGGTCAGGCGCATCAAACGGATTAGCCGGCAGATAGCCCGGGAGTTGCACATATCAGGTCCTTTCAATATCCAGTACCTGGCCAAGGGAAATGAAATCAAGGTGATTGAGTGCAACCTGAGGGCGTCGCGCAGCTTTCCCTTTGTCAGTAAAGTGAGCAAGATCAATTTCATTGAAATGGCTACCCGTATCATGTTGGGACTTCCTGTTGAACCTCCCGGCAAGAACGAGTTTGATCTGGATTATGTCGGGATCAAGGCATCCCAGTTCTCATTCAGCCGCCTGCAAAAGGCAGACCCTGTACTGGGCGTGGATATGGCCTCCACCGGTGAGGTGGGATGCATTGCAGAAGACACCCTGGAAGCTGTCCTGATAAGCATGCTTGCCGTAGGTTACAGGATCCCTGCCCGGAACATCCTGCTTTCCACAGGAACACCGCGCCAGAAGGTGGATATGCTCAACGCAGCATTGCTATTGCACAAGAAAGGATACCAGCTCTATGCCACCGGGGGAACGTACCGTTTCCTGAAAGAAAACGGAATTCCCAGCCACCGCGTGTATTGGCCCAGCGAGACGGAAAAACAGCCGCAGGCATTGGATATGCTGCACCGAAGGGAGATTGACCTGGTAGTGAATATTCCCCGGGATCTGACTTCGGGGGAACTGGATAACGGCTACAAAATCCGCCGCGCCGCCATAGACCTGAATATCCCGTTACTGACCAACGCCCGTCTGGCCGTTGCCTTTATCACCGCTTTCTGCTCGCTTTCTGTTGAAGATATTCAAATAAAGAGCTGGCAGGAGTATTGATTTTTTTGCTTTTTCCAAAATTACGCCTAACTTTGCAGCCCGCATTTTTCTGCGGGATTCGTTCATTTTATTGATAAACACCAAATTAACAACCAATGCCTGGATTAATTGGAAAGAAAATCGGAATGACTTCGGTTTTCGACAGTAACGGGAAGAATATTCCCTGCACTGTGATTGAGGCTGGTCCGTGTGTAGTTACGCAAGTGCGTACGGAAGAGAAAGATGGTTATGCCGCCGTACAACTTGCCTATGACGAGAAAAAAGAAAAGCACACCAGCGCGGCCCTCAAGGGCCATTTCAAAAAGGCAAATACCACACCCAAGCGTAAATTGGCGGAATTTCCCAATGATTACGACAAAGAATTGCGCCTGGGCGACACCGTGACCGTTAACGACATTTTTGACCCCAGCCTGATTGACTGGGTAGACGTGACCGGCATTACAAAAGGAAAAGGATTTCAGGGGGTCGTCAGACGTCATGGCTTTTCCGGAGTAGGAGGCCAGACACACGGTCAGCACAACCGTCTCCGTGCCCCCGGTTCTATGGGTGCATCATCCTGGCCATCTCGCGTATTCAAAGGCAAAAAACTGGCCGGACGTATGGGCGGGGATAAAATCAAAATCATCAATCTCAGGGTAATGAAAATCGTTCCCGAGAACAACCTTGTCATAGTGAAAGGTTCGGTTCCCGGCGCCAACGGTTCTTACGTAATGTTGGAGGTATAGCCGTATGGAAATTGCAGTTTATAAAATTGACGGTCAGGATTCCGGGAAGAAAGTAATCCTTGACGATACCGTTTTTGGAATAGAACCAAACAACCATGCGCTTTACCTGGATATCAAGCAGTATCTGGCAAACCAGCGGCAGGGCACACACAAGTCCAAGGAACGCTGGGAGATTGCACACAGTACCAAGAAGATTGTTCGCCAGAAAGGCTCAGGAGGAGCACGTCACGGCAGCCTGAAAGCCGGTACATTCGTAGGGGGCGGCAGGATTTTTGGCCCGCAACCCAGGGATTACCGCTTCAAGCTCAACAAGAAGCTCAAACAACTGGCTCGCCGTTCTGCCTTGACCTACAAGGCACAGGAACAAGCTATAATCGTTCTTGAGCCCTTTAGCATGGACGCACCCAAAACCAAAGATTTTCTTGCCATCTGCAGGAACCTGAAAGTTGAAGGGAAAAAAATCCTGATGGTGCTTCCGGATAACAACAACACTATTTACCTCTCGTCCCGTAACGTGGAAAGGGCTAAAGTGGTTACAGTCAACGAACTGAACACCTATGACATTGTCAATGCCCAGAACCTCATTCTCATAGAAGGAGTGGAGGCTATGATCAACCAACAATTAGGGACAACTCAATCTGCCTGACGATGAATATTCTGATAAAGCCTTTAATTACCGAAAAGATGACGATTCAGGGCGAAAAATTGAATCGTTACGGATTTCTTGTTGACCGCAGAGCCAACAAATTGCAGATTAAGCAAGCGGTTGAAAGCATGTACGGGGTTACCGTGGTGGATGTCAACACCATCAATTACCATGGAAAACGTAAAAGCCGTTATACTAGGGCAGGGGTCCTGAGCGGACGTGCCAATCACTTCAAAAAAGCGTTCATTACGCTTGGGGGTGAAGACAAAATTGATTTCTACAGCAATATTTAAGTTATGGCAGTACGTAAATTTAAACCGGTAACACCCGGTCAAAGACATAAACTGATCAGCGCATTTGACGACATCACCTGTACTGTTCCCGAAAAATCCCTCCTTGCTCCCAAAAAGAGTTCGGGCGGAAGGAACAACCAGGGAAGGATGACCATGCGCTATCTTGGTGGAGGCCATAAGCGCCAGTACCGTATCATTGATTTCTTACGGGACAAAGACAGCTATTCCGCCACGGTAAAGACTATTGAATACGACCCCAACCGCAGTGCCCGCATAGCCCTCGTGGCTTATGCAGACGGTGAAAAACGCTACATCATTGCACCCAGCGGCCTGCAGGTAGGACAGAAAATCGAATCCGGTCCCGGTGTTCCTCCCGAAATCGGGAACACGTTGCTTTTATCCGAGATTCCGCTCGGAACACTGGTACACAATGTGGAATTACATCCAGGCCAGGGTGCCGCCATGGCACGAAGTGCCGGTTCCTATGCACAACTTACCGCAAGGGAAGGCAACCATGCCATCCTGCGTCTGCCTTCGGGTGAAACACGCATGGTCCTGGTTACCTGCCGCGCCACTGTAGGAACAGTTTCCAACCCCGACCACAGTCTTGAAAAACATGGCAAAGCCGGCAGAAAAAGATGGCTCGGCCGCCGTCCCCGCAACCGTGGGGTATCCATGAACCCAGTTGATCACCCGATGGGTGGTGGTGAAGGCCGCGCTTCCGGCGGACATCCGCGCTCACGCAAGGGGGTACCTGCCAAAGGTTACAAGACACGTAATCCAAAAAAGAATTCCAAGAAATTCATTATTGAAGACAGAAGGAAAAAATAACCGGATAAAATTTGCATTATGAGTCGTTCATTAAAAAAAGGTCCTTTCATTGAANNGAAGTCCTGAAGACCTGGTCCCGTGCCAGTGTGATTTCTCCCGACTTTGTAGGCCATACGGTTGCCGTGCATAACGGAAACAAATTCATTCCGGTATATGTAACCGAGAATATGGTCGGTCATAAATTTGGTGAATTTGCGCCCACCCGAACATTTAAGGGTCACTCGGGCAATCGTTAACAGCTAAAAAGAGAACACTAATGGGAGCTCGAAAAAGAAAAATGGCCGAAAGCCAGAAAGAAATAAGGAAACAGACAGCTTATGCCAAGCTGAATAATGTTCCTTCATCCCCCCGTAAGATGCGTCTTGTCGCTGACCTGGTCCGGGGAGTGGAAGTAAACCGTGCTTTGGATATTTTAAAATATACAAAAAACGAACCCTCGATCCATCTTGAAAAACTTCTCAAGTCGGCAATTGCCAACTGGGAGGTGAAGAACGAAGGAGAAAGGAAAGAGCTTGAAAGCGGAAACGTAATTGTAAAGAGCATAACCGTCGACGGTGGACGGATTCTGAAAAGGATCCGTACAGCTCCCCAGGGACGTGCCGCCAGGATACGCAAGCGCTCAAACCACGTGACTATAATATTGGATAAAAAACAACAAACAGTAAAAGAAGCATAATATGGGACAAAAAACTAATCCTATCAGTAACCGTGTAGGTATCATCCGTGGTTGGGATTCAAGCTGGTGCGGCAATTATGCAGAAAGGCTGGCAGAAGATTCCAGTATAAGGGAATACCTGACAGCCCGTCTGGCAAAAGCCAGTCTGTCCCGCATAGTGATAGAACGGACCCTTAAGCTGATTACTGTTACCATCCACACCGCCCGTCCCGGTATTATCATTGGCAAAGGCGGCCAGGAAGTTGACAAGCTGAAAGAGGAACTGAAGAAAATTTCCAATAAAGAAGTCCAGATCAACATTTTTGAAGTGAAACGCCCGGAACTTGACGCCACCATTGTTGCCAACAACATTGCAAGGCAGATAGAAGGCCGTGTTTCCTACCGCCGTGCCATTAAAATGGCGATGGCTTCTACCATCCGGATGGGGGCTGAAGGTATCAAGGTGTTGATAGGTGGCCGTTTGGGCGGTGCCGAAATGGCCCGCCGTGAAATGTTCAAGGAGGGCCGTACGCCCTTGCATACATTCCGTGCCGATATTGATTACGCATTGGCCGAGGCCCATACCAAGGTGGGCGTTCTTGGCATCAAGGTTTGGATTTGTAACGGTGAAGTCTATGGCAAACGTGACCTCTCCCCCAATGTGGGAACGGCAGCAACAGCCGCCGGAGCCGCCAAAATGCCCGGTGAAAGCCGTGGCGGAAGGGGTGTAAGGGATCGCCGTGGAGGCGACCGCCGCGATGGAAGAGGTGGAGACCGCAGGGAAGGAGACCGTCGTGAAGGAAGGGGCGGAGACCGCAGGGAAGGAGACCGCCGTGACGGAGGCAGAAGGGATCGCGTACCCCGTCGCTAAAACAATTGAACAAACCAGAATAAGCCCTCCGTTAAAGGAGGGCTTTTTTGTTGTTTATAGTTCAAATTTGCTAATTTTGCAATGTATGAAAATCGCTTATTTATCTGTATTTTATCCTTACCGGGGCGGGATAGCGCAATTCAACGCCAACCTGTTCAAAGAACTGGATAAAAACCACAGTGTGAAAGCGTATAATTTCACCAGGCAATACCCATCCCTTCTGTTCCCCGGGAAAACACAATATGTGCCGGCAGAAGATCTGGCGGCCCCGGTACCGTCACAAGCCCTTCTGGATTCTGTAAATCCTTTTTCTTACCAAAAAACGGCCGGCATCATAGCCCGGGAAAAACCCGACCTGCTGCTGATGAGGTACTGGATGCCTTTTTTTGCCCCTTCCCTGGGATGGGTTGCCCGCCAACTGAAAAAAAAGGGCTGCACAGTAGTTTCTGTGATAGATAATCTCATCCCCCATGAGAGAATGTTTATGGACAAGCCGCTTTCCCGATGGTTCCTTGCACAGAACCATGGCTGTGTGGCCATGAGCAGTGCCGTTAGGGATGATATTCTGTCCCTGTTTCCGGGAATGCCCTGCATCCTGAAGAGCCACCCGTTGTATGACCATTTCGGGAAACCGGAAGATCCAGCCGGTGCCAAAGCCAGGCTGGGACTTGCCCCCAACCGTAAAACACTGTTGTTTTTCGGTTTTATAAGGGATTATAAAGGACTGGACCTGTTGCTGGATGCTTTCCGGGATCTGGGAGACAACTACCAGCTGGTGATTGCAGGTGAAAGTTATGGGAGTTTTGACAAGTACGAGCAGATCATAAAAACTTTGCCGGATCCTTCCGCCGTGAAGGTTTTCAACCGGTATGTTGCCGATGCAGAGGTCCCGGCTTTCTTTTCCAGTGCCGATGTTTGCGTGCTGCCTTACCGCACAGCCACCCAAAGCGGCATCTCGGCCATGGCTTATCATTTTGAGATCCCGGTAATTGTGACCCCTGCGGGGGGGCTGGCGGAAGCGGTGGAAGGGCCGGGGACCGGACTCGTTGCAGCGGGAACAGACGCCAATTCCCTGAACAGGGCCATCCGGAAATTCTTTACCATGGACAAGGATGTGTTCGTGGCCAATATACGGAAAGAAAAAGTAGCTCTTACCTGGGAGCGGTTTGCACACGACCTGGTCGATTTTGCAGGGCACCCGGAACATTTTTCGAACATCTAAAACACAATATATTATGAGAAAAACACTGTTGTTATTATTAATAGGCTTACTTATAGCCTGTACATCTGATCCCATGAAAAACAATCCTTTATTACAGGAGTACGATACTCCTTTCCAGACACCTCCTTTTGACAAGATCAAAACGGAGCATTACATGCCTGCCATCCGGGAAGCTATGGCGCAACACCGGGCAGAGATAGATGCCATTGTCAACAACCAGGATGAACCCACCTTTGAAAATACCGTCGCCGCCTATGACCGGGCAGGGGAACTCCTGGGCAGGGTGAATGCTGCATTTTACACAAAAAACAGCGCCGACACCGATGAAGAATTACAGGCCCTGGCCCGTGAAATCACCCCTGAACTGACCAGCCACCGCAATGAAATACAACTTAATCCAGTTCTATTTGAAAGGATCAGTACCTTGTACCAGAAACGCAGTGAACTGAACCTGGATCCGCAACAGATGCGGACACTGGAAAAGTATTATGATGACTTTGTCCGGGGTGGTGCCGCTTTATCCGAAAAGGATAAGGAAACACTTAAAGACATCAACACGCAGCTGTCCAACCTGAGCCTTCAGTTCAGTCAAAACCTGCTGGCCGAGACCAATGCGTTCAAGATGGTAGTGGATAACGTGGAAGACCTGGCCGGACTGCCCGAAAGCAATGTGCGTGCTGCTGCAAACCTGGCAACATCGCTTGGAATGGAAGGCAAGTACGTCTTTACACCCAACAAACCCTCCTGGATACCATTCCTGCAATACGTTCACAACCGGGACCTGAGGGAAAAACTGTACAAGGGGTATTTCATGCGGGGAGATAACAACAATACAAACGACAACAAAGAGATCATAGGCAAGATTGTCAACCTGAGGGTACGCCGCTCCAAACTCCTGGGATTCGACACCTACGCCGATTTTGTGCTGGTAAACAATATGGCCAAAACACCGGAAACCGTGGTTTCCTTCCTGCAAAGGGTCTGGGATCCTGCCCTGAAAGTGGCAAAGGAAGAACTGGCTGCCATGCAGAAAATTGCCGATGCAGAAGGTGCCGGGGTCAAGCTGGAAAGCTGGGATTGGTGGTATTATGCAGAAAAACTGCGCAAGGAAAAATACGACCTGGACGAACAGCAGATCAAACCCTATCTGAAGTTGGAAAACGTAAGGGACGGACTGTTTTATGTTGCCAACAAGCTGTATGGCCTGACCTTTGAAAAGCGGACAGACATCCCGGTGTACAATCCTTCTGTGGAGACCTATGAAGTAAAAGACAGGGACAGCAGTCACCTGGCCATCCTTTACCTGGATTACCCCACGCGCGAAGGCAAGAATGCCGGTGCCTGGTGTTCCGGCCTGCGCAGCTACAAAAAACTGCCCGATGGCAGAGAACAATTCCCGATAGTTACGGTAACAACCAATTTCCCCGAACCGGTTGACGATCAACCGGTATTACTGAGCTGGGACGAAGCAGAAACCCTGTTCCACGAGTTCGGACATGCCCTGGAAGGATTCTTTGGTCGTGGCGATTATGACCGGATATGCGGTGCCTTGCCCCGCGACATGGTAGAATTGCCTTCCCAGATCAATGAGCATTGGGCCATACAGCCCGAAGTACTACAGGTATATGCCCGCCATTATCAAACCGGTGAGCCCATGCCCGAAGATTTGATCCAAAAGCTGGTGAACAGCAGTACTTTCAATCAGGGTTTCATGACCGTTGAATTTATCGCCGCCGCCCTGCTGGACATGGAATGGCATGCTGCAACGGAAGAACAGGTATACGACGTGAATGAATTCGAGAAGAATGCGCTGAAGAAATACGGACTCATTGATGAAATAATACCCAGGTACCGCTCTACCTATTATTCGCACATTTTCAGCGGAGGATATGCCGTGGGGTATTATGTTTATCTGTGGGCCGAGATACTGGACGCCGATGCCTTTGATGCCTTTAAGGAGGCAGGGGATATCTTTGACCAGGAAACCGCCGGGAAATTCCGCAAACACATCCTTACCGAAGGCGGATGGGGCGAGCCCATGGATCAGTACCTGCTTTTCCGGGGAAAACAACCGACTGAAATCCCGTTGCTGCGCAACAGGGGTTTACTGAAATAAAACCATGAAATATAAAATCATACTTCTGATGCTGGGGGTGTGGGCTGCAGCAGCCTGCACCCATACAGCAACCAGTACGGGGGTACCGGCTGCATCGCCGCAATCCGTGGGGTTTGACCCGGAACGTCTTGCGCTTGTTGACGGGGTGATAGAAGATGCCATCAAATCAGAAGACATTCCCGGAGCTGTTCTTGCCGTTGTCCGCCATGACAGGATCGCATACCTGAAAGCCTATGGCAACCGGCAGCTGATCCCCGATACGCTTCCCATGACAGTGGAAACGGTTTTTGACCTGGCTTCAGTCAGCAAATGCGTGGGTACGACCTTAAGCATCATGCAACTGGTAGAAACCGGCCGGTTACGTCTCATGGACCAGGTAGATCAGTACCTGCCCGGATTTCAACCCTGGACAGATCCTGAAACAGGCTCCAGTGTAGCCATCACGATAGAAGACCTGATGACCCATACCTCGGGACTGCCACCTTACGGACCTACGCAGGAATTGATTGAGCGTTACGGATCTCCCAATCCGCAAGGGCTTATGGAATACATCTGCCAATGCCCCAGGGATTTCAAACCAAAGACCGGGTATCAGTACAGTTGTTTGAATTTCATTACATTACAAAATGTTCTGGAAAAGATCACCGGAGAGACGCTGGCCAGTTATGCCCAGGAAAATGTTTTTGACCGCCTCGGCTTACAACATACCGCCTACATGCCCCAGGGAGAGACGCTGGCTTTATGCGCTCCCACAGAGTTGCAGGAAGACGGGTTGCCCCTGGTGGGACAGGTTCATGACCCGCTGGCACGGTTGCTCAACGGGGGAAATTCCGGTAACGCAGGGGTATTCTCCAATGCAGAGGACCTGGCGGTCATTGCCGTGGCCCTGCTCAACGGCGGGGAAGTGAACGGCAAACGCATCCTGGGACCTCTGACGGTGAAAGCCATGGAACGGGTGCCGGAACCGGTTGCTGCTTTCGGGCGTACACTGGGCTGGGGCCGGGCCGGATCCTGGAACGGGAATCTTTTCAATCCCCAAACGGTTTACGGACACACCGGCTACACAGGTACCTGCATGGTAATTGATCCTGAATCCGATACGGCTTTCATCTTGCTGGCCAACCGGGTGCACCCCTACGATGACGGGGCTGCCGTAAGCATGCGCACCCGTGTGGCCAATATTGTGGCCGGGGCAATCATGGAGTAACAGGTGAAACCGGCACAATAACGGGTGTTGCTTTTTTAACCGAGGCTTAAATCCTTTCCTGCTGACGGTCGCTTGACGGCTAAGATCGGAGCGCTTTTTCCTTTAAGCCGAGGCGCTCCGATCTTAGCCGCCAAGCGACCTTACAGTTATTCGTATTGCTGCTCCAACAGTCGACCAGTGAACCTTCAAGGCTGATCTTCAAGGTGGTGCGCCAAAGGCCTTTGGCGCTAATAATATGCTGCTTCGCAGCACCAATCATTGTTCCCGGCTGCTTTACGGGAGGTGGAAAGTAACAACCATATTACATAAACGCTTAACACGCTGTATGTGTGCGCGTTAAAGGAGTTGGAACCTCATGCGCCAAATTTGGGACAGAAATTATATAAACGCAAGTATATTAGATAATTACAGTTTATTTGCATCAAAAATGGCGCGGGAGGTTCCACCTCCTTTTTCTGGCTGACGCTGCTGCCACGGGCAGAAATGGGTGCTTCGCACACTTGACTAGTGTGACTCATTATCAGCTACTTACACAATGCATACCCCGGGGGTGCGAATTGCATAACACATTGAATAACAGGCAAAAGAACAAAGTATGCGAAGCACTCGTTTGCAATCGCTGACACCACAAGGAACGGAGCGCCTCGGCGTACCCAAAAAGCTCTCCGTTCCTTGTGGTGCCAGTGACCGCAGCAGCACCTTCCAGATTTGCATGTCTGCTTTTGGGTAGCATTGGTGCAAAAACGACTGTACGATGGTCTTATATAAAAAGAGGGGGTGACTAAAAAGTAGTAACCCCCTGGCAATTTAAGAAGAGTAATTCCGCTTGTATTATTCCTGTGTGGAATCCCACCAAACATTGATGGTCCAGACATCGTCAGCACTGTTCCACTGATCGAGGGAAGTGTTGGCTCCCGGAACTTCTGCACCAATAGCGTGCAGGTTTTTGGAGTTATAGTTAAGCTCGTGTGAGCACTGACGCCAACGACGGAACTGTTTACCTGTAGGGATACCCTTTTGGGCAGCTGCGCTCTTTGAGTAGAATGCAGGCATATCCCAGTTCAGGAACAAATCAGGATCAAAATCGTAACGGCGCATGTCGTTCCATATTTCTACGGAGAAATGGAGTGCAATACGTTTTTGCGTCAAAATCTTGCCAAGCGTAAGATTAGCTGCCGTGCCAATACCATTGTTCAGGAAGTTTGTTATGTCTGCCTGTGCCATTGGAGCGAAAGACGGGCAGCTGGCGAGGTCCTGATCCTCTGCACACCAGGCTTCCAGTTTCACATTCATAAAATCAATGCTGGCTTTAATACCTTCTTTGTAAGCATTAAAAGCTTCAGATTTATTACCCTGGTTGAACAATACTTCTGCTTTAATGAAGCAAGCCTCTGAATAAGTTCCCATATAGGTTGGAGAAGAAACACGGGTGTAAAAAGAGCCCGATTCTCTTGTATCATCGTTACCGGCAACCCTCCTATATAGAAGGTCCACATTGGAAGCGTAGCCCTTGGAGGAACTGGTGCTTTCTACATAAACGGTGTCACCCATACGAGCAGGAGAGTCGCTGTCTATATACCATTTATTGTTTTTAAATCCGGCTCTTAGCGGGCCACCAACAAGGTTGGGCGCATTGGAAGATGTCATATCTATACCCAATGAACGTCTCCAATTACCGCTCCATTTAATTTCCTGGGGCGAGGAATCAGATTTCCTAGACCAGGCCCAGGGAATGATTTTGTCTGCACGCGGGTCTTCTATACCGTTGTCGGCAAAATTGGTAAGGTTATCATAGAGAGTTTTAGTAACCATATAACCAGCATTCATCCCGCATACGGAATAAAGAGGTGAATAATCTACAGGTTCGTTCCAACCTAAAACGTCGTGTGTGGTGCCATTGTCGTCTGTATGGTTGATAACCGTGTTATCGTTGTTGCTTAACGGGCCCTTGGAAAGTGCATCCAAAATGGCGGCGGCATCGTATTTCCCTTCCAGGTAACTGCCAGCAGCCTTTTTGCTCAATTTGACGCAGTAACGGGCTTTCAACAGATGTGCAAATTTGACCCATTTGTTTACATCCCCGTTGTTCCAATAGTCACCCTGCGACAAAGCCGGGACAGAAGGGTCCTGTGATTTTTGCAGCAATGCAATACCTTCGTCCAATTCATTCAGACAACCCAGGTAAATGGTTTTGCCATTATCATAGGTAGGAGTGGCGTTCTCGCCTACAGCGTCAGTGTAGGGCATTTCACCGTAAATATCGGTCATTAGCATAAAACCATAGGCACGTATGACTTTGGCAACACCGGCATAATGCCAGGCTTCGGCTTCCATGGCCTTGTTGTACATATCCTCAATGTTACAGGCTGCGCCTACAAACCACCATTGATAGGGCGTAGTAGTGGCGCCAGTTTGCGGATTCCAATAAGACATATGCCAGTAAGTGCTGCCATTGTAATACCTTGTCCAGTCTCCCATAGACATGCTGGAACGCCACGCGGCAAATTGATTGGCACTATTGGTGTAGAACTCGATATGCGCCAGACGGCTGGAAAACGTGGCACTCATGGAAGAGGGATTCTCCGGGTCTACGTTGACATTAAGCCAATCGTTGCAAGAAGACAGTGACACGCCAATCAGGAAAGTGGCACATAGTATAATTGATCGAATTGATTTCATAAGATTACTTTTTTAAATATTTATAAAACATATTTAGAAAGTCAAGTTAAGACCAAATGTCATACCCGATGTAGCAGGTACCCCTAAATAGTCAAATCCGACAGAAGAAGAACCACCTACACCGGCACCGGATGCTGCAACTTCGGGGTCTCCCTCATAGTTTGTGAAAAGAAGTATATTGTTGGCAGAAGCTATAACAGAGGCACGTTTTATAAAACTGAGCTTGTTAATTTTAGGAAGTGTGTAGGATACAGAAAGGGTACGCAGTCTTAACAAGTTCACTGATGTGATATAATTGGCCGTCTCTTTGGGGTAGTACGTCTGGTAATAACTTTGTATAATATTATAGCCACTTGTTTCTATACCATTGAATAAGTAAGTTTCATTGATATTCCAGCTGTTGGTAACCGGATTTCCATCGACATCTACACCGGATACGGTAAGGGTTTGGTTACGAACATCACCGGAAAATTTGCTGACACCGGTATAATCCATAGCGTAGCGTGTACCATTGATTACGTCACCGCCCATGCGAAATTCCCACAACATGTTGAAAGAGAAATTTTTCCAGGTTAATGTATTGTTAAAACCACCGCTGAATGTTGCTTCACGGTTACCTACCTGGGATAAGGAAGTAGTATAGGTAGGCATACCATTCTTATCAAGAATGATGTCTCCGGTTTCGTTTCTCTTCCATTCTGTACCGGCAATTGCCATAAAGTTGCCACCATTAAAAGAGGCAGCCTGTGCACCTGCATATTGAACATCTGTAACATACATAACGTCCATACCTTCAGGAAGGCCATCCAGTGTGCCACGGTTCCCGGCCATATTCAGGCCCATATCCCAGGTGAAATTCTTCCGTTCAATGGGTGTACCTGATATGGATAACTCCATACCTTTATTGTACACATTACCCGCGTTGATGGAACAGAAAATATAACCGGTAGACTGAGGACCGCGGGGGCTGAGAATCTGGTTGTAGGAGTCGTTGGTATAATAAGCGTAGTCAACATGTAAACGATTGTTAAAGAAGCTCAGTTCTAACCCAATTTCAGTCGATTTGGTCATCTCTGGTTTTAAGTAAGGATTACCACGTGTCCATGAATTGCCTACCCCCACTTTTCCACCCAGATAAGTACCCACGGGCCACAAAGCCGTATTGGTTTCGTAGGCTCCGGTGTCTTTCCCCACCTTAGCCCAGGATACACGGATTTTACCGAATGTAAGGATATCTTTTGATAAAAGACCTGCATTTTGCAGAGGTTCAGTGAATACAACAGCACCACTAACCGAGGGGTAGAAATAGGAACGATTTTCTATGGGAAGTGTAGAAGTCCAGTCGTTTCGCCCGGTAACAGTCAGGTACAGCGTATTCTTCCAGGAAGCCCGGAATTCACCGAACACCCCAACCAAACGTTTCTTTAGTGCACTGTGTGAGAACGCTTTGTTCTCTGTGGTTGCATTGGCATAGGAGTAGAAATCGGGAACAGAGAAGTTATATGCCATCTTGTAGTTGTAGTCTGTTTCTGTATCGTCAAGGGCAGCACCTAACAGGAGGTTAAAATCAAAATCCCCGAATTGTTTTGACATATTTGATATCAGGTAGTGTGACAGATATTGGAAACGCTTGCTATTGTCACTCATCATCCCGTTTTGCCATATTTGTTTATTGACACCACCGGCAGCAATACGGTTGGCACTTTCCTGAAGATAAGAGTCAACGCCCAAACGGTATTGTATAAACCACCATTTGGTAATATCGGCTTTAACGCTTACGTTTGCTGTAAGACGTTCGTTGTCTTCATACATCTTGTTTCTGTTGATTTGCCAATACGGGTTATCCCTTTCTTCCCAGGGATCCAGCCTGTCACCGAACATTTGATAACGGGAACCGTCTTCGTTGGCATAATGAGTCATATCATCAAACGGAGACCAGTTGTATACTCCATAAAGAGTACCTGTTCCGGATGAACCGTACAGCCCGGCACCGGTGAGGGTCCTGTCTGTGTGGGCCTGTGAATAGGCAGCATTAACAGCAAACGTGAAAATGCCGGCTCTTTGTTCGCCGTTGAAACGGAAAGAATATTTATTGTACCCGGTTTCAGGGACGAGACCCTGTTGGTCAAAATAGGATCCGGATAAATAGAAATTGTTATTTTTTGTACCACCGGCAATACTCAAACTCTCATCATAGATATTACCACCCTGAAAAAAATCCCCTATGTTGTCATATGTGGTTTTATTGGATTTTTCACCCCAGGAGTTATAGGAGAAGTCGTTAAACACAGTTCCCGTATAGTTTTTCTTGTTATCGTACTGGTCTTCCATGTAACCTCTTGTGAACTGAGTTTGTACCTCGGGCAGGCTCTTAGCCCAGGAAGTGGTGAATTTGGAGTTGAAATTGACTTCAACCATACCTTCTTTCCCTTTCTTGGTGGTAATAAGAACAACACCGTTAGCAGCACGTGAACCGTAAAGAGCAGAGGCGGCGGGACCTTTAAGAATAGATATATTCTCAATATCCTCGGGATTCATGTCCATGATACGGTTAGAAGTTGTGGTGGCAGCGCGGTAGGATCCGTCAAACGCCGAGTTACCTACCATGGTAGAAGAGTTATCGTAAATAACACCATCAACAACAAACAGAGGCTGGTTGTCTTTACCTTCTGAGCCAGATGTTCCTCCACGTAAAATGATCTGAGCACCTGAACCGGCAGCCCCGGAAGATTGGGTAATATTTACCCCGGCAATTTTACCGGAAAGAGAAGAAATCGGATTGGCTGTTTTGTATCTCATAAGTTCGGTTGAAGCAAGATCTTCTACAGCGTATCCTAAAGATTTTCTTTCTTTCTTAATACCGAAGGCAGTTACAACCATTTCCTCAAGCAAAAAAGCATCTTCTTCCATTACGACATCTATCACAGACCTGTTGTTTATGACAACAAGTGTTTCTTTGTAACCGATGGAAGAGAATACCAACGTACCATTTGCAGGAGCTGATGGTATGCTGTACGCCCCGTCAATGTCGGTAGATGTACCTGTATTTGTACCCTGTATAAGGACATAGGCTCCAATGATCGGGTCACCGTTCAGGTCAGTTACCTTTCCGGTAACATTTAAGTTTTGAGCCCAAATAGTTCCCATTGAGAGAACCAGGGCTAACATGGTCACCAAAAGGCGACCGCTTTTTTTGTAAACATCCATAAGTAATTATTTTAGGTTAAATTAATAAGGTAACGGTTCGTTATTTATGGCTGGCAATAGTCTTCAAATGTAACTAAAATATGCTGTCGGTATTCATTTATGAAAGATATTTTCTTAAATTCGCAAAATAGTATAACTTCAGTTCGTTCGCATTGCTCCCTCAGATTGTTCCACTTTTCACTGTTAACTCTATGCTCTTTTAACCTATTTTATCCATTTCTAACCTAAACAACTTAACCTATGCTTTTACGAAAAACTATCCTCATGGTTTGCGTCATGCTGGTTTCGGCGTATGCAAGCGCTCAGAACATTACCATTACCGGTAATGTCTCGGATAACACCGGCCCCGTTGTCGGGGTAACGGTTGTTGTGCGGGGGACGGTGTCAACTGCCACCACAGACCTGGATGGAAATTATTCCATCACGGCACCGTCTACTGCGACACTTACTTTTTCCTCTATTGGGTATAAGACCGTTGAAGTACCTGTCAACGGAAGAACCAGGATTGATGTTACTTTGGAGGAAGAAGCTTATATTCTGGAAGATTTAGTGGTTGTCGGATTCGGCACCCAGAAAAAAGTGAATCTGACCGGAGCCGTATCTTCTGTAAACGTTCAGGAAGCGCTGACATCACGTCCCATTGCAGACGTGGGTCGTGCACTCCAGGGATCTACTCCGGGTCTTACCATCCAGGTAGGTAGCGGTGAAGTCGGCTCGGAGGCTATAATGAAGATCCGTGGTCATGTCGGGTCTGCTGCCGGTTCCGTATCGCCTCTGATCCTGCTCGACAACGTGGAAATCCCCAGTATACAGCTGGTCAACCCTGATGATATTGAATCAATCTCTGTATTGAAAGATGCCGCTTCTGCCTCGATTTACGGATCCAAGGCTGCTTTCGGGGTTATTCTGATCACCACCAAAAAGGGAGCCAAAACGGAAAGCGTCTCTGTAAACTATTCGGGGAATGTATCCTTTCAGAATATGTCCAAAAAATTTGAAATGGCCGGTGTAGATGCCCTGCATTATACGGTCGAAGCGGCAGAACGTATTGGAACAACCACCCCGGTTGGGGCTTTCTGGCTTATTGACAGGGCCGGTTACAATGCGGCTGTTGCCTGGGATAAAAAGTACGGAAGCTCACTTGACCCCTATGCACCCATGGTCTATGGACGTGACTGGTATGTAGATCCCAGCAACCGGAAGATTGGGGTCAGAACCTACGATCCGTACAATTACCTGATACGGGAATGGGCACCAACACAAAACCACAATTTATCGGTCAGCGGTAAATCAGGAAAGACCGATTTCAATATCGGGGTGGGATACCTTGATCAGAACGGTATGATGAAAACTGCCAAACAAGATGACTTCCAACGCTGGAATGCTTCTGTAAGGGTCAACTCACAGGTCAATAAATTCCTTTCTGTTCACGCCGGCCTGATGTATTCAAAAACCCAGAAACGCTGGGCTTTTGCCACTTCCTCTACCACTGCGGATATCTGGTACTACATGTACAGATGGGGGCCGACTTTCCCTATGGCAGCATCTGATGAAAGCGGCAATCCGCTTCGCAATGCCACTTATGAGACTGCTGCGGCCAATACGGCCTCTATCACTAACAACTACACCAGCGCCAATGCGGGCCTGACAATTACTCCGGTGAAAGATTGGAACATCAACCTGGACTACACCTATTCCAACCAGGAAACCATTGAACTCGATCCCGGTACAAGTTTCATGGCCGGTGATACCTGGGTTTCAGCTATTCCTTTGAATAATCAGGACGGAACGCGGATTTACAGGGACAACGAATGGAACGAGTTCAATGCCCTGGGCGCTTCCATTCCGGCCTATATGCTCAATTATTCCAGGTATACTGCCCCGGGGTCAAATCCGGACTTCATATACAGGGATGCAGCCAACCGTACCCGCAGCACATTGAACCTGACCACCACCTATGATCTGAACGTCAACGATGCCCACATCTTCAATTTCATGTTGGGGATGAACGCTGTGGCGTATGATTATAATTTTTCCTGGTCCCAGAAGCTGCAGTTATTGGATTACACCAATCCACAGTTTAACCTGGCATCCGGAACACAAACCTCTGGTGGTAATTCGCTATGGGATTCACAGCTTGGATTCTTTGGGCGTTTCAACTATAATTTTAAGGAAAGATATCTTTTCGAAGCCAACCTTCGTTACGATGGCACATCCAAGTTCCCCAAAGACCTTCAATGGCGGTGGTATCCTTCTTTCTCATTTGGATGGCGTGTAATGGAAGAACCATGGATGGCCTTTGCCAAACCTGCCCTGACAAGCCTGAAGTTACGCGGATCGTGGGGTTCTATTGGTGACCAGTCGGTAAGCAACTCCCTGTATGTGCCTACAATGAGCGGCACTAATTCATGGTGGCTGCACGGGGGTGCATTAGATACCTATTTTGGCACTCCTGCTGCTGTATCCTCCATCATCACATGGCAGGACATTGTAACGCTCAATGTGGGGGTTGACATAAGTCTGTTTAACGGTGAATTGAGTGCTTCGTTTGACTGGTATCAAAGAGATACCAAAAACATGATCGTTCCCGGGGAAGGATTTTCCTACACATTTGGAACAACTGCTCCCCAGGGCAACTTTGGTTCCTTACGGACAAACGGCTGGGAAGTATCCCTGAATTTCGGGCATCAGTTTGCAAGCGGATTCCGGATCACTGCCAGTGCCGCATTATCAGACGCCATAACTCATATTACAAAATACGGAAGCACCACCAGCATCAATGCCTGGTACGAAGGGAAGGTGTATGGAGAGATCTGGGGTTACCAGGTTGACAGGCTGTATCAGAATGATGATTTTGTTTATGAGAATGGTAAACTCGTAACCATGAAGAGCTCAGACGGATATACAGTCAACAAACTGGCAGACCCCAACGCCCCCACACAGGGTAAATTGCAGACAAGCTCCAACTTCAGATTTGGGCCCGGAGACGTGAAATTCAAGGACCTTAACGGTGACGGCGTGATCAACAACGGGAGCCAGCTGATTGACGACTATGGAGATTTATCGGTGATCGGGAACACGACTCCCCGTTATGAGTATAGTTTCCGTCTTGGCATGGAATACAAGGGAGTTGACTTTTCGGTATTCTTTCAGGGTGTTGGCAAACGTGACATGTGGGGAGCCAGCCCTCTTGCCATTCCCGGTTTCAACTCTTCAGACGGAGCCATGTCCAAGGTTATTGCCCAGGATTTCTGGTACGAAACGTATGATGGCAGCGGTAATGTGACCGACAGCAATTACGATGCGTTCTATCCCCGTGCCTATAATCTGGGGGCCAGCAGTACCGGGAACAACATGCAGGTATCCGACAGGTACCTGCTGAATATGGCCTATCTCAGAATGAAGAACCTGACCATAGGCTATACCATGCCCAGGCAATTAACCCGAAAGGCCATGATAAAAAATGTCCGTATTTATGTTTCCCTGGAAAATTTCCTGACATTTGACAAACTTCGCGGACTTCCCATAGATCCGGAGGAAATTGCCGGGTATTCCTTACTTAATACGAGTAATTACAATTCCTCCCGCACAGGTGTTGGTGTTCCAACCTTTAAGAGCGCATCTGTCGGCCTTCAGTTAACTTTCTAAAATCAGACACTATGAATAAAATAATACTAACCTTAGGTTTATTAGCGGCTATAACCCTGGCGGGGTGCAGCGATTTTCTGGATCGTCCCCAGAAAACAGCTATGGACGATTCAAACTACTGGACCAGCGAATCCAATGTACGTCTGTTTGTGAATGGAGGTTATCCCAATTATTTCAACGGATATGACAGATCATGGGGAACCGCCTACGTTCCTTACAGGGGCGCAAATTTCAACGACGATATGACTTCGGCCGGCAAACAATCATCATTTCTTGCTGCTGTCCCTGCCGACAACTGGTACCGCTCGGAATCGGCAACGACCATTTACTGGCTTACCCAAAGCGGAGCATCTGCCTGGAACTTTGGATGGGTCCGGAAATGGAATACACTAATTGAACGTCTGGCCACGATGAAAGAGAACGGTTATCTGTCAGATGAACAGTTCAACCACTGGAACGGTGTTGCCAGGCTCTTCAGGGGTATGGAATACAGCCGCCTGGTACAGTCATTCGGGGATGTCCCATACTACGATAAACCCGTAAGTGACACCGACATGGACGAACAGTACAAGGACAGGGACCCAAGGACAATGGTTATGGATAAAGTCTATGAAGATTTCGTCTATGCCATGGCCAACATAAGGGCAAACGACGGGGTGAACTATGTCAACAAATATGTCGCAGCGGCACTGGCTTCGCGTTATATGCTCTTTGAAGGCACCTGGTACAAGTATCATCCCGGTTCGGGAACCAATGACCTGGCTAAAAAATTCCTTCAATTGGTGGTAACGGCTGGTGATCTGGTAATTAATTCGGGTCAGTATGCTTTCACTACCGATTTCCGTTCGCTTTTTGGCTCCGATACTAAACAGGGCAAGGAAATTATCCTGTACAGGGAATACAACGCAGAACTTTCTGCGACACACTGTATCGCTTCGTATTCCAACCTTACAGAATCACAGGGCCCGGCTGCCAACCTGGCCCTGGCAAAATCTTTCATATGCAACGACGGGAAACCCTGGCAGAGTTCAACAGTAGCGGATGCCGACAACTTTGAACTAAAGAAAATGGCTCTTACACGAGATCCGCGTTTTGAGGCCACATTCTGGGGAGCCCCGTTGCAATCTTCAGCAACACTTCTCTATGTGTGCAAGTTTATTGACCGCGTGGGGGTAACATACTCTTTTGACAACAATTCGGCACCCCGGCCCCCAAAATACGGATCCATGACCAATACAAACGGATTCCCGGTGTTACGTCTTGCAGAAGTGGTGTTGAACTGGATCGAGGCCAAGCAGGAACTGGCCCTTTCCTATGGAGGCGCTGCAGTCACACAGGCCGATCTTGACAAATCCATCAATGCAATTCGCAACCGTCCTTTGGACGAACATGCCATTGCCGAAGGAGTTCAGAAGACGGCTCCCTTGATGCTTGCCGCTATACCCGATGATCCGGCCCGTATTTCTTCCGCCGAAGCCAATACGCTGGCAGGTATCGTCAACAGCCCCCTACTTTGGGAAATCCGTCGTGAACGCCGCATGGAGTTTGTGTTTGAAAACAACCGCATCCTGGATCTCCGCAGATGGGGAAAATTGGAATTGATGAATGGTGCCACAAATCCTGACCTGCTATTAGGGGCATGGTGTGATTTCAACACCACCCAATCAGGAAATGACATCAATTTCAACTACCTGATCCCGGGAAAACAGATAGATAAGGGTGATGCCAAAGCGTTGAAAGTCATGAAGCCTGATGGCACTGTTGTGCCTTATACAGGGACCAACCAAGCCGATATGGTAGGCTTCTACCTCCCTCAGGGTGTTCAGAACCGCGATGCTTTTACCCAGAGGAGTTACCTGATGCCAATTTGTACAGACGTTATTGAGATGTACAAGGATAAAGGATACACTATTTCTCAAAATCCGGGCTGGTAACATGTAACCGTTAACCGGAAACAAGAAAAAGGGGTAACTAAAAAGTAGTTGCCCCCTTTTTTTGTCGCTTCCACCACAAGAACGGGAAGCTTTTCATTTTTAGCCGAGGCTTCCCTTGTCTTGTGGTGCCAGCAACGCCTTCTGGCAGCCGCAGAGGTAAGTGCCCCGCAGACTTGATTCTTTTGACTCATAAACAGCTGCTTAAACGTTTCGTACCCCCAGGGTATGAATTGCATAATGCCCTGAATTTCAGATAAAAGAACAATGTGTGCAACGCACAGCTGGCTGCCCATAAAGAACAAAGCGCCTCGGCAAAAAAAAAGAGGATGACTTTTTTTGTCACCCTCAATTTTCTACTATTTGTATTCTAGTCGTTCAGGGAATAACGGGAGAAGGCAGTCACCTGTACCTGGGGATCCACTGTTTTCAGGTATTCCTTCACAGAGATCTTGCCGTCCTTGACAAAGACCTGGTCTTCCAGGGTATATTCCTTGAAGAATTTATTGAGTTTGCCCAGGGCAATCTTCTCTACCATTTCTTCCGGCTTGCCTTCCATACGGATCTGCTCACGGTAAATATGGAGTTCCTTTTCTATGATCTCTTTGGGGCAGCTTTCGCGGTTGACAGAAACCGGGACCATGGCAGTGATCTGCATGGCGATTTCTTTGGCAGCTTCTGCCGGGATGGGTTTGCTAAATCCCACGATCGTGGCCACTTTGTTGTTCATATGGATATATGCCCCCATGTAGGGAGCTTCCAGCTTGCTGTAAAAAGCGACCACATGCTTTTCCCCGCTTTTCCCGGTCTGTTGGGTTACGGCATCGGCAATGGTGCTGTCCTCATAGGGAAGGTTGAGCAGGGCTTCCAGGTTCCCGGGAAAATGTTCCAGGGCTTTGCGTGCAATACCCATGGCAAGATCCTGAAATTCCTTGTTCTTGGCCACAAAATCGGTTTCACAACCCAGGCACACCAGGATTGCGCGATCTTTCTTCTCATTGGTTATGGCTATAACTGATCCTTCGGTTGTTTCACGATCTGCCCGCTTGGCGGCAACCAATTTTCCTTTTTCTCTGATAATTTCCTGTGCCCGTTCAAAGTCTCCATTGGATTCAACAAGAGCATTCTTGCAATCCATCATGCCGGCACCGGTCATTTTACGTAGTTTTGCTACGTCGGTTGCTTTAATTTCCATATATATTTGTTTCTTATTCTGGTTTGTTATCTTCAGTTTTCTCTACGGGAGCAGCTTCTTCCTTCACAGGGGCAGCTTCTTCTTTCACGGGTTCAGTCTCCTTAGCTTTTACGGGAGTCTCTTCTTTCCTGGTTTCATCAATACGCTGCCTGCGGCTGCGGGTACGTTTTACCGGGGCATCGGATTCTTCTTCTTCCGATAAGTCGAGACTTACTTCCTTGTCCTTTTCCAATTTGCGTTCGTCAAGGCCCTCACTTATAGCCTGGCGGAAAATATTGACAATAAGAGAAATGGATTTGGCTGCATCGTCGTTTGCCGGGATCACAAAATCAATGGGTGTGGGATCGCAACAAGTATCAACCATGGCGATAACCGGGATATTCAAACGGGATGCCTCTTTTACGGCATTGATCTCTTTCTGGATGTCTACCACAAAAAGGGCTGCAGGCAAACGGTTCAGATCGGCGATGGACCCCAGGTTTTTCTCCAGCTTGGCACGCTGGCGGGTAACCTGCAGGCGTTCGCGCTTTGCAAGGGTTTCAAAGGTGCCGTCTGTCATCATTTTATCAATGGTGTTCATTTTTTTGACGGCTTTGCGTATGGTGGGAAAGTTGGTGAGCATTCCGCCCGGCCAGCGTTCCGTGACATAAGGCATGTTCACTTCTTTAGCGGCTTCTGCCACAATGTCTTTGGCTTGTTTCTTGGTGGCGACAAACAGGATTTTCCTGCCGGCTTTGGCCAGCTGTTTTGCAACAATGCTTGCTTCTTCTATCTTGACAATGGTTTTGTGCAGGTCAATGATATGGATCCCGTTTTTCTCCATGAATATATAAGGGGCCATTTTAGGATTCCACTTACGTTTGAGGTGGCCAAAATGTACTCCTGCATCAAGAAGTTCCTGGAAATTTGTTCTTGGCATTTTTGTTTGTTTTTTAATTTTTGTTTTTACTCTTTTTAGCAATTAAAGGGTAGTGTCTCTGACAGTCCGCTTTAATTTTCCGCGGCAACCGAAACAGCTGGCAGCATATTATTGATCACAGTTGTTTTGACAATTGCCGTGCATTGGTTATCAGCGGTTAACGTTTGCTGAACTGGAAGCGTCTGCGTGCTCCGGGTTGTCCGGGTTTCTTGCGCTCTACCTCGCGGGCATCGCGGGTAAGCATCCCGTTGGTTTTGAGGACACCACGATAGGCTTCGGAATCTATTTTGCATAAGGCGCGGGCAATGGCCAGACGCAAAGCTTCTGCCTGTCCCTTTACACCGCCTCCGTCCAGGTTGACCTTAATGTCAAACTGGGAGGAGGTTCCTGTCAGATCCAGGGCCTGCCTGGCAATGTACTGGAGGGTGCCTTCCTTAAAATAGTCTTCCAAAGGACGATCATTGATGGTGATGTTCCCTTTTCCGGCTTGAACGTAAACGCGAGCAACAGCTGATTTTCTTCTTCCAAGGGCGTTGATGACTTCCATGCTCTGTTTAGTTTTCGTTTAAAGTGATTTGTTTGGGTTGCTGCGCCTGGTGAGGATGTTCCGGACCCTGGTATACATACAGGTTGCGGAAAAGCTCCGAGCCGAGGCGAGTTTTGGGAAGCATGCCTTTAACGGCGTGTTCCACAAGGAAAAGCGGTTTACGTTTAAGCAGCTCTTTGGCTGTTTCATTGCGTTGACCGCCAGGGTATCCGGAGTGCCGGACATACGTTTTGTCGTCCAGTTTATTCCCGGTCAGGCGGACTTTTTCTGCATTGATGATAATGACGTTATCACCACAGTCCACGTGAGGGGTATAATTGGGTTTGTGCTTGCCTCTGAGCAAAGTAGCTGCTTTTACAGCAAGACGTCCCAACACCTGATCGGTAGCGTCCAGCAACACCCACTCTTTGGTAACAGTGGCTTTGTTGGCGCTTACGGTCTTGTAGGATAATGTGTTCACCTGGTTGATTTTTAGAATAATTATGTAATAAAATTGCGATCCCCCAATTTAAAGGGGCAGCAAAGATACTACTTTTTTCCAGAAATCAAAGCGAAAGTATGTAGGCAATATCCACCCAGCGTTTGTTTATTTCACTATGCCGGGAGCAGGCTTCATGGAATGGTGTGAATACCGTCTGGTTGTTTACCTGCCCTGCCATCATCCCTGTTTTACCCTCCAGAAGAGCCACTACCGCATCGTGTCCCAGTATGCTGGCCAGGATACGGTCGTTGGCGGTGGGGGCTCCGCCCCGTTGTATGTGACCCAGTGTGGTAACGCGGGTCTCGTACCCGGGCAGCCGTTCTTTGACTTTGGCGGCCACTGTCGTGGCGTTTCCCTGTTCCTGCCCCTCGGCCACAATGATTATGCCCGAAGTTTTGTTTTTGCGTCGTTCCAGTTCCAGGTATTCACAGAGTTTGCCGATATCGGTCTGTATCTCGGGGATAAGGGTCGCCTCGGCCCCGGTCGAAATGGAAGTGTTCAATGCTATGAATCCTGCATCCCGGCCCATGACCTCTACAAAGAAAACCATGTTGTGGGAATCGGCTGTGTCACGCAATTTATCAACTGCCTGCACGGCTGTGTTGACTGCGGTATCGAATCCTATGGTATAATCAGTTCCAAAAATGTCGTTGTCTATGGTGCCGGGAACACCTATGACCGGAAGTCCGAATTCCTTCACCAGCAGGTCGGCAGCCCGGAAGGATCCGTCACCGCCTATGACCACCAGGGCATCGATTCCCTGTTGCTGCATGTTCTGCCAGGCTGCAGAACGGGCTTCCCTTGTCTTGAACTCGGGACAGCGCGAAGATTTGAGGAAAGTGCCCCCCAGTGATATCTTCTGTGCAACGGAATGATTTTGCAAGGGTATGAACAGGTTCTGCAGAAGGCCGGTGAATCCGCGCTGTATTCCTGTAACACTGCACCCATGATAAGTGGATGTCCTCACAACAGCCCGGATTGCGGCATTCATACCGGGAGCGTCTCCACCTGAAGTGAGGACGCCTATTGTTTTTATATTTTTCATACGACTGCAAAAGTAGAAAAAATTATCTTTGTCGTATGAAGATCGCGACTATTGACCTGGGGAAAGAACCGTTGCTCCTTGCCCCCATGGAAGATGTGACAGATGCCTCGTTCCGTTTCATATGCAAGGAATACGGAGCAGACATGATGTATACGGAATTTGTGTCGGCAGACGGCCTTATACGTGATGCATACAAAAGCCGGGACAAGTTATTGATATCGGACAGTGAAAGACCAATAGGAATTCAGATCTACGGGCACATTCCGGAGGTGCTCCTCCAGGCAGCCCGCATAGCGGAAGAAGTGGCCCCTGATGTGATAGATATCAATTTTGGCTGCCCCAAGCACAAGATCGCCAGGCGGGGGGCAGGCTGCGGCTGGCTGCGCGATCCCCGGGGAATGGTTGAGATCACAAGGCGCCTGGTTCAGTCTGTACATGTTCCCGTGACGGTCAAGACCCGCCTGGGATGGGACAATGATTCGGTGATCATCGGGGACCTTGCCGAGGCTTTGCAGGATGCGGGGATCGCAGCCCTGACCATTCATGGCAGAACCGGCATTCAGATGTACAAGGGAGTGGCCGACTGGGCACCCATTGCAGCTGTTAAGGCCAATCCGCGCATTAACATACCCATTATCGGGAACGGGGATATCTGCACACCGCAGCAGGCGCGGGAAGCCTTTGACAGGTATGGTGTGGATGGCATTATGATTGGCAGGGCCAGTTTTGGCCATCCCTGGCTGTTCCGCGAGATACGTCATTATTTGCAGACCGGGGAACTGCTTCCGCCCATGGGTGTGGCAGAGCGCGTGGATCTGGCCAAAAGGCATCTGGCCAGGTCGCTTGAAGTAAAGGGAGAAAGGGTAGGTGTCCTGGAGTTGCGGCGCCACCTGAACAGTTACTTCAAAGGACTTCCCGATTTTAAACCCGTCAGGTTGCAACTGGTAACGGAAAACGACCCGCAGGTGTTGTACGGCATTCTTGATACAATTGCAGAAAAATGGGGATGAAAACGTCTTTCCTTCAATGGCTTTCGCCTTATGCCCTGGTGCTGGCCCTGAGGCACCTGCTTTATGACCGGGGATTTTTCAGATCGTATGATTTTGAGGTTCCGGTGATCTGTGTGGGAAATATCACCGTTGGCGGTACAGGAAAAACACCTATGACCGAATATCTTGCAGGCCGCTTGCTGGAATCGGGCAAAACCCCGATGGTGCTATCCAGGGGTTATGGCCGCAGGACCAGGGGTTTCAGATATGTGGAGCTTGCCGATACCGCCTTTGATTCGGGTGATGAGCCACTCCAGATCAAAAGACATTTTCCCGGAACGGTAGTGGCCGTGTGTGAAAACCGGGCAAAGGGAATTCGCCGCCTGATTGAAGATTACCCGCAGGATCCCTGGATAATCCTGGATGATGCCTTCCAGCACAGGCAGGTACGGGCCGGAAAAAACATCCTGATGGCAGATCACAACAGGCCTTTTACCAAAGATACCCTGCTTCCTTTTGGCCGGTTACGGGACTTGCCTGCTGCAGCTCGCAGGGCCGACTGCATAGTCTATACACGTTGTCCCGAATCCATGGCCGATTGCGAAAAAACCGGTGAACGGCACGCAGGTATGCCTGTTTTTTACACCTTTATGTCCTATGGCTCATTCCTTCCCTTGCACGATCCCGCTGTCATGCCCCGTACGGGTGCCCCTGTCCTGCTGGTTACCGGAATAGCCAATGCCCGGCCGCTTAAAGAGCATTTACAGAAGCACTATCTTGTGGCATGCCACATTGAATTTCCTGATCACCACCGTTTTACCGGAAAAGACATTGCCCGGATGCGTGAATTGCTGGACAAAAATCCTTCCTGGCAATTGATCACAACAGCCAAGGATGCTGTCCGTCTGAAGGGGAGCGGCATTCCGGGATGGATTATTCCTGTGCGGATTTGCTTTTTTTCCCGTGAAAGCGAAGACGCTTTCTTTCACCTGGTGACAGGTTTACAGTAAATTGCCGGTCATTTGCCTTCACCAGGTAAGTCCCGCCCCGCGGTGATTCGAGGATCACTTTTTTCACCTTTCCGTTTTTCCACCAGCATGATACCAGGGCATTTCCCTGTACTTTCATACCCCGGAAAAAACCTCCGGACCAGACCCCGGGCAATGCAGGCAAAAGGGTAATGGTCCCATCGTGGCTTTGTAACAGCATTTCTGTTATTCCCGAGGCTCCGCCAAAATTTCCGTCTATCTGAAAGGGTGGATGGGCACAGAAAAGATTGGGGTAGGTACTTTCAGGAGCCAGCAGGTTCCTGAGCAGGCGATGGGCCCGGTTTCCGTCACCAAGGCGTGCCCAGAAATTGATTTTCCAGGCCCGCGACCAGCCCGTTCCCCCGTCCCCTCTGCGCTCCAGGGTTACTTTGCAGGCATTGGCAAGGTCCGGCGTACCGGCAGGGGTGATTTGGTTTCCGGGATGCAGCCCGTACAGGTGGGATACGTGGCGGTGCTGCGGTTCGGTTTCACGGTAATCTTCAAGCCATTCCTGCAGGTATCCGTCCGGGCTGATCTTATGAGGGGGCAGGTCTTCCACGGCTTTCCTGAGCCTTTCCCTGAATTCCCTGTCAAGATCCAGCGCTTCCGAAGCTTTGATGGTATTGGTGTACAGTTCCCTTACCAGCTGGTTGTCCATGGTGGAGCCAATGCAAACGCTTGCCTTTGTGATCCCGTCGGGCATGAAAAATTCATTTTCGGGCGAGGTGGTAGGGGCTGTGACCAGCCAACCGTGGGAAGGTTCGCGGATCATTGAAGATAGAAAAAAATCGCAGGCCCCTTTCATCACAGGATAGACCTCCTGCAGGTATTCTTTGTCCGGATTGTACAGGTAATGTGTCCACAGGTGCTGGCATAACCAGGCCCCTCCGGTATTTGTTGCTCCCCAGGAAGGATGTTCCCCCGGGGCGGTGAAATGCCAGGGATTGCAGATCACATGGGCTGTCCAGCCATCGGCCCCATAAAAAGACTTTGCGGTGGTCTGACCCGAAGGAACCAGGGCCTTGGTAAAGGCTATCAGCGGGTGGTGCAACTCGGCAAGGTTCCCCGGCTCGGCCAGCCAGTGGTTCATTTGCAGGTTGATGTTCAGGTGGTAATCCCCGTTCCATGGAGTCTGGATGGAATTGGCCCAGAGGCCCTGCAGGTTAGGGGGGAGCTGTCCCGGCCGGGTAGAAGAGATGAGCAGGTAACGGCCGTATTGGTAATAGAGGGCGTCCAGGCCCGGATCGGGATTGTTCTGATAGGCGGCCAACCTCAAATCTGTGGGCAGGGCGGTGGTGTTTTTCTGTGGTCCCAGTTGCAGGCTAACGCGTTTAAAAAGAGACTGGTAAGCTCGTATATGGTCTTTACGTATATGCTTGTATTTTATAGCCAGGGCTTTTTCCAGCAGGGTGTCGCAATGTGTCTCCGGATCGGGATGAAAATAACTGGTGGCCGCAGACAGGATCAGGGTGGCGTTACGCACGTCATCCAGAACAATACTGTCTCCTTCATAAAGTACGCGCCCCCCTGAATGGTTCACGCCCACTTTGACCAGGAAACGCATGCCATCTTGGCCATCCACCCCGCTGTTCATGGTGCCCCGCATGACCAGGCGGTCATTTTCCACGGCGGTGGCAAACCGTTCGGGACGGTCCAGGCGGATGACAGTATGGGATTTTCTCCCGGGTTTAAGGCGAATCACACCCACATCATGAGCAAAAGAAGTGAAATATTCCCGCTTGTGTCCTTTATACCCGGTGCGGGCAACGGCTTTTTCCAGGTCCAGGTTCCTGCGGTAATTCTTCTCCGGTCTGCTTTGATCATGGAATTCCAGCCGGAGGTTGCCCAGCACCTGGTAACAGCCAAAAGGTACACCCGCTCCCCCTCCGTGACCGGATCCGGCCCCGCCGCATATAAATGTATCATACATCAGTTCCTGTGCCAGGTGGTTTTTCCCGTCCAGGAGCAATTCACGAATGCGTGGCAGGGATTCAAGTGCAGCCGGATTGGTTGCGTCCTGCTCCGAACCGGACCACAAAGTGATTTCGTTAAGCACAATGGTTTCCTGCAGGGGATTGCCGTCAGGCATCATACCCAGGCGCCCGTTGCCCAAGGGCAGGGTGGCTTCCCAGATCCCGGCCGGACTGTCATACCACAATTGCAGGTTGGATTCACTATTGCATCCTGTTAGAATCAGCAGCCATAAAAGCAGCGAAGCTTTATTCTTCATAATTGAACCCCGATAATACAACACAAGGTCTTTCACCCCTTGTGTCCTGGTTTTTCAAAGTCATGGTTATGGTCTTGGCCTCACCGGGCATCAGTGAAACGTAATTGTCGCTGAAGAACACGGGAAGGATCCTTTCCCCGCTCTTGTTCCCGATCACCTTCAGGCGTACCATCAGGCAGGGGACCTCCGATTCGTTCACAAGGGTGGTGGTCAATTTCCACTGGTCACCTTCTTTTTGACTTTTTGTTTTAGTGCTCAGACTCACTTTGGGAAGGTTTTTTAGGGCTTGCAGGTTACCTTCTTCCAGTCCCCTCCAGTAAAAATTTTCTGATAGGATGCGGTCATTCTGAGACAATGTAAGCTTGATGAAATATACATCGCTCAGGGTTCCGGGGAATTCCAGGCGGAAACATTTTATGGTGCTGTCCTCATTGCTGTTCACCAGGGTGTCTTTTTCCCATTGAACCGAACCGTCGGTATTAATGATTTGTGCATGCGCCCGGAGTCCTTCACAGGAACCGGCATGCAGGTTGACCACTTCTATGTCATGAAATACTGGATTCCATTGAATATGAAGTGGTTCCGAGGCTTTTTTACAGCCAAAGTAGGCTGCAGTCGGGTCGAAGAAATAATCGTAAGTCTGCCATACCATGGAAGGCCATGCCGGATGACTCATCCACAATAACATCCCGCGCCTGAATTCACTTCTTCCCTCAAAGATGCCCCGGTATCCGTCGTAATTGATCCACTGGGCGTATTGGCTGAACTGTTCTGCATTTTCTGCAGGACCAAATGCTTTTTCCACAATCTCCAGGAAAGATGCGGCTCCCTGGGCGCCTTCCAGGCAAAAATCGTGCAGTCCCCACATATCGTTGTGCGGCCACAGATGTTCCTCCGGGATAGTCTGCAGGATGCTTTCGTAATTCATCACATTGGGCATTCCCCGCTCACTGTGCATCCGGTCTTTTCCGTACAGCAGGAAATAATCCCTTACCGGAAGCGCCCGATAGGGACCTCCCCCGCTGACCACTCCTGCTGAGGAGTGTGATATGTAATGGATCCCCGGATGAAGTTGCGGGATCATTTCGCGCAGGGCATCATCCAGTTCTTTGGGCGGATATCCCTCGTTCCGGCCCACATATATGGCAATGCAGGGATGGTTGCGGATGCGGCGAACCATATCGTTGGCATTCTGCATGAACATTCTTGTGCTGACAGGGTCTGGCCCGTCCCAGGGGTTGGCCAGCCAGAAATCCTGCCAGACCATGATGCCGTGCCGGTCGCAGGCCTCATAGAACTCATCGTCTCCTGTCTGTCCCACCCAGTTGCGGATCATGGTGAAATTCATATCGGCATGGTACGCAACGGCAATATCGTATTCCCTGCCCCTGTAGTTGAGGTTTGATTCAGAAAATCCCCAGTTGCCTCCCCGTCCTATAAAACGGCGTCCGTTTATGTAAAGGGAAAGGATCCCGTTGTTTTCATCAAAACCGACCTGACGGACACCGGATAGGAATGTCAGGCTGTCAGATACCATGTCCCGGATTTTGTAAGTCATATTGACAGGGTACAGGTTGGGGGCTCCGTAACCTTTAGGCCACCATAATTTGGGATTTTCCAGGCTGATCTCTGTTGAAACGGTACGGGTCTCTCCCGGCTCCAGGCCCACTTCCAGATTGAAAGGAACGTGCCCGTATGAACCTTCCAGGGTTCCCAGGAGAAACTCGTCCTTATGGTTTTTAAGGGTGGCCTCTATGCGGATTGTAGCCTGTGTGGTATCCGGCAGGGAGATGAATGTTTGCACAAAGGGGTCCTCGATGGTTACAGATCCTGTGGTTGTTAAGAATACATCATTCCAGATACCCATATTCCTTCCCCGGATGGTCGGGATCCAGTCCCAGCCGATGGAAGCATGGAACGTGGGATTATCAGCACCCAGGATACCTCCGTTCTGGTCCGGGCTCTGTGCGTTCTGTTCTTTTACAGCCCCAAAGTTCCTGTTGTCAATTATGACTACAGCCAGCACGTTGGATGCTCCGGGAATGATTTCTTTTGTGACATTGAATTTTGCCCGTGTAAAGGCACCGCTTATTCTTCCAATGCGTACCCCGTTCAGGTATACAACAGCTACCCAGTTGATCCCGTCAAAATGCAGGAAAAGCTCTTCCTTGTTGAAATCCTGAGGAACAAAAAACTCTGTCCGGTACCAAAAATCGGAACGGAAAAAAGACTCGGAGATCTGCAGCTGGTTGTCACCAAAGTTAGGATCAGGCAGCGCCCCCATGTTCAGGTAGCTTGAAAGCACTGTCCCCGGCACGGTGGCTATGGGCCAAGTCTCCGTTCCCTTGTAATCTTTTCTTGATATGATGTACCCTTTTTCCGGAACAAGGGTGGAGCGCTGCAACCTCCAGTCACCTCCATTGAGGGTGATACGGTTTGTTGTAGGCAGTTCCCTGGGTTTGGGCACGGCCCTCAAGGCTCCTGTTCCGTAAGCTTCCAGTTCACTCAGGATGTAACGTTTACCATTGGCAGACGCTTCCATGTTCACTTTCAGGTACCTGCCCCTGGTTGAAGGATCCAGGGTGATGATATCCACAGGATTATCTGTGCCCGGCAACTGAGCCACAACATTCCAGTTTACGGCATCATCGGATACCTCAATTGTCCCCTCAACGGCTTTATTGATCCAATGCAGGGCTACACTGTCTATGGTGGAAATAGCTCCAAAATCCACCATCAACCATTCCTGGCCGGTTCCGGCGCTCATCCAGGCGCTTTTAAAGTCAATAGACGGTGTTATTGTCAACAGATCATTTTTCCTATAAAAATTCCAGTCCGACAAGGCCCATTGGCCGGCTCCCGGCACATGGAAAGCTACTTTATAGAACCGGTATTGCACCGGTTCCTTGAAATTATAAGATTGCTTTATGATGCGCTCCGGTTCGGGCGGCGCAAAAGAAAAAGTAAAGGAGGGTTGAGGACCTGCGGGGACAGGCAGTTTGGGCATGTTGGCCCATTGGGCATAGGGATTGGGCTTCTCCGTTCCGGGGAAACCCCGTCCCTGTTCTTTTTTTATCAGCTCCCATTGTTCCCCGTCCATTGAAGCATAAAAGGTCACCTGGTAATTGGAAGCCATTGTGGGATCGTACGTCAGGGAGCCAATCAGTTCCATAGATGTAACAACCGGTACACGCCCGGATAGTTCCAGCTGAATGTACACATCTTCTCCCGTCATCCTGTATTTGGAATCCGGCTTGCCGTCAAAGAACCACTCCTTTTCCCGCTTTTCCAGATCACCCAGGTGATTGCTCACGTTGATCAGGGAAGGTATGGAATCCGATGATATACCGTCGGTGACAAGCTGTCCCGTAAGGTTATAGTCGTAGCTTGAGGAATGGAATGTAATGCGGTTAAGGGCTATGTTCCTGTGGTTTTCAGCATCAACGATCAGAACGGGAGCAAAATCCTGAGCCGGATCGCCCGGATAATTGCCGGGTCTTTTTGTAAAGGTTGTATCTGAGTCACATCCGGCCATAACAAGAACCACTAAACCCAAAAGGGAGGAAATGCATTTCTTCATGATTAATGAAAACATTAATGAATATTCACGTAAAGTTATTTAAAAATGAAGAAAGACAAAATTCTTATCTTAGAGGAAATATTCATACTATGAGAAAGGCACTTCTTCTGGCAGCCACCGCCATGGCCGGCGCTGTTGTTTTTACCTGTTCCTGCAGCACATCCTTCACGCAATATGTCAACCCAATGATCGGCAGCGGCGGGCACGGCCACGTGTTTGTGGGTGCCAGTGTACCATTTGGCATGGTGCAGGCCGGTCCCGTGCAGTACAACACGGGATGGGACTGGTGTTCCGGTTACCACCATTCAGATTCCACCATCATTGGCTTTGCACAGTTGCATCTGAGCGGAACGGGCATAGGGGACCTTGGGGACATATCCCTGATGCCTGTGGCAGGGGAGGTGGAAACAACCCGCAAAGGGCTTGTTTCCAAATTTTCCCATGACAGGGAAACAGTCCGCCCGGGGTATTATTCCGTGGTGCTTGATGGGAGCGGTATCCTGGCCGAGATGACTTCAACCCCCAGGGTAGCCTTTCACCGCTATACCTATCCTGACAGCGCCCCGCGCAAAGGTGTGGTAATAGACCTGGAACACGGCATTGGCTGGGACAGTCCTGTGGAAGGACACCTGGAATGGGATGGGGACCGTGTGGTAAAGGGATACAGAATATCAACAGGCTGGGCGCGTCACCAGGAAATCTTTTTCCAGGCAGAGTTTTCTGTGCCGGTTCTGGACGTGGAACTCTTTGACGGTGTGGAACCTTCCGGCGGAAACAGCCTTACATCACGAAAACCGTATGCCAGGGTATGGCTTGATGTGCCCCCCAAAGGCCAGGTATTGGTAAAAGTGGCACTGTCACCCGTGTCGATGGAAAAAGCAGCAAAAAATCTGGAACATGAACTACCCGGGTGGCATTTTAACACTGTGGTAAAAACAGCCGATAAAGCCTGGAACCGGGAATTGTCAAAAATTGATTACCGAACAGGCAATCCGGAGGGAAAAATGATATTTTATACTGCCCTGTATCACACCATGGTGGCCCCATCCTTGTTCTGTGATACTGATCTGCCGGACGGCTTTACAAAATATACCACGTTCTCGCTCTGGGACACCTACCGGGCGGCCCATCCGCTGGCCACGATCATTCACCCTGAGAAAATGGAGGATTACCTGCAGACCATGCTGGATATATATCAAAAGCAGGGAAAGTTGCCGGTCTGGCACCTGGTGGACAACGAAACGGATTGCATGGTGGGAAATCCCGGGATTCCGGTCCTGGCGGACATGGTATTGAAAGGATACGCGAAGGACCCCCTGCAGGCCCTTGAAGCCATAAAACAATCTGCCACAAGGAATGAACGCGGCATGGACCTCTACCGTGAATACGGTTACATTCCCTATGACATGGATCCGGGGCACGAAACGGTGGCGAAAACCCTGGAATATGCTTTGGCTGACTGGTGCGTGGCGCAGGTGGCAGGGATGGCCGCAGACACGGTGGCAGAAAAAGAGTTTACCCGACGCAGCAAAGCCTACGAATTTCTGTTCGATCAGTCCACCGGATTCATGAGGGCCCGTTCGGCAGCCGGGCATTTACGGGAGCCCTTTTCGCCTTTCCGGTCTTCACACCGGGAAGATGATTATACCGAGGGCAACGCCTGGCAATACACCTGGCTGGTGCCTCACGATATTCCAGGCCTCATAGCGCTTTTTGGAGGCCCGGAAGCGTTTGTGAATAAACTCGATTCGCTGTTCCTGGCCGAAGGTGACCTGGGAGAAGAAGCATCTCCCGATATCTCGGGCCTTATAGGACAGTATGCACACGGTAATGAACCGGGGCACCACATTGCCTATATGTATGCTTATGCAGGGCAACCTGAAAAGACGGCTGCCCGTGTCCGGCAGATCCTGACAACCATGTACCACAATGCACCGGACGGTCTTTGCGGCAACGAAGATGCAGGACAAATGTCGGCCTGGTACATCCTCTCGGCCCTGGGATTTTACCAGGCGGAACCGGCCGGTGGCCGCTATGTGTTCGGCTCTCCCCTTATGGATAAAGCGGTTATACAGGTAGGGGACGGAAAAACGTTTACTATAGTGGCCCATGACAACGGTCCGGAAAATTACTTAATCAAAAGCATCCGCCTGAACGGCCGCCCCTACGACAAATTCTATATAGACTACAAAGACATTATGGCCGGCGGCCTCCTGGAATTCGAGATGAAAACTCCCTGAGGAGATTAAAAAACCCACTTAATCTTTCAGACAGCCTATCGGAACTATTAAAACGCCGTCGGAGCGCCTGTATGCCAGTTGGCCACCGGTGAGGACCATTAAAAAAGAGGGCTCCCCCATTTTATTTGTATTCACCTTTTCTTTTAATTTCAATAAATTTTTTGCTGCCTCCTCTATCTGTTTATTTCCTAATTTTACCTCGATAGCGGCCCATCTGCCATCTCGCAGGGCAACTATTATATCTGCCTCAAGATTATTTTTATCGTAATAGTGAAACACACTTCCCGAATTGGCTTCGGAATATATCCTTAAATCGCGGGTACAAAGCGACTCGAAAAGAAAACCGAAAGTATTGAAATCCTTTAAAATCCCTGTGGGATTTGTACCTAATACCGCTGTCGCTATTGATGGATCTACAAAATGCCTCTTAGAAGATGTTCTTATGGCGCTTTTGGACCTCATTGCCGGAAACCAGGCAGGTTGATCTTCTATAACGTATATTCTTCTTAAAGCGTTCAAATAAACATCTAAAGTAGGTGCAGAGATAGATAGATCATTTGTTTGCAAATCTTCGATGATAGTTTTATTGGCTGCCATAGTAGCAGTGTTTCTTGCCAAAGATCTTAGCAAAAAACGTACTCTCTGTGGATTTTTATCAATACCATCAACAGAAGAGATATCTTCATTAATAATTGCTTCTATATAATTAACAGAGGTATTTAATGCAAACTCTTTAGCCATAGTAACAGAAGCAGGCCAACCCCCTCTGCAAATAGCAAAAGCAAGATCTTGAATTGTCAAAGAAGATGTGGCGGATATGTCTAACCCACCTTCAAACAGTGACTTTAAAGATATTGCGCCGTTGGATTCTTTAGATTCAAAAAGACTCATTGGCCTCATTAACAGCTGAGAAATCCTTCCTGTACCTGTGTGAGCAGTTACTCCATCTTTAGGAACGGATGATCCTGTTAAAATAAACTGCCCCACCGCTTGTCTTTGGTCAACAGCGAATCTTACTGCATCCCATAGTACTGGTGCCATCTGCCACTCATCTATTAATCGCGGAGTATCTCCTTTAAGCAGTAAAGATGGTTGGGTATCTGCCAAAGCCAAATATGAAGCAGAATTATCTGCATCTTGCATATATAAAATGCTGTTTGATGCTCTTGAAGAAGTCATTGTTTTGCCGCACCATTTGCAGCCCTTTACCAAAACAGCCCCAGATGAAGACAAATGTTTTTGAAGAATCGAATCGAAAACGCGCGGTAAATACTCTTTTTTTTGATCCATGATTTAATGTATTATACCGCGAATATAATAAACTTTAAGAAATGTCCGTGATTTACTTTAAGAATTGTCAGTAATTTACTTTAAAGAATGTCAACAAAAGTCGCTGCACCATAAAGAACGGAGAGCCTCGGCGTAAACAAAAAGCTCTCCGTTCTTTGTGGTGCAACGACAACAGGAAAAAACTACCTGTGGCGATCTCCGCCCCGGCCCCGTGAGTTGCCGCGGTCATTGCCACGCGAGAATCCCCGGTTATTGCGGTCGCGGTCACCTCCTGCAGGACGGGGTTTGCGCTCCGGTTCTACGTAACCTTCAGGTTTCTCCAGGAGGGCTTTGCGTGAAAGACGCATTTTACCCGACCTTTCGTCAATTTCAAGAAGTTTGACGGTTACTGTTTCACCCACTTTCACTACATCCTCTACCTTGTCAACCTTTTTCCAGTCCAGCTCGGATACGTGCAACAGACCTTCCTTGCCCGGAAGGATTTCTATGAAAGCTCCGAATTCCAGGATGGAAACCACTTTGCCCGTATACACTTCTCCCACTTCGGGAACGGTAGTAATAGCTTTAATAGTGGCCAGGGCGGCATCCATGCCTTCCTTGTTCTCTCCAAAGATATCCACTATGCCAAATTCGCCTTCTTCTGTTATGGTTATGGTCGTTCCGGTGGTTTTCTGGATTTCCTGGATCACCTTGCCGCCGGTCCCGATGACCGCTCCAATAAATGTATTGGGGATGGTGATCTGGACAATACGCGGGACGTGGGGCTTGTATTCGGCACGCGGCTCGGAAATGGTCTTCATCATCTCGTTCATGATGTGCAACCTTCCCTGGCGGGCTTGTTCCAATGCCTGTTCCAGAACTTCATAGGGAAGTCCGTCCACTTTGATGTCCATCTGGGTGGCGGTGATCCCGTCACGTGTGCCGGTTACCTTGAAGTCCATGTCTCCCAGGTGGTCTTCATCTCCCAGGATATCGGACAGTATGGCAAATTTCTTATTGCCTGTATCTGTGATCAGGCCCATGGCAATGCCGGAAACCGGTTTTTTAATTTTAACCCCGGCATCCATCAGGGCCAGCGTCCCGGCACAAACAGTTGCCATGGATGAGGAACCGTTTGATTCCAGGATATCAGACACTACCCTTATGGCGTAAGGATTTTCCTGCCCTACAGGAACCATGGATTTAAGGGCGCGGTGAGCGAGGTTGCCATGGCCGATCTCGCGGCGCCCTGTGCCGCGGCTGGGTTTGGCTTCCCCGGTAGAGAAGGGGGGAAAGTTATAATGCAGGACAAACTGCTCGGTGCCCTGGATGAGCACTTCGTCCATTTCTTTCATATCGAGTTTGGTACCCATAGTTACCGTAGTAAGGGACTGGGTTTCACCCCGTGTAAAGATGGCAGAACCGTGGGCCATGGGCAGGTAGTCTATTTCGCACCAAATGGGACGGATATCGGTTGTTGAACGGCCATCCAGACGAATCCCCTCGTCCAGGATCATGCGGCGCATGGCGCGTTTTTCCACGTCGAGGTAATAGCGCGATACCATCATGGCTTTTTCATCACGTTCTTCTTCCGGTATGGTTTGCATGAATTCCTCTTTCAGCGCTTCAAAAGCATCTGAACGGGCGTGTTTGTCTTCACCGGAACGGGCAATGGCGTAGCAACGGTCATAGCAGAAGGATTCAACGGCCTTGCGGATTTCCTCGTCGTTTTCTTCGTGGCTGTATGCGCGTTTTACCTTTTTGCCGGCTTCTTCCATCAGTTCCATTTGCACTTTGCAATGCTTCTTGATTTCCTGGTGGGCAAACTTGATGGCATCCAGCATGACTGCCTCGCTGACTTCCTTCATTTCTCCTTCCACCATCATGATGTTGTCGTAAGTTGCTCCGACCATGATATCAAGGTCAGCTTCTTCCAACTGGCTGAACGAAGGATTGATTACAAACTCTCCATTAACCCGGCCCACGCGTACTTCCGATATGGGACCATTGAAGGGAATGTCACTCACAGCGAGTGCTGCCGAGGCAGCCAGCCCGGCCAGGGCATCAGGCATGATGTCTTTTTCGGCCGAGATAAGAAAAACGTTTACAAAAACTTCTGCGTGAAAATCGTCGGGGAACAGGGGACGAAGTGCACGGTCAATGAGACGTGAAACCAGGATCTCGTAATCGGAAGGACGTCCTTCTCGTTTGAGAAAACCTCCGGGATACCTTCCGGCGGCGGCAAATTTTTCTTTGTAGTCCACCGAGAGGGGCATAAAGTCCGCTTCGGGCTTGGCGTCTTTTGCACAGGTGACAGCTGCCAGCAGCATGGTGCCACCCATTTTTACTACCACGGAACCATCGGCTTGCTTGGCCAGTTTCCCGGTTTCGATCTCAATCGTACGGCCATCGTTTAAAGTAATGACCTTTTTAATGATATTCATGAATTTTTTCTTCTGCAATCCGCCCCTTCCTGTAAGGGGTTGTTAAAACTTATCCATTCCGCTTATCCCGGTTCCCGGATTGCTTTAATTTGAACCGGAATAATAAAGAAATTCTAAAAAAAAAGGCTGTTCTCCATCCAGAGAGTGCAGCCTTCGTTGGGTTTGCGAGGGATACAAAGTGTTTCCATCGCCTTGTAAGCTATTTCCGGAGATTGAGCGTTTTAAGGATATTACGGTACCGCTCAATGTCGTTGGCCTTAAGGTAATCCAGCAGGCGGCGACGTTTACCTACCAAACGGAGCAAGGCACGCTGTGTACCGTAGTCCTTCCTGTTGGACTTCATGTGTTCGGTAAGATGGGCGATACGGTAAGAAAATAGGGCAATCTGGCTTTCGGCAGATCCTGTATCCTTATTAGACGTTCCGTACTGTCCGAAAATCTCTTGCTTTTTAAGGGCATCCAAATAAGTGGCCATGTGTCAGCAATTGATTTTTAGTGGTTAATAATAATAGTATTCCCAAATGGGGCAGCAAAGATATGCAAATTTTCCAATAATTTCCTTTTTTTACCTTTTATTCTTTAACAAGCAGCTTTCCTCCAGCGGAAAAGCCCGCGTATTGCGGTGCATACAGGCTCTGTACCTTCATGCTGCCCTGGTGGAAAGTTCCTTCCCGGATCACGTAAAAGGGCTCTTCTATCACATGCAATCCGGCGGGCAGGTTTTGAAAAAAGTATTCGGTAGAGGCCTGTTTCAATTCCCGGAACCAGGAACAGGTGCTGCTCCAATGAACTCCGGAAGTTTCCGTAACGGGCATCAGGCAGGAAGCCCTGGAAGCTTTCAGGTGTACAAAACTGCGGTCTTTTTCGTTGTTCAGGTTGTATCGCGCCAGGATCCGTTCTCCGGGACGGAGGGTATCTCCCTCGTTGATGGGAGAATAGTCCGTTTCCCGGTGCCATGTACGGGTAATTTCAAGGCCGTTGGCATAAGGAGGAGCTGCAGAAAGGTCTTCAGTGGTCTGCTCATAAAGACTTACGTAAAGCAGGGCCTCTGTGCGATTCCTTACGGTATAGGTGGTTCTGCGCTGCAGGATTTCGTATTGTGCAGGGCTTTGGGCAACCCGGCCTCCGTAATGAATCAGGGCATGGATCACGTCTGTGGTTCCCGGCCGGGAAGTCCAGATATTGTTTTGTTTCCTGTCAAGTATCCAGCGGGTGATCCCCTCGCGCAGGATGGGGTCCGTGGTAAAGATCCTCAACAGGAGGGCATGAGCCTTCATCTGCGAGCTCATGGGCCCTTCGTAGGGGACGGCGTTGGGAAAATAACAACCCGCTTCGTTTTCGCAGACAGCAAACTCCCTTAACGATGCGAGCAGTGGCTTAAGTGCCTGCTTTTCTCCCCACCGTTCAAAAGTCACTGCCAGGTATGCTTTTTCCATAACCGATGCCCCTTTCCAAGCCTGAACGGGATTCCGGGCCAGTCGGGTCGCAATGTCAGCAATTTCCTGTCCATAAGGGATTTGCGTGAAAGCAGACCGGACAAAGAAATACATTTTCACTCCGGATCCCAGGTCTCTGAGTTCTTCCTTTGCTGTGTTTTTTATAAACAGACTGTCTGCATACCGGATTGCTTTGCTGAGCACGGGATATAAAAGTTCGTTATCATATGACAGAACGTCCTTTTCTATCATATCCCCGATTTTTTCCAGGAAATGAAGCGTTAGCAGGTAAGAACTTTCCATCCCCGGAAACCACGAAAAACCACCGTCTTGCCTTTGTAACGCCCTGAACTGTTCCTGCGCTTTTTCATTGAATGAGCGGAGGTAAGCAGGGTCAGCCAGCCGCAGCAATCGCTGTGTCCGTTCAGCTTCTTGTCCCGGATAACCGGACCAGGGTGTTTCTTCCAGAAGCAGCGCTCCAATCCGGCTGTTTTTTTCAAAGACAGCAGCTTGCCCCAGGCTATCAGCCCTGAGTGTATCCAGGATATTGGGAAAACGCTCCAGGATCCGGGCTCCTGTATTGTTGGCATAAAAAGCGGCCACCCAGCTTGTAAGGTTATTGCTTTCCGGTTCGCAAAGAACGGGGAGTGCTTTTAAAGCCGAGGAAAGTGGGGTGCTTACTTCCAGGTCCGTCTTTGATGCCTTGTGCTTTTTCACCAGTGTCACCACGCCATTGCCTTGTAATGTTTTTGTCTGGGCACGGGTCACCTGTTCCATCATTGAAAGAACAGGGATGGTGTGTGTTTCAGCATCGCTGTGGGAAGGGCTGTCAAAACCGGCCGTCAGGGCAAGCAGGGGTACTTGCTCAGTTTCTGAAACAGGGACCGGGTAATCCCAGCGGAATAGCACCCTGGAAGAAGGGAGCAACGTTGCCGGCTGGTATACCGGCAGTTTGTTTCCTATAGTAAGGAAAGCCCTGCCATGAATTGTGTCCTGTGTAAGATTGACCACCCTGCAGGTTAGGGAAATACTGTCTCCTGACCGTAAATAGGCCGGGAAATAAGGCAATGCCATCACCTCTTTCCTTACCGTTATGGTTTCTTCTGCCGTGGCACTCTTCCCATCTGTAGTGTGGGCCAGGGCGAGGATGCGGAAAGTGCTTAGCAGTCCGTTTGTCCTGAAGTTGACAGGAACATACCCTGTGCTGTCCGGAACCAGGTGCGGAAGGAAGGCCAGTGTTTCTTCAAAATCACTCCGGACCACAGGTGCTTGTTCCTGTTGCTCCGGAGAAAGGTTTTTGGCCAGATCACTTTCCTGATTACTGTCCTTTTGGACAACGGCTGTTTCCTCCCTTTCGGCCATATCGCTTCCTGCCACCATATCCCGGCTTGCCGCCATATACATGACGGGTCCTTTTGTACGCATGGCGTAGCCGGTAGCCGTTTGCATAAAATGATGACGGACGTACGGTACAGGCCTATACGGGGCACGCGCCGGCTGGTAATGGAAGCTGTTGGGCTGGAAGCGGTCGGTGCTCTTGTTGAAAATGCCCACCAACACCTCGGCTTTTTCCTTAACAGGCAATTTCAGGCTAAAAGTTTCGCGGGAATACGGTCCGGCCACCTTGCGCAGGGAGACAAACTGCAAGGCAAGTTCCAGACCGGGCGGCTCTTCCCAGCGGTGCCTGAATTCATGGAAAATCCCGTCCCGGATGGCAATAAGCCTTAATTCAAGGGGATAAAAACCATGGTCAGCATCTCCAAATGAAAAGGTACGCATTCCTGGCTGCAGGAACAAATGGTCCTTTTTGAGAAGTGAATCGGCAACATACCACTCGGCAAGGGCGTAAAGCGGTTGGTCAACGGTCCCCAGCAGGAAGGAAGGACCGGGTGAATCAAAGGGGCAGAAAAAGGCGGCGGTATCTGCCGGACTAACCGTGTCCTGTACACTTACCAGCCAGAAAGATTCTTTGTGGGGCTGGGCGCCGTCCAGGTCGCAGGAGAGTTCCCACCGGCCTGATTCCAGCGCAGACCAGGACGGTTGCAAAGTTTCTTTTCCGGTGAAGGAGCCGGAGAATCTGATTATACCATTCCTGGACAGGGAGTAGCTTCCTGATACTTCCTGGTCAAAACCCGTACTGTTCTTTACCTCTATTGCAAGAGAAGGACCCTTTTCCAGGACCAGGATACGGTCTGCAGCCTCTGAGCTGACGGTTTTCAGGCGGGAGAGGATGGTATAGCGATAATCGCTCACAGGAAGATAGGCTTCTTGTTGCCAGGTTTCTCCTGAAGGATCTACGGCAGAAAAGTGCACCTGCAGTAACGAACCCCGGGAACTGTCCATATCGTTTTTTTCTGCAGGAAAAGCCGCGCGGAACCAGCCATCGCTGCCGGTATATAATGTGTCGGTCCAGAAGGGCTGTTCCTCTGCCGGGAAGAATTGCCGGTCCCTGTAATAAGGACGGAACAGGGGTTGTCTGTATACCCGGCATGTGACGGCAACCCCGGCCAAAGGGAAGCCCGCGTAATTGCTTACCACCCCTTCCTGAATAATGGTGTCGCCAAAAGCATAAGCCTGTTTGACCGTCTGCAGGTCAATGGAAAAGGAGGGCCTGGTATATTCTTCTATCCGGATCAGGGCCGAGGCTCCCGGAATGGTTATGCTGTGTTCTCCGTTGAGCCTGACTATACCCGGGGGGATAAATCCGCTGAAGGATCCGTACTGGTTTGTCACAACATCAACTGTATAGAGCGTGTCCCTGTAACTGGCATTGTTGCGCAAGACAACCGTGTAACTTTTACCTTTTTCCGGTTCACACTTTTTGTCACCGTAACGGGTAACGATGCCCTTAAAAAAGAGGGTGTCCTGTATCCTGTATAATTTTCTGTCTGTAAATATCGCGGCAGACGTGGCTCTTTCAGACGTGCTTCCGTAACTGAAATCCCAGGGATGCACGGTCAGGGGCACGGAGAAAGTATCCGGAACCGCTCTCAGGGGAGTTGGAGGAGACAGTCGGAATGACTCCCCGGCACGGACATCCACAGCGGTGAATCCGTCCATGTCTATTAAAAAAGATGGTCTGGCATCCTTTACAAAATGCACTTCTGCCTTATTTAAGGGTTCACCGGTCCTAAGATCGGTCGCGTAGACGTATCCCGTGTTGCGGGAGGAGCGGAACATGGTGGCAACAGTGCCGCTGTAAAAATTTGTTTCGCTTTCTGTACGGCCTTTTTTGACACGAACCCGGTATGATCCGGGAGCAGGTGCCTGTGGCAGGGTCAGTGTATCGGTAATGGCTTCATACACCGGCGCAGCCATTCCGTTCTTTCTGATACCAGGGATACATCTCCCTTTTTCATCCCTTATATCAAGCTTGTAACGTGATAAATTCCTGCGGGTGATCATCACCTGCATGAGAGCATGCGGATAGACCTGCTTTTTCATGCGGATGACTAGCGATGGTTCAGTCAGGAAATCCACGTGCTCTTCCAGGGCTTGCCTTGCCGGACTTTTTGGAAACAGGCGGATGGCCTGGCGGCTTAGCTGCAGGGCCTGGCTGTATTGTTCCATTTCTGTCAGAAGGCGCACCTTTTCCAGGTAAACGAACGGGATGGGTTCCGTCTTTGGAAATTGAAGGATAAGGCTGTCAAGCCCCGCCATCTTTTTTTCAGGCTGCAACGGCTTTGATACAATGCGTAAAAAACGGGCAGCGATCAGGTTGTGCGGCAGGTTGCCCCGGCCGCCTTCCAGCAGGCAGATCAATGCATCGTAATCCTCCAGGACAAAAAGCGCCAGTTCATAAATATCATTGCAGGGATATACGATGGCCCTGTCCAGAAAAAAAGACTGGTAAGGAGCTGCCGGTACTATGGACAAATCCTGGCCTGAGCAAGGGAGGGTCATGCCGTAAGTATCCCGGCTTTCGGGAAACCGGGTGTACATGTACAGGTGATGTACAACCTCCCCTTCCGGGCTTTTTCCAAAGAGCAGGGCATAATCTGAATATGTTTTGAGCAGGCGTGGACGGACTTTGTGATCTATGGCCGTTTCCATAGTGATCATGCTGTCCATCAGGGAGATCATCTGCTTGTAATCCGGTTTTGAGGCTTCCACCCGGAAAGCTTCCTGCATCCTGGCCAGCGATGTGGCAGGATGATCAGTGTCCTGTCCCGTAGCCTGGAGCGGAATTAACATAATAAGCCAGATAAACCTTTTGAACATGCCGGTTAATTAATCAAATCTGTTGGATGATTCAGGTAATGTTCGGCTGGAATGTCTTTTCCGTTACGACTACCCCAGGTAGCCAGTGCAAAAGAAGTGCCGGCTGCATGTGCGCACTGCTGGTCATAAAATGTGTCGCCTACGAAAAGCACCCCGGCCGGGTCAGCCCCTGACCGGGACAGGAAGGTCAGCATGGGGTCGGGAGCGGGCTTGTGTGCGGGGGAATCTTCTGCACAGACGGTTACGGAGAAGAAGTGTTTCCAGCGGGCCAGGTACGTGTCGGATTCGAATTCTGCACGGTTACGTGAAGTGACCACCCCCATCACAATGCCATTTTTATGCAACGCTTCCAGTGTTTCCTCAATACCGGGAAAAGGGACAGTCAGATGTAAAAGCTCCTGGAAATGATGCTCCCATACTTCCGCCGCATTGTGGGGATCCTCAAAACCCAGCCGAATTACGGCTTCCCAGCTGGGTATTCCAAAATAAGGGTACAATTCCTCCAGCGACATTTCCCGGCCCAGTAACTTCCGCACGGTTTGCTGCAGGGATACCATTCCTGTCTTTTCTGTATCCAGCAGGGTGCCGTCAACATCAAATACGATATGTGTATAGTTCACTACAGTTCTTCTATGGTTTTGATAAGGTAATTGTAATGGGCACGGGTGCGGTCGTCTCCCCGGCCGCGTTTGAGTTTTTTGGCTATGGATTCCAGTTCGGCAGCAACCAGGGCTTTCACATCGTTATTTTCTATGGAAGCACTCATTCTGCGCATCATGGCCACAGGGGCGGCACTGCCCGAGGGTTGTTCTTCCGGTTCTATCATCTTGCACAGTGTATTGACATAAATGTTCTGCAGGCTCCTGCGGTAGATATCTGTCTGCCCGTAATTGCCAAAAACAGACCTGTTCATGTCCATAAAAAACTCTTCCGGTTTATAGGTACCGGGTCCCAGTTGTTCTTCTGCCCTAAGCATGCGTACCAGTACATTTTCATTGACCAGTCCCTTAATGGCGCTACTCTGGAGGTTTTCCATTATAGCCAGCCGGCTGGAGGGAAGAAGTTCCGAAAGGTAATCCGGAAGGAGCCATAGCGGGGCCGTGAAAATATGACGCTCCAGGAATGCCATGGCCTCTTTTTGCTTGTTTTTAGAAACGTTCACATATATGGGACCGTCCTGTTCCACGGTTTTGGCATCGGTATACACCCCCGCCACCCATTTGGAGACGTGCCCTATGTAGCGGTTGAACTGTGATGTTATCTGGGGGTATAATGTGGATAGGCCCTTGTAATTCTCGTTGGGAACTTTTGTCCATTCGGGCAGGTTTTGCATAATGACTTTCAAATTCCTGATCCCCAGTTCGCATGTTTCCATCTGGTTGTCTCCCAGGTCTTCCGATTGAGCGCGCGGATCGTTAAGTCCTGATTCGGATCCGCCGTTGAACTTCAGGTAGGGATTTTTGGTCTTTTCAATAACCCACTGGTTCAGATAGGGGATCTCCTGGTCTGCATCGGCAAACTGGTAAAAACGCCTGTAACCCCATTCAATGGCCCAGAAGTCGTAGTGGCTTAAACGGGGAAACAGAAGATCACGGGGGACATTGTCTTCCGGTTGCACCACAAAGTTAAACCGGGAATAGTCCATGATGGAGGTAGTATGTCCGTTGGTCCGCAGGAATTCGGGATTTCTGAGTTGTTCTGTCGTATAATAGGAGGTTGCTCCAAAATTGTGACGCAATCCCAGGGTGTGTCCCACTTCGTGTGAAGATACAAACCGGACGAGTTGTCCCATCAATTCAGAAGGGAAGGTCATGGAGCGTGCCTGCGGATCTACGGGGGAACATTGCACAAAATACCAGTTGTGCACCAGGCTCATCACATTGTGATACCAGTTGATATGACTTTCAATGATCTCGCCCGAACGGGGGTCGCTCACGTGGGGACCGCTGGCATTGGCTATGGTGGAAGGTTTATAGACAATGGCCGAGTTGCGGGCATCTTCCAGGCTCCAGGAAGGATCTTCTTCCGGGGAGGGAGCTTCCAGCGCATAAATGGCATTCTTGAAGCCGGCCTTTTCAAATACGGGCTGCCAGTCGTTCACGCCCTGGATCAGGTAGGGAACCCATTCTTTCGGGGTAGTGGGATCAATGTAAAATATAATCGGTTTTGCAGGTTCCACCAGCTCGCCACTTTTGTATTTTTCCAGGTCTTCCGGTTTCGGCTCCAGGCGCCAGCGTGCTATCATGCGAATTGTTTTGATCCCCTGCGGGTTCATGTCAAAATCGGTATAATTGGAAGTGAAAAAACCTACCCGCTCATCAAAATACCGGGGCTGCATGGGTTCTTTGGGTAACAGCACCAGCGAACAGTTGATCTCGAATGTCAAAGGATCATCGTTGTCCTGGTGGGTATATGATTTCACACTGCGCAATTCGGTGTTGATGGGGAAAGTCCTGACACTTTTGACATAGGATTTATCGTTCTGCAGGGTGGTCATCTTGGAGGATTTCTTCTGCCTTTTGCTGAAGTACAGGCTCTCGTTGTCGCCTTTCACCAGGTCTGTCACATCTATAAGGGAAAGCGTGCTGTCTGCATTCAGGGCCTTGATGTCGAAGGAGGCAATGATGGCCGGCCTGTTGGAACGAATCACATTATAGTACATGGCCTGGGTGCTGTCCCTGGATTGCTCCCGTGCAAGCACTTTGGTCAGGAAGATATTGTTGTCGGGTCCCTTTTCAAAGCGCAACATGCCACTGTTGATCTGGTCCCCGGCATATCCAAAGAAATTGGCACGGAACCCTGCAGGCGTTTCTGCCATCCGGGTTACCATAAGGATATCCCTGCCAATAAGAGAGTCGGGAATCCCGATGAAGTACTTTTTGTCCTGTACGTAAACCGGGGTCATTCCTTCCATTACAGTAGTTTCTGATTTGATGAATTCTTCAAGCCTGGCCGGGCCCTTGGACTCTGTCTTTGTGTCGGATTTGTTATCAGTCTGGTTGTTGTTCTGTTCCTGGGGACGGCGCTGTGCCGTTACCGGTTGCAGGGACAAGGCCAGGATGGCCAGCAGAAGGATGATCTTGGGGAATTTCATAATTTACTGGTTATTTAAAAAGCATTGATTTTCTCATCGAGTGTCTGTATGCGCTCAATCAGTATCTTGCGCATGCGTTCCACGGCCGATGAATAGGATAAATATTCGTCACCATTGATAAGTTGACCCCCGTTCATATTCCGGGATTCGGCAGGGTCCCACATTTTGAAGTTCAGTTCGGCGGAAAGGGCAAGTCGCTCGTATTCAGTATCCAGGAATGCCGGGATCTGGTCAAATTTCCCCCTGAGTGCATTCCAGCGTTCTTTAGCCAGGGCACGGAATTCAGGGTCTTTGAAAAGCTGTTTGTACCAGATGGCTTCAGTCATGAAGAGTTTTCCTTTGGCCTGGGGAGAAGCCTGGTAAGAGAACGTTCCCCAGTCAAAATCCCAGGTGGGACCTGCAAACAGTTTGGTATCCCGGTCTTTATACATATAGACACTGCCCGGATTGGCCAGTTCGTGGTTTATGCACAATTCAAAGACCAGCCAGTAATCCACAAAAGACTGCATATCCAGGTATTTGCGGTAACCGGCCTGGGGATCGGCAAAGTCAGGGCCGTAGATGGCCTGGCCGGCCTGGTCAATATAGTTTTTTATCCAGTCCACCTGTTCCGGGGTAATCTCTTCTTCATCGGGGAATTTTACGGCAAAAGGGATCCCGCCCTGCTGAATGCTCTGCCCGTGCGGAGACACCCACTGAACCACATTGTCAAAATGAAAATCCAGCTCCAGGATGTATCCGTCATCACTGATATTCACCCGGTTCTTGTCTTCCTTGATCTGTTCAATGAGCATGTAATTGCCCTGGTGCCGCCCGTTGAATATGAGTTCCACTATTTCGTTGCGCGGAGTCCAGGCCAGAGAAGTAGACTGGGCAATCTTGTAAGCAATTCGGTTGCGAAGCATTGTACGGTCCATGAAATTGGCCAGCAGCACCCAACGTTTATGTTTGGGCATGCCCAGAAGCGATGTTTTGCTTTCCAGTTTCAGGGCATAAGGTTTTTTTGGCCAATACCAGGTTGTGTTTCCCCGACCCCTGATTTCTGTAGCCATTTCGGGCAGGTCTTCAAACAACTGCACCCCCTGGATGCGTATGGTGGCATTCATCCAGTCCTCCTTGGAAGTCACAGGTTGTCCACCTTCTGTGTTGATGATCACCACCGGAAGGCCGGTAAAAAGGTCCACTTTCACAGTATAGGAGAGCATGGTACCTTCATTGGTCAGTACTTTATACTCTACCGGTTTTGAAAAATCATTGACGGTCTTCCCGCTTTCCTGGACCACCCCGTTTACCTTGACAGGGTTGCCGCTTGTAAAGGTTGATATCAGCTTCATATCATCCAGCCAGCAGGGAATATTGCCTTCAATTGTGTTATCATACCCTTTTTCAGCAGAAATGACCTTCAACTCCACATCGGCATCCAGTGACGGATTGAGAGATTTGGTAAAGGAAAAGGCCGAGATGCCAGCCTGGCTCAGGGAACTGATCACTTCAAAGGCCCGCGTTGTGATCATGGTCTTTCCATAACCGGCCCTTGAGGTGATCAGGCACAGGACCACCTGTTCCTTGTAGGTCAGGCGAATCCCCTTATCCTTCAGATGGATTTTATAAGAGCCTTTATCCTGTGCCGGCACTATGCTTTGTATGGTGTAGCACTCCGGCTGGCTGGTTGTGCCCTGGACACGCAATTCCACCTGGCATTGCGGAGAGGTGATATCGTAATTGAAAACAAAACCGGGTTCATTTACCTGCAAAAGAAGGACAGCAGTGCCTTGTGCCGGAATAATAACCTGCTGTTTGTCAACAGATATGCCCAGAAGTTCAGGGTCTTTTTCTTCTTCGGGAGGATCAGGGATCCTGGAGCAGGCAGCTGCCAGCAGGGTGGCGGCAATAAACAGGCACTTGAGGGGTGTTTGATGATTTTTCATATGCTTTGGCTCGCAAGATATAAAATTTTATCTTTACCATAAGATAAAAAATAAGATGCAAAGATGATAAAAAGGTTTTTCATGTATGGATTGGCGCTCTTGTTATTCAGCTGCAACGTCCAAAAAGAGCATGCTCCTTATGAAGATTTTATAAAAATTGACGGTCCTGACCTGCTGCTGCACGGGGAGCGTTTTTTTATCAGGGGCACAAACCTGGGAAACTGGCTCAATCCGGAGGGATATATGTTCGACTTCAGGAAAACCAATTCGGCAGGATGGATAGACAGGATGTTCCGTGAACTCGCAGGCCCGGATTTTACGGCGCAATTCTGGAAGACCTTCAAGGACCGGTACATAACACAGGCTGACATTGCATTCATAGCTTCCACAGGGGCCAATACCATTCGCCTGCCCTTTCATTACAAATTATTTACAGATGAAGATTATATGGGGCTTACGGCTGCACAGGACGGATTTGACCGCATTGACAGCGTTGTTGCCTGGTGCCGCAGGGAAGGGTTGTACGTGATCCTGGATATGCACGATGCCCCGGGTGGACAAACCGGAGACAACATAGATGACAGCCACGGGTATCCCTGGCTTTTTGAAAGCCCTGCCAGTGAACAGCTTTTTTGTGATATCTGGGCAAGAATTGCCGACAGATATAAAAACGAGCCGGTCATTCTGGGGTATGACCTGCTGAACGAACCCATCGCACCGTATTTCAGCAACAAAGACTCGTTGAACATCATGCTGGAGCCTTTGTACAAGAAGGCAGTGGCCGAAATCCGCAAAACAGACACCAATCACATTGTAATCCTGGGAGCCCCGCAATGGAACAGCAACTTTGATCCGTTCACAGATTGGTCGTTTGACGATAAAATCATGTACTCCTGCCACCGTTACGGAGGAGAGGCAAAAGCAGAAGCCATTACTCATTTCATTGAATTCCGGAATAAAACAGGTCTGCCCATGTATATGGGCGAAATTGGTCACAACACCCTGGAGTGGATGGAAGCATTTTGCAAAGTCATGGAAGACAACAACATCGGATATACTTTCTGGCCCTATAAAAAAATGGGGGGCTCCTGTTTTGTTTCTATAGGCACACCGGAAAACTGGGACCAGATTGTAGCCTTTTCCGAAGCCCCCAGGGATACGTATGCTGTCATCAGGGAAGCCAGACCGGACCAACAGCTGAGCCGCCTCGCCATGATGCAGTTTTTGGAGTTGTGTTTATTTGAGCATTGCAGCAGCCAGGAAGATTACATAGGGGCACTGCGACTGGATAAAGAAAGGACAGACAACTAGAAGCGTTGTCTGTCCTGACCCATTTAACCTAAAACCTAATAGATGAAAAAAACTATCTGACCTAATGTTTGCAAACGGCGTGCCAAACTTTGTTAATATGAAAACAAATATTTTTTGTTTATCCCAAGTAATGTAATATCTTTGTGATATCAAAATAATATCAATTAAAACAAAAACAATGAAAAACATTCAGGAAAAATACATCCAGCCAGGGAATGGCTGGTTAATGCTTGTGCTGTCAATTCTCGGTTTTGCAGGAGGAATCCTCCTGCCCATAATTTTTACGGCAGGGTTCGGGTGGTCATCTGCCTGGTATTTGCTGCTGACGATAACACTGATTTCTTTTATTTCCCTGTTTGGCCTTATGGTTATCAATCCCAACGAAAGCAAGGTTCTCACTTTTTTCGGGAAATACGTAGGAACTGTGGTGGATAACGGTTTTTTTATGATCAATCCTTTCATCGTAAGAAAAAACATTTCCCTCAAAGCCCGCAACCTGAACAGCGACCCCATCAAGGTCAACGACAAGATGGGTAATCCCATCATGATTGGGGTTGTTCTGGTCTGGCGGGTCAAAGACACCTTCAAGGCCTGTTTTGCAGTGGACAATTATGAAAAATTCGTGGACATTCAGTCAGAAGCAGCCATCAGGAGTCTTGCCGGATCCTATCCATATGATGACCTGGAGGATGAGCATGCCGATATAACGCTTCGTTCCGGTGGGGAAGAGGTGAATGACCTGCTGGAGGTGTCTCTCTCCGAAAGATTGGATATCGCCGGCATAGAAATCATAGAGGCAAGGATCAGTTATCTGGCCTATGCGCCCGAGATCGCCAGTGCCATGCTGCAACGCCAGCAGGCAACAGCCATTGTGGCTGCACGCCACAAGATCGTGGAAGGGGCCGTAAGTATGGTGGAAATGGCACTACAGCAATTATCGGAGAAAGAAATCATAGAACTGGACGAAGAAAAGAAAGCTGCCATGGTCAGCAACCTGATGGTTGTCCTTACTTCTGACCGGGCAGCCAGTCCGGTCATCAATACAGGGAGCCTTTACCAGTAAATGAAAAAATCGTTTGTTTTACGCATCGATGCAGAAACATGGGCTGCTCTAGAAAGGTGGGCGGCAGATGAGTTCCGTAGCATTAACGGCCAACTGGAATACATCATCAGCGAGGCATTGAAGAAAAACAAAAGATTTCCGGAGAAAAAAAACAAATAAATGGATTTTTTGCTGGAATGGGGTTACCTGGGTTTGTTTATAGGGTCTTTCCTGGCCTCTACCATCATTCCCTTCAGCTCCGAGTTTCTTTTGGTAGGAATGCTCCTGGCAGGAGGCAATCCCTGGGTCTGCCTTGCCCTGGCAACCACCGGCAACACGCTTGGGAGCTTTACCTGTTATGGCCTGGGGTACCTGGGCAAATGGGAATGGATTGAAAAATGGCTGCGTATAAAAAGGGAAAAACTGGAAAAACAGCAACAGGTGATCCTCAAATGGAGCAGCCTGGTGGCCCTGCTGTGCTGGCTGCCGGTAGTCGGAGATGTCTTTTCGGTTGGATTGGGCTTTTACAAGATCCCGTTCTGGAAAACGGCCATTCTCATGTTCATAGGAAAAGCATTCCGGTTTCTCTTTTGGATAGGACTCTGGTTCCTGATGCCTGAAAAACTGCTTTAGTCTTTCATCAGATCTTCAAAGGAAATGTCCCGCAGCGGATAGGAACGCGCATTGGTATAATTGTAATGCCACCATTCCGCTTCGTAACTATGGAACCCATAGGCTTCCATGATCCCCCGCAACCGGGCCCTGTTTTCCAGAACGTTATCCGGCAGTTCCATGAAAGCGTGGGATGCCGTGTCCGAAAAAGAATCGAACAGCGTGGGCATTTCCAGTTCCTCTCCGGTGTCCAGCCGTATAAGTGTCAGGTCTACGGCCGCTCCTCGGTTATGAATGGAACCGGTGCGGGGACTGGCTACAAAAGTGGTATCGGGATATACCTGGTAAAAATACAGGGTGCCGGCATAGGGACGGTAGGCATCCAGGATCTTGAATCCCAGGCCAGTTTTTTTGAGAGAATCCTGCGCTGCCGCCAGTGCCATGGCTACCGGGTGGCAAAGGAAAGCTTTCGCAGAGGTATAGATGGGTACACCTGTAAAATTATCCTCCGTAGCATAAGCGATATGCAAAGCGATCCCGGGGATGACTTCTTCCAGATCCACCAATTCGGTGTCCGGGTTTTCGGTCACCTGTTCCTGGTACATCTCCATGGTGTTGGCTATGGGAAGGTTGTAGGGATTACTGGAATCTGTCGTGTCCTGGTAGCAGGCAACGGCCAGGACAAAAGCTAATAAAAAGCAGAAAATACGTTTCATAAACCAAAGATAGGAAATAATACAATTTTATTTACCTTTGCACCCTTGATCATTCGGGGTGTAGCGCAGTTGGCTAGCGCGCCACGTTCGGGACGTGGAGGCCGAAGGTTCGAGTCCTTTCACCCCGACAAGCATTCCTTCAATTAAATGCTTATCATTTGCCCGATTTTCCCTTCTTAGTCGTATCCCAATTATAAAGGAATGAGCCTGGTGAATTCCGGGTACGCGATGGCGGGCACACCGGTGAATACTGGCGTTCGGCACTATATACCTGTTTGCCTTTTGTGTTAAGAAATTTTAGGATTATTTTATCCCCAAAGCACGAAAAAAAACGTCTTTATAAGAATCAGAAACAGGGATTCTTACCCTGTCAAAGACGATTCGTTGTCTTTCAATGGTTTTGACCTTCTGAATGTTCACAATGAAAGAACGGTGAACTCGTATAAACTGGTTTTTCGGTAATTCATCTTCAATGTTTTTCAGTGTCATGAGAGTTTGTAAGGAATCGCCGCTTTCCAAATGAATTTTTATATAATCGCCTATCCCTTCTCATTGGTGTCTACTAAAAATTTAAGCTAAGTTGAAAGCCGACGTTTTCACATATTTCAGGTC